>ENA-ORTG01000676-ORTG01000676.1-human-gut-metagenome-genome-assembly--contig:-NODE-676-length-35886-cov-4.434038_pt1 | contig 35886 bp, 19 predicted proteins | sample MGYA00241906_ERZ509176 | MGnify/ENA primary metagenome ERZ509176 (study PRJEB26280, sample SAMEA2338811) | human gut metagenome | biome: human gut; feature: human-associated habitat; material: faeces...
TCGCAAGAGATCCATATAATAGGTATTAGAATTAACAGGAAAACAATGTTTTTCTTCATCTGCGTATTATTTGTTGGCGATAAAGATAATACAAAAAGGCGAGGATATTCCGGCTGGAAAGTCCGACTTTTTTGAACGGTTTTTATTTATGTTGTAAATGCATTGAATAACAGATTGTTACGCTAGGTGTAAACTGTCTGTTTATGGCTTGTCAAATGAATAACTTACGGTTTGTCAAGTGAATAACTTACGAGTAGGGGTAGCTGTAAGCTTACGAGTTGGGAAATGATTAGTTATTCACTTGAGGAGCCTTTTGGGGGAGAAATATACTTCGATGCCACTTGAAGTATATCTTCTCCGGGCATAGGATATATACTGTATCGGCAAAGTAAGTATATCTGGATAAAAACATGACTTTTTCACCCAACCAGCCACTTCTCGATATTGCGGGTCTCGGAAGAGAAGTTCACGCCGATCTTGAAGACTTCCCGGTCGTCTCCGGCGAAGGGTAGGGCGTAGCCTTTCTCCTCGATCTGCCGCAGGGCCTCCTCGGCGGTTCCGTTGAGCTTGAACTCCATGATATATACATAGCGATCGGTTTGCAATACGAGGTCTATACGCCCGTTCGAGGTATGGTACTCCACTTGCGTGTACAGGCCGACCAGCTTGAAGACGATGAAGAGGACGTTCCGGTAATGCAGCTCCGTGTCTCGTTCCGGCTTTTGCCCGGCGATCACCTCGTAGGGTGTGTCGGCGAAGAAGCTTTGGAGGCGGTGGAAGAAGGCGTCGTAATTGCCAGACCGTATCTCCCGAACGAACTGTCCGATCTCGAAGGGGGTCTTAGAGGCTTGTATGCTCGTATAGAAAGGAAGTAGGTATTTGACGAAACCTTCTTCCACCTCCTTGTTCGGGAAACCCAGTCGATAAATGCCAAACTCAGGATCATAGCCCTTGATGGTAAGATACCCGCTTTGGTAGATGACGGGTATGGGATTGTTCGAGGCGGAGTCGATGCTGTTGAGCACGTCGGCGTCGGTTTCCGTGTTGGCCATCTCGTAGAGGTCGTAATGGGTGTGCTTGAGCAGCTCCACGAGGTAGGAGGGTGTTCCGGTCTCGAACCAGTAGTCTCCGAATTCCATCTTAGCGAAGGTATTCAATAGGCTGAATGGATTGTATATACCCTCGGACTTGGCGGTGAAATGGTATCCGTCATAGCGTTGCTTGAGTTTTAGGCAGGTTTCCTCGTAGGTCGTCATTTGGGTATCAGCCAGTTCCTTCACTTCGTCTTCCAGATAGGCATGTATCTCTTTCTCTGTGATGCCGCATATCTCGACGTACCGATTATCCATCGACAGGTCCATGAGGTTGTTGAGGTCGCTGAACACGCTTATCTTGCCGAACTTGGTCACACCTGTGAGCAGGGCGAAGCGGATGGCCCTATCCATGGTCTTCAATACGCCGTAGAAGGGTTTGAGCATGTTCCGGAGCCGGTTTTGCATCTCCTCGTCGTGCAAGTTCTGTAGCAAGGGCTTGTCGTACTCGTCTATCAGGATCACGGCCCTTTGTCCGGTTTTGCGGTAGGCCCGGTCGATGATTCCGGCGAAGCGGAGGGGCAGGGTCTCCTCGGTAGGCCGTGTCCCATACTCCTCCTCATATCTGGACAAGGTATCATTTAATATCTTATACAAGCTGTCAGGGGCGTCGTAGTGGGAGATATTCAAGTCGAAATGCAAGATCGGATGCTTGGTCCACTCTTTCTCCAGCTTCTCCATGGCCAGTCCCTCGAACAGCTCCTTTTTCCCTTGGAAATAGGCCTCCAGCGTGGATAGCAGCAGACTCTTCCCGAATCGACGCGGGCGGCTGAGGAAATAGTAGCTTCCTGTTTTCACCAATTGATAGATCAAGGCGGTCTTATCAATGTAGAGATAGCCGTCCTTGCGGATCTTCTCAAAGTTCTGTATGCCGATGGGGTAAATAGTCTGGTTCATATCGTCTTGTGTTTAATGTGACTCATAGACAAAGATATGAAAAAAACACGTACATGTTTTCAAAAAAAGACGTACATGTTTTCGGAAAAACACGTACGTCTTTTTTTAAAGGCTTTATAGAGTATGATTCTACCTAGTACTTGAAGCTTCCTCCCCCCAAGAATTCACGGAGCAAGGAAGTTCCGGGAAGTTCCTCCGTCGGGATGTAATTAAAGTAGCGGAGGAAACGGAGCAAACGATACGCCTCCGCATTCGCCTTACTACTCTCCGGCACTTGCGCAAGGATCGGTTCCGCAAATTTGCGCAAGGCGGCCAGCTCATACAACATGGCGCTGTTAAACATAGCGTCCGCATTCTCCTGATACGGAAAGATCCATTTATCCTCACCCCGGCGAACGCTCGGCCAACGGTTGATCGTATCTTCCGCCGAATATCCCCTAAAGCGATAATCCCGGATGATACGGCGCAGCAGACGATTATCCGTCGTCGGTATCCAATTATGGTTATCCAAAGAGATAGAGGTCAAGACCGAGACATATACCCGATATTTATATTTATCATCGATAAACTCCGTCAGCTCCGGATTCAAGGCATGGATACCTTCTATCACCAAGATCGAGTTCTCACGAAGCTTAAGCTTCTTCCCTTTGAAAACCCGTTGGCCGGTCTCGAAATTAAAAGTCGGCAAATCGATCTCTTCCCCGGATAACAACTTCTTCAAATCCTTATTAAAATAGGGTAAATCCAGCGCATACAAGGATTCAAAATCATACTCGCCATGCTCATCCTTCGGTGTATCTTCCCGGTTCAAGAAATAATCATCCAAGGAAATTCCTACCGGATGAAGCAGGTTAGTTGTTAATTGCACTTGCAAACGCTTGCAAAACGTAGTCTTTCCCGAAGAAGAAGGGCCAGAGATCAAGACGATACGGATGCCCTCTTTATATCCATCGGCGATCTTTTCGGCGATCTTAGCAACCTGTTTTTCCTGCATCGCCTCAGAGACAAGGATTATATCCTGAGAGCGGCCTTTCTCTATCGCTAAATTCAAATCCCCCACATTATCTAAGCCGACAGTCCGCTGCAATGTAAGGTGTTCCTTATAAGCCTCGAACATCTTATCCTGCTTGATGACAGGCTGCAATTCCATCGGATCGGTCTGCTTCGGAATACGGAGCAAAACGCCATCCATATACGGTTCCAAGTCAAACAATTGGATATAGCCGGTCGAAGGGGTTAAACAGCCATAAAAGAAGTTGATATAACCTTCCAACTCATAATAAGAGGTATAAGGCAATCCCGCCGTCTCTATTAAGCGAGCCTTATCATTCATACCCCGCTCCCTGAACAATACGGCGGCATCCACCGTACGGACACTCTTATGGAGGAAAGGAAGATCCGCGTCAATCAACTCCCACATACGTTTCTTGATCCTCTCGATCGTCTCCAGATCGATGTTCTTGCCGTTATGGATCACGCAATAGTAACCTTTCGACACCGGATGTTCCAGATTTAAGGTCGCCGTCGGCCAAATATCATACACCGCCTTGGAAAATATATGGCAAAGCGAGCGGACATAGGTTCTCAATCCGGATAATTGAGTATAGTCGATAAATTCGATATCCTTCGGTTGCCAGCAACGGAAGTTCAAGCTTTCCGTCTTATTATTCACTTGCGCGTTCATCGGCCTGTACCGAAGCGGAGCGCCAAGCGCCGTATAAATGTCCAACAACGAAGAACCAATGGGTACATCCTTGTAGGTATTATTATTTTTGCAGTAAATTGTTATTGTCTCAGACATACTATCTCAGTTATTATTTGTAAATTCGCCCCCTAAAGTTAGGAATATTAATCGGATATACAATCCACTTAAACGTAATTTAAATGGACTATTCTTTTTTTGATTTTCTCCGGCTGATCGGCTCCTTGGCGCTGTTCTTGTACGGAATGAAGATCATGAGTGAAGGGTTACAAAAATTTGCGGGTGACAGTTTACGTCGAATACTAACCGCGATGACCACAAACAGAGTGACCGGTGTGCTCACCGGCGTGTTAATAACGGCTCTCATCCAATCCTCATCGGCTACGACGGTTATGGTCGTGAGTTTCGTGAACGCCGGGCTTCTTACGCTGACCCAATCCATCGGAGTCATTATGGGTGCCAACATCGGAACCACGGTAACGGCATGGCTTATCTCCGCCCTCGGTTTCAAGGTCGATATCGCCGCATTCGCCCTTCCCCTTTTAGCTTTCGCTCTCCCACTCTTTTTCTCAGGAAAAAGCTCTCGTAAATCAATTGGTGAATTTGTCTTTGGTTTCGCGTTCCTGTTCATGGGGCTTCAAAGCTTAAAGGCAAACGCCCCGGACCTCGGAGCGAATCCGGAGATGCTGGCTTTCGTGCAGAATTATACGGATATGGGATTTTTCTCCATCATCTTGTTCTTATTTATCGGAGCGATCTTAACCATGATCGTACAAGCCTCCGCTGCCACGATGGCTATTACATTGATTATGTGCGCCAACGGCTGGATCGATTATCATTTGGGAGTCGCTTTGGTATTAGGCGAGAATATCGGAACCACGATTACGGCCAACTTAGCCGCATTAACCGGAAACACACAAGCACGACGAGCCGCGTTAGCGCACCTTGTTTTCAACGTTTTCGGTGTCATGTGGGTTTTGGTGCTCTTCTACCCTTTCACGAATGCCGTCTCATGGTTTGTTACCCATGTAATGAAGGTCAGTGATCCGGCTGTGGCGGTATCCTTTAAACTGGCAGCGTTCCACACAGCATTCAATATCAGTAATACTTTCATTATGATCTGGTTCGTAAGCTTGATCGAAAAGACCGTATGTACGCTTATCAAGCCCAAGGTGGAAGACGAGGAATACCGCCTTCGCTATATCACGGGAGGTATGTTATCCACCGCCGAGCTTTCTATCCTGCAAGCGCATAAAGAAATCTCATTATTCGCCGAGCGTACGGCTAGGATGTTTAATATGGTGAAAGAATTATTTTACGAGAAGAATGAGGAGACCTTCCTCAAGACTTATAGCCGCATCGAGAAATACGAGAATATCAGCGACCGCATGGAGATCGAGATCGCAAATTACTTGACTGAAGTATCGGAAGGCCGTTTGAGTTCTGAAAGTAAGGAAGAAATCCGTATCATGCTACGTGCCGTCTCGGAAATCGAGAGTATAGCGGATTCTTGTAATAACCTTGCCCGAAGTATCAAACGCAGAAACGAGTTCAAATCCGAATTCACGGAGGAGCAAAACAAGCACTTGGATCATATGTTCGAGCTGGTATCCGGGGCGTTAAATCGCATGAACCTAATTTTGCATAAACCGGAACTCGTACATGATGATATCAATCCTTCTTATAACATAGAGAACGAGATCAACAACTACCGTAACCAGTTGAAGAGCCGGAATATCGAAGATATCAACAATAAGCTGTACCAATATCAAGATGGCGTTTATTACATGGACATGGTTAGTGAAAGTGAAAAGCTGGGCGATTATGTATTAAATGTTGTTCAAGCGGTTATCGAGAAGAAAATATAGCGTATATTTGTCCTTAACAATATCAACAGCCCTTTTCCGTTATTGAGAGAAGGGCTGTTTTTAATATATATCCACTATGAATTATAAGTATTATACGATCGTTATCCTTGGCCTTTTAGCATTCTCCGCTTGCGAGAAAGATGATATCGATATTCCGGCAACCGACAATGAAGTAAATCAATGGATCGAGCAAACGATGCGAGAGAATTATCTTTGGTATTCCGAGTTACCGGATAAAAGTTCCTTGGACTTTAGTCTTGATCCGGAGAGCTTCTTCAAGGGCCTGTTATCCTATAAAGACGGGAAAGAGCTTTCTGATGGCCATCATTACTTCTCCCAATTAGAGAAAGCGACCGTAACAAAGAGCATTTACGACGCGAACAACTCATACGGATTCGATTTCGCGACTTCCAACCTTAAAGACGGAGGCAGTACCTATAAAATAGCCATTGTCCTTTATGTATTAAAGGATTCACCCGCCGAAGAAGCCGGATTGAAACGGGGAGACTGGATACTTGGCGTAAACGGCTCCTTGGGTTCTATCCAAGACTATGATGTGTTGAGAAGCGGAGGCAGCGTATCCCTCCAACTAGGAAAAGAAACAGGAAACACCAAGGGATTCGTCTCCACCCGAAGAGTTACCTTGAACGCATCCCGAACGGTAGAAGACACCCCATTCCTAAAAGATTCCGTATACACATATGGCAATAAGCGAATCGGCTATTTGATGTACAACCATTTCGCCTCCGGACCGAATGAATACGATTATAGCGACACTAGTTATAATCTTTATTTGCAACAACTCTTCGAAAAATTCAAAAGTCGCAACGTCAATGAGTTCGTACTTGATTTACGCTATAATGGGGGTGGGCTTGTCAATTGCGCCCAATTACTGGCTTCGCTATTAGTCCGTGAAAACGTTTTAGGAGAACCTTTATGTATCATGGAGTATAACGATAAAAACTCCAATAAAAATGAGACCTTACCTTTGCTCAAAACGACCGAGGTCATGGCGGGAAACTTAAACCTACAACGGCTATTTGTTTTGACAGGTTCAACTACGGCTTCTGCCTCCGAACTTATCATTAACTCGCTACGATCTTATCTAGACGTTCGGGTTATCGGTAAGCAGACTTTTGGCAAGACCGTCGGTATGACGATCTACAATGAATCTAAAAAATATGGCTGGATACTTTCTCCCGTCACTTTCCATATTTATAATAAGGATCGGGAAGCTGATTATGAAGACGGATTTCATCCCGATGTAGCTATCGATGAATTCAAGAGTGATCTAGCTGAATTCGGAGATTTGAAGGATCCTTTATTAGGACAAGCTATTTACGAGATAACCGGCCAGTCACCACTCTTACGATCCGCTACCCCGAGGGGCAACCGGGAAATCCAATATAATCCCCCGTTGTCCTATAAGGATAACTTATTACTGATTCCAAAAGACTAAAAACAAGATATATGGAAAGCGCATTTCTTAAAATCATAAACGCAAAAGTATTAACTCCTTCGGGTCTCCTACCAAACGGGCAAATCATCATCTCGGATGGGAAAATAGTGGAGATCACCGGGCAAAACCGGGAGATTCCTCATGCGGAGATCATCGACGCAAAAGGATATTATGTGGCTCCCGGCTGTATCGACACGCATGTACACGGCGGCAACGGACATGATTTCACGGAAGCTACCCCGAAAGCGTTCTATGCGATCACAAGAGCACATGCTTTACAGGGAACAACGGCTTTATATCCTACATTGGCAGCTGCCCCTATCGATACCTTCCGGGAAGCGATCAAGACCTGCGAGCACATCATGAACCACCCGGAACAGGGAGCCCGCATCATGGGATTACATCTCGAAGGCAACTATTTGAATATGGCTATGAAAGGCGGACAAGACCCTAATTATATTTACCCGCCCGATCCCCAAGAATATAAGGAATTACTAAACAGTACCCAATGTATTAAACGCTGGAGCGCCGCCCCCGAGCTTGACGGAGCTTTGGAATTCGGTAAATATGCGTCAGCTCATGGTGTGTTGGTTTCACTAGCCCACACCACAGCCGATTATCTCCAAGTGAAAAAAGCATACGAAGCCGGATTCACCCATGCTACCCACTTCTACAATGCCATGACTTCCGTCCATAAAGACCGTGAGTATAAACATGAAGGAACAGTAGAAGGTATTTATCTCATGAAAGATATGACCGTTGAAGTTGTAGCCGATGGTATCCACGTACCGCCGGCAATCTTAAAGTTGGTATATCAAATCAAAGGGGTAGAACGTACGTCCTTAATCACGGACGCAATGGCCGCCGCCGCTTGCGATAACGGTACGGAACATTTTCCGGACTCCCGGGTAATTATCGAGGAAGGCGTATGTAAATTAGCCGATCGCTCAGCTATCGCAGGAAGTATAGCTACCGGAATCCGTTTGATCCGTACCCTAGTCGAGAAAGCGGAAATTCCATTGCACGACGCTGTTCGTATGGCTTCCGAAAGCCCAGCCCGCCTAATGGGTCTTTTAGACCGTAAAGGAACATTGGAGAAAGGAAAGGATGCCGATATCATCATTTTCAACAACGATATAGAGATTCAAGAGACCTTCATCGAAGGTAAACGGCTCTCCAAAGAATAAGAAATCCAATAAACAATGACTTCTCCTATCTTGTTTTTAGATAAATAAGGGCATGAATGTATATGGAAAACGTAAAAGAACATTACTGGAGATACTCATTGATCACCATTATATTAGGACTAGGGGTAATTCTATTTTTTAAGATTACCCCGTTTCTTGGAGGTATACTTGGAGCATTCACCATCTATATATTGCTGCGTGGACAGATGTTCCATCTGACAGAAAAGCTAAATATGAGACCGGCTTTTGCAGCTTTACTGTTACTGGGGGAAACAATCTTATGTTTCTTAATCCCAATCACATTGGCGATCTGGTTGGTAATCAACAAAACTCAAAATATTAATTTAGACCCGACTGTACTGCTAAATACAGGCCAACATATAGCGGATCTAGTTCAGGAAAAGACCGGGTTTGATGTACTGGATAGAGGAAACTTATTAAAAGTGGCCTCTATACTCCCACAAATCGGACAGTTTTTAGTGGGTAGCATAAGCAGTTTCGCCGTAAATGTCGTCGTCTTGATTTTCATTCTGTACTTCATGTTGATAGGCGGAAGAAAAATGGAAAACTATCTATACACCTTATTCCCCTTCAGTGATCAAAACAAGGATGAGGTACTCAACGAGATCAATATGATCGTAAAATCAAACGCCATAGGTATCCCTCTTTTGGCGGTTATACAAGGTATCGTAGCGGTGATCGGTTACTTTATCTTTCAGACTCCCGATCCGCTGTTATTTGGGTTTCTCACTTGTATCGCTACGATCATTCCCATTGTAGGGACCGCATTGGTCTGGGTTCCGTTGGCGGCTTATATGGCTTTAAACGGAGATTGGGTACATGCCTTGGGATTGGCTATTTATGCCTTGCTTGTCATTACGAACGTCGATAATCTGATTCGTTTTATCCTACAAAAGAAGTTGGCGGATATACATCCGTTAATCACCGTCTTCGGAGTCGTAATCGGGTTGTCCTTATTCGGATTTATGGGGATCATCTTCGGGCCGTTGTTATTATCCTTATTCCTTCTTTGTATAGATATCTTCAAGAAGAGCTATTTGGATAAATAAAGAGTATCTACAGGACAGGGTATCTTAAAAAGTCATACCTTTACACTACATTTTGAGTAAAATGAATTAATATGTCACGTAGAACAGTAAACAATTGGAAGCCTATCAAGGGGCAACCTCTCACCGAATTAGACAAGAAAATCCTATATATCCAAAATAAAGGACATTTAGTACCCACCCGCAAGCTTATCAAGACTCCAGAGCAGATTGAAGGCATCCGCAGAAGTAGCGTGATCAATACAGGGGTGCTGGACTTAATCCAGAAGGAGATTAAAGAAGGTATGTCTACAGCTGTTATCGATAAATTGGTGTATGATTATACGGTAGGGCATGGAGCGATTCCAGCCCCCTTAAACTATGAGGGGTTCCCTAAAAGTGTATGTACCTCTATCAACGAGGTCGTTTGTCACGGTATTCCCAGTGAGAAGGAGATCCTAAGAGACGGTGATATTATTAATGTGGATGTCTCAACGATTTTAGATGGTTATTATTCGGATGCGTCCCGCATGTTCATGATCGGGAACGTATCTCCGGAAAAGCAGAAATTGGTACAGGTCGCCAAGGAATGTCTGGAGATCGGTATGAAAGCGGCGAAGCCGTTCGGATTCGTCGGTGATATAGGCAACGCTATTCAAAAGCATGCGGAGAAAAACGGATTCTCTGTCGTACGGGATTTATGCGGACATGGCGTCGGTCTGGAATTCCATGAGGAACCGGAAGTTTGTCATTTCGGACGGAAAGGAACTGGGATGCTTTTAGTTCCGGGTATGGTCTTTACGATCGAGCCTATGATTAACATGGGTACTTGGAAAGTATTTATCGACGAGGAAGACGGTTGGACGGTCATCACCGAGGATGAACTACCCTCCGCCCAATGGGAACATACCTTCTTGATGACAGAGACAGGATTGGAAATTCTTACCTATTAATATCTAATGCAATTAACGCTTCCGGGCCTTTTCCCGGGCGGCCTTTTCCTTTTCCCGCAAGGCTTCCTTGCGGGCTTTTTCTTTCTCTTTCAATTTTTGCTTGTATAAGCGTTCCTTCTCCTTGCGCTCTTTTTCCTTCTGTTTCAAGCGTTGCTTATAAGCACGTTCTTTTTCCTTACGAAGGTCCTCACGAGCTTTCAGTTTCGCCTTACGGTCGGCTTCCGCTTGTTTCAGCTTGGCTTTGCGGTCAGCTTCCAGCTGTTTCTCTCGATCAGCCTTCGCTTTCAACAGGGCACGTTCTTCCTCCGCTTGCTTCTTGAGAAGTTCTTCCTGTTCTTTCGCTTTCTGCTCACGTAATTCCTTATCCGCCTTTTGCTGGGCCTCGAAAGCCTTACGAGCCTCTTCCTTGCGGGCTTCTTCTTCGGCAGCTTCCCGTTTACGGATCTCTTGGATTTCTTTCAAGGTCATGCCTTGATCCTCAACCGCCGGCTGAACAACAGGAACCGTATCCTTACGAAGGGTATCGACAGGCTGGATCTCCGGTTTGTCAAACGCAGGGACCTCAATCGTATCCGGGACGACTGGTATAGCGGGCTGTCGAACAGGTTCTTGAACAGGCCGTTGTTCCTCCTCCGGCTCTGTAACAGGTTGTTTTTCCGGTTCAACTTCTGGTTTCAATTCATCTGCCTCTTCCGGCACTTCGGCTTCTTCCTCCGTGATCATTTCATCTTCAGTCGCCTCCTCCTCCTTAGCGGCTTCCATACGGGCTTTCCAACGACCTGCCAGATCCGGTAATTCCTCACCGAAGCTCTCATCGAAGAAGGTGATATATTCATCCAAGGTCTTGCCGCGCATCAAGGTCTCATAATTATCATCAGAGATCGGTAACACGGCAACCGCTTTATTCAAGGCCGTAGCATAGCCATCCTTACCGTATATCATCTTATAATATTGGATAATCTCGTCAAAACTAATAAATCCTTTAATCGCCAGCATACTGATCGGGCCGGCCTGCTCCAAAGCCAAATCAAACTCTTTTACCATGAAGTTCGCGAAGTTATAAGCGGCGACAGCGAATAGCAACTGGTTCTGATCTACGCTACCCGTAGGATATACCAAAAGCATCTGATAAGGCGTGTTCCGTTCCGGATTAAATACACGGGCCGAATCCTCGGCAGATAACATACCATCCTCGCCCAAACCGAATCGTAAGTTCCAACTCATACCTTTCACACCCCCCTGCACCAAGGCACGTCCCCGAAGAACACCTTTCAACATCTCCCCGGCCAGTTCCGTGACATCCGCGTTCGGATACTTCTCGACCAGCGCTTTCAAGGCATTCTTAAACCCTTCCGCATCCCCGGCCTGCACATATGATAACGCATCCAAGAACATGAATTTAGGCATCAACGTAGCCAATGGATATTTCTCGCTTACGTACCGGAAACTCTTACGTACATACGCTGTATCGCTCTCCAGATAGCGGTCGTAAGTAGCTTGATAGATCGAGTCTTGTACCACATCCATCATGCGGATATTATACTCGTAATTCGGATCAGCCACAGCTACCGCATAATCGCTTTCCGGGAAGGCGTTCATTAGTTTATTCTTATACTCGGTAGCCAACGCTGTATTTCCGGTTTTCAAGGCCATCAAATATACTTGATAATAGCTCTCCAAACGGTACTCATTATCCGGGAAACGGCGTTCCAAATTCTCGAACGCCTCGACAGATAAGGGGATATCCTCCAACTTATCCTTATAGATCATCGCCATATTGTAAAGACCGTCTATAATAATAATGTTAGAAGCGTCTATATCCTCTTGCGTGAAAGGTAGCTGCTGTAGATAATACTCACGGGTATGCGGATCATCGGCGGCAACAGCCGGCAGATCACCGCCTATCGAATCGGTCGGCAACGGCTCACCGTCCGGCCCTACCATTTGGGTGGAATCTCCCTCGGCCAGCATCTCCTCATCCAGATTCTCATTAAAGGTAGAGAGTTCCTTCTTACGGCGGCGCCAGTGATCTTCCAACGGACGACGTCCCCATTTACGCTGGAACTGTGTCTTTCCTTGCGCTACGGTCTGAGGGTTATAGAAATAGAAAGACGCTCCACCGGACGCGTTCGGCAAGACAACAACGTTGGTTTCCGTACCGGGACGGTCGATTCCGGTGCCTTTCGCTTCCTGCTCGGCCAGATAAGCCTCCTTCTCAGCCAAGGCTTTCGCCTCTTCCTCTTCTTTCTTTACCTCCTCAATCTTCTTATCGATAATCGCTAACCGCTCCGCTTCCGGTAATTTAGCCAAGGCTTGCAAACTGTCTTGAAGATGGACCGCTTCTACATGCACGACCAATTCATCCAGAATCGCCGACAATTTAGAAACCCGTTCATAATCCTTGTATTCCTTTTGAATTCCGGCTAAGGCTCCGCTAAAGCAAGGTTGCGCTTTCACGTAATCCCGCATCGTAAAATAGATATCTCCCAGCTTTATCTGGCAGATCGCCTTATCCATTCCATTCAATGTACTCTTATCGATACCGAGTTGATAGTTCTTTATGGCATTCACCGTATCTTCCCGGCTGAGGTATACATTTCCTAAAGCATAGTATACTTGATCCAGATAATCCTTATTCTTTTGGCTTTTCGCCATTTTCTCGAGCATCTTCACCACTTTCAAGTAATTCGTACCCGAGAATACTTCTGTCTGACGGATACGTGAGGCAAATTCCAACTCATACGGAGGATTCGAACGGGCTACCTCACCAAAGGTCTTATAAGCCAAGCCATCTAATTCTTGATCCGCATAGATTTGTCCCAAAAGATACTTCATCCGGGTACGTTGCTTCCGGTTTTTCTCCGCCTTGATAGCGGTCTTCAGATAAGGGATGGCATCCTCGAACTGCCCGTTCTTGATCAAATAATCGGCATACACCGCCGCATATTGCTTCAAAGCGGAAGCAGGAATACCGTTCTTGTTCATCTTATCCAAGATATCCTCGGATTCATAGAACCAACCCATCTCGGAATAACAACGGGCTTGCCACAAACGGGCCTCGGCCACGACCTCCTCGTCCTTCGCGTAATGACGAGCTATATAGGAAAAGGTAGCGGAGGCTTGCAGGAAATCGGCATTGTAGAATTGCGCCTGTCCCATGATCAGCCAACTATTCTTTAAGAAAGGGTTATACTCCTCTTGTTCTTGGATAGCACGTAGTTTGGGATTATTCCGCCAGCCCGGTTTCTTGGCCGGTTTCGCTTTTATGGAGTGTAGTTTAATAGCTTTATTACTTTTCTCGATCGTCCGGTCGAAAGGGCCGCCCGGCTCGGCTTTGTCTTTAGGCTGGGCGCTAATCGGATACATATAGATCCTGTCGGAATAGTTCTCTTTATATCCGTCCTGTTGGCTTTTCAGTGCCTCGTCAAAGGCTTGTTTTCCATTGAAATAAATATTATAACGGGTCGTAAAGGCATGATAAAAACGGCTCGCTTTCGTGTTCTTCTTCGTGCTGCACGACCAAAGCAAGAGTACCGTTAATAACGCCACTATGTAGTAAAACCCTTTTTTCATTCTTTAATTAACGCCGTAACAACGGTTTTATTGCTTTCAAGGCCAAAAAGAGGACCACCAAAAACAAGATGATAAACGCACCGGAAGGCACGTTCAGGAAATAAGAAAGAACCAGTCCGGAGACGCAACCCAGAAAGCCGATCGCGATACTTCCCCACATGATCTTCTTGAAGTCGGAAGTAAACAGGTTCACCGTTATTTGAGGCAAGGTCAGCAAACTCATCAATAGCATAATCCCTACCAAACGGATCGAAAGAACAATTGTCATGGCGATAAAGCACATCATCGTATACTCGATCCATTTTACCGGTAGGCCTTGCGTGACAGCGAAGTCACGATCGAATGCCACGTAAACAATCTCACGGAGGAAAAGGGAGAATATGAGTATCAACAATACCACCAACCCTAAAATCCATAAGATATCGGCCGTAGAGATGGTCAAGATATTACCGAACAAATAAGCGGACAGATTCGGGGCGTACCCCGGCGTAAGGAAGATAAAGATCACGCCCAAAGCCATACCCAGCGACCATACGCCCGCTATGGCGGAATCCTCCCTTACGTTTTGCGTCTTGCTCGCCCACTCCACGCCAAAGGCAGAGAGGATCGAAAACAACATCGCCATCAAGATCGGGTTTGTTCCCAGATAAAAACCCAAGCCCAAACCTCCGAACGAAGCATGCGTGATCCCTCCGCTGATAAATACCAACCGGCGGGATACGATGTAAGTTCCGACAATCCCACAAGCGATAGCGGTTAGCAAGCTCCCGATCAAGGCGTTCTGAAAAAAGGCATATTGCAATAAATCCATATGATTCGTTTCCTAAATTAATGAGTACGGCGTTCGCCAATGATCAAGAATGCCTCATCCTTCAAGGCATCCGGCAAATTGATCCCTCGCAATTGCAGGCTACGGAGCCAACCGGCCACCTCCACTTCCCGGAGGGTATAAAGCACTTCACTAAACTCCTCAACGGCTTCCTCATCGTAAGCGTCCGCTTCCACTCCTTGGAACCGATCCAGTTCCTCATCGTTATAATATTCGATTTTCTTGCTGACGGCGGCTAATAAACTATCCCGCTCGCAAGTCTCATGTTGTCCGCAGCAAACCTCCGGAATCTCCTGTGCCTCGGGGATCTCCGAGATCTCCCCCCGTTCCAGCATCTTCTGAAGTTTCTTATTCCGGAAATACCCGGCGATAGCGGCTACGACACCCAGACCTATAAGACTTATGACAATGTACCACATAATTCAATTGAAAGTTGAGAATTGAAAACTGAAAATTAAAGGGCTGATTCCCTAATAGAGAAACCAGCGGCCTTAAGATCTTCCCAATAATGGGGATAACTCTTGCTGACCACTTGCGGGTGGGCGATCTCTATCCCCTCGGGACGTACCAAAGCGGCGGGAGCGAATGACAAAGCCATCCGATGATCCTCGTAAGTGGCGATTACCGGATGCGACTCCGGTTCCCTGCGTTCACCGTTCCACTCCAAGATGCTATCATTGCGATCCGTCAACACATAACCTAATTTACGAAGCTCTGTCTTCAATGCCTCGATCCGATCCGTCTCCTTGATCTTCAATGATTGAAGTCCCGTAAAGCGGAAAGGGATATTTAATAACACGCAAGTCACCACAAAGGTTTGAGCCAAATCCGGTTCATTCACGAAGTTATAAACCAACTTCTCACAGATATTTCCAGTATGCTTTAACACGACTCCACGTTTCGTATAAGTAGTGCCCACTCCCAATTGAGCGAACAACTTCGCTCCGGCGGCATCTCCCTGCAAGCTATTCTTGAATAAACCTAACAATTCGATCTCAGCATTTTTCGATAACGCCATGATCTCATACCAATAAGAAGCGGCACTCCAATCGGATTCCACCGTAAAACGAATCGGCTTATACTCTTGGGGGAGCACCTTGATCGTATTCTCCGTCCAAGAGGCTCTCACTCCATATTGCTCCATCAATTGCAAGGTGATATGGATATAGGGCCTAGAGATAATGGCGCCCTCCAAATGCAACGTAACCCCATTTTCTGTTAACGGGGCGATCATCAAGATAGCGGATATATATTGAGAGCTGACATTTCCCGGTAGCGAGATCTCTCCGCCTTGCAAGGCGCTTCCGAAAATACGCAAAGGAGGATAACCCTCCTTCTCCATGTACTCGATCCGGGCGCCTAAAGCGTTCAGCGCATCCACCAACACCTTGATCGGACGGTTCTTCATGCGTTCGGTTCCCGTAATCGTCCATTCGCCCACCACCTTCGAGAGGAAAGCAGTAAGGAAACGCATCGTCGTACCCGCCGCACCCACATTAAAATCCCGATCGTTCGAGTTCAATGCCTTTACCATCAAATTTGTATCATCGCAATCGGATAAGTTCTCCACATCGTATGCGCTATAACTTAGCGCATTCAAGATCAATGCCCTGTTACTGATACTTTTAGAAGCGGGAAGCTTTACGGTAGTCCGGATAGCGGAACCCGGAGCATCTATCTGATAATTCATCGCTTTCGTATATTCAAGATTCAAGAGGCAAAAGTACGAAAATTAGCGTACATATGGAGTATAACAGCGGGAAACTTTCTTTATGCTTCTTTTCGAATGCGAATCGTGACAAGGCATTCGTTTGAATCGCCCCAACCAGTAGACGTAAGGGGCAATAAAACGCCCTTTTAAGTGAGAGTATTCCCGTTTTTAGGCACGAAAGGCGACAAAAGCCTACACGTATAGTCGCGTTGGGCGACACCAATACTGCCGTTAGGCATTATAAACAGTCACGAATAGGGTTGTCAGTAGTCGTGAATAGGCATCGTAACCCGGTTAGAACCCAGTCGTAACCCTATCGGATAGCCCGAAGAAGTCAATGGATATGAATTAGGATGAATTATTTTCGCTAGAATGAAAGGCGGTTTTTCGGTATTGTATTATCAATGAACGAATTATTGTTTTTTTCTTGCGTATTAGGCAACGAGTCGTACATAGTCCCGGAAAAATCGGTTCTCCGGGACTTTAGTTTACAAAATGTCAGAATGTCAAATCGCCAAACGGTCTTATCACAAGGCCTTCATCTTCAAGAAATGCTTCCAGAAAAAGAGGATCTGGTAATCAATAGAATTATTCCAGTATTGTGAATCATGATTACCCGGACGAGTGATAAAGTCGTGGTCGATGCCTTGTTTTAATAACGCTTCGTGGTAGTTCTTATTCACCTCCAAAAAGAAATCGCTGTCACCGCAATCGAAGATCAAAGCGATCTGGTCTTTCCTCAAGGTTGGAACCAAATTGATAACCGTGTACTTCTCCCAGTTTTCCGGATATTTCGCCTTCTCGCCTATTTGCACGCTCATCTCCCAGTTTTTCGGGAAAGGGCGGATATCCACGCCACCGCTAGTACTTCCCGCAGCGGAGAAAACATCGCTATGACGAAGGCCATTCCACATAGCGCCATGTCCACCCATGCTCAAACCAGTAATAGCACGTCCCTTACGATCGGCCACGGTCTTATAATGGGAATCCACGTATTTCACCAACTCATTCGAGATGAAAGTCTCATACCGTACATCAGCGTTCAAAGGGCTATCCCAATACCACGTATTCTTACCATCCGGGCATACGAAAAAGATACCCTTCTCATCAGCGATCTTAGGTAGATCCGGCTTGATACCGACCCATGTACGAGCGTTACCGCCATAGCCATGTAACAAATAAATCACCGGACACGCTTCCGTCGCGGCCATATCCGGACTTACCACGACTACCTCTATACTTTTATTCATCGAAGGACTTTTCACTTGCAAAGTATCTACCTTCGCCGCCTGTAAACCGAGCGGAAGCAAACAAACCAACGCTACCGCTACCTTTTTCATCCAATTCATATCAGTGAATATTAATGATTAATTCCCCGTAGCCTTGTTTTCAAGGAACTACGGGGACAAATATACAGATTTTACAGCCAAAAACTTATTTACTTAACGAGAAAGGACGATCCTCTTTCGCGGTTCCTCTCGTCTTCTCCGGTTGATTGCCCATTTGAAGCTCCAGCACGCCCCCATTCACGATATCGCTGTAATGGATATAATTACGTGTATGTCTCTTCCCGTTCAAGGTAGCGTTTTGGATATATACGTTATCCTTACTATTCCCTTTCGCCTCGATCACGAACTTCTTGCCATCCTCCATCGTAATCGTAGCTTTCCGGAATTTCGGGCTACCCAATACATACTCATCCGTCCCCGGGCAAACACTGTAGATTCCCAACGCGCTCAATACGTACCAAGAAGACATACCGCCTTGATCCTCATCACCCGGATAACCATTTTCCGAGCTATTATATAACCGATCCATCACCTGACGAATCCAATATTGCGTCTTCCAAGGCTGGCCTGCGTAACTATACAAGTAAATCATATGCTGGATCGGTTGATTACCTTGGGCGTACTGTCCCATCTTCGCCAATTCCATCTCCAGCATCTCATGAATTTTCGTTCCGTATGTTCCATATTTCACGATACCGGGTAAAGCGAAAACAGAGTCGATCTTCGCCACGAAACGCTCATCACCTCCTGTCAAATCGATCAACCCTTGGACATCATGGAAAACCGACCAATTGTAATGCCAAGCATTCCCCTCGCAATAAGGACCGCCCCATTCGAAAGCATCGAAATCCGCCCAACTACCATCCAATTTACGACCTCTCATAAAACCGACAGATGGATCGTACACATTCTTGTAATTATAAATCTGGCGGGCAAAGACCTCCTCATAAAACTTATTCCCAGTCATTTTCGCCAACTGATACGCACAAAAGTCATCATAGCAATATTCCAACGTCTGTGCCGTAGATCCCATGGATTCCGGATAAGGTATATATCCCAACTGATAATAATCCTTCCAACGAACCCGTCCGTTGGCACCGCCCCAAGGTCCCTTATTCATCGCCTCATGCGCATACGCTTTCAAGGCTTTCTCCGGATCGAAAGTGCGGATACCCTTCACCCAAGCATCCGTCAATAAAGAGATCGAGTGATTCCCTACCATCCCGCCGGTCTCACTCGGGAACGACCAAGAAGGTAACCATCCACATTGCTCCTGAGCGTCTAGCAAGGCTTGCATATATTGCCCCTGCATCGTAGGGTGCAAGATATTGGTCAGCGGGAACTGGGAACGGAAAGTGTCCCAAAAACCATTATCGGTAAACATATATCCATCATGAATCTTCTCATCGTACGGACTATAGTAGTAAGGAGAACCATCCTCTTTCTCCTCATAAAACTTATGGGAAAACAAATTGGCACGGAACATGCAGGAGTAGAAGGTTTTCATATCCTCCTCGGTTCCACCTTCCACCAACACACGATTCAATAGCTGGTTCCATACATCAGCAGCCGCTTGCTTCGTCACTTCTACCGATGAGTGCTTACCTAGCTCACGAGTCATCGTAACCTCCGCTTGCTCCGGACTGATATAAGAGGTAGAGACCTTGGCCTGTACCTTAGAGCCTTTCGCGAATTGTACATAGGCACCGATTCCTTCCCCTTCCCGACTCAAATTATTCTTCTGGATCGTATTCTTACGATTCTCCCATGTACCATAGCTAACGAAAGGCTTATCAAATTGAATGATAAAATAATTCTTATGTGTCTTCGGAGAGAAAGCCCCATTGTGTACATAGCCGGTGATCCGGTGGTTCGCTACATCGATTTGTACCTGACTGGTTTTCGTATAGCCATCCAGTACGAGAAAAGCGTCTCCCTTCGCGGGAAAGGAAAAACGGAAATGAGCGGAACGGGTAGTTGGCGAGAACTCCGTGGTAATACCATTCTCCAACGTAACCTTATAATAATGAGGCTTGGCAATTTCTTTATCATGAGAGAACGGAGTCGCCCGTTTGGACTCATCAACAACCAATTCCGATACAGGCATCAAAGAAAATACCCCGTAATCTCCCACCCAAGGGCTACATTGATGCGTCGGTTGGAAACCCCGGATCGTAGTGGCCGAGTATTGGTATTTCCAACCATCACCATTCTTCCCGGTCTGTGGAGACCAGCTATTCATGGGATAGGGAACCGCCGTAGTCGGGTAGGTATTTCCCCAACTCAATTCGTAAGTCGAGTTTGTTCCTTGCAAAGTATTTACGTATTGTACCAAGTCTTTCTCCGCAAAAACAGGGAAAGAGAGGGTTAAACAGAGGGCTAAAGCCGCCCCCTGTTTATAAAAAGTATTGAGTTTCATGTTATTTTATTTACTGATTAATTATTCACGCCCCAATTTGTATTCGGCTCGGGGCCCATCTCCAATTCTAGTACGCCACCTTTCATGATATCCCTATAATCAAGATAGCATCTCGTATAATCCGTCCCGTTTAATTTAGCGGATTGGATATAGGTGTTTTCCGGGGTATTTCGGTTGGCTCGTATGATAAATGTATTCCCTTCGCCAACCTGAATCTCGGTCTTCTCAAAAACCGGGCTGGATATCTCATAGCGAGTATCTCCCGGACAAACCGGATACAAACCACATGCCGCCAATACATACCAAGCGGACATCTGACCGACATCCTCGTTTCCAACCAAGCCTTCTACCTTATTCTTATACGCCTTATCGCAAATGAAACGAGACCATTTCTGGGTTTTCCACGGCTGTCCCAAATGATTATACAAGAAAGGCACATGATGAACCGGCTCGTTCGCATGATTGTAATAAGCGTTCCACAGGAAATCTGTTGGTGTCTTGTCGAACATCGTATCCAGATCGGCGATCACCCGTTCCGTTCCTCCCATCAGTTCCACCATACCCGGAATATCATGAGGCACAAACCACCCCTGTTGCAGCTCATTGCATTCCATACAGCCGTACCATTCCTTCAGCTTACCCTCTTCCGGCCAAGCCTCAAACCGGCCATTCGCTTCTCTCGGGCGGAAGCTATGTTTCTCCGCATCATATAAATTCCGGTAAGACTGAGCCAACTTCGCATAATAAACCGCATCCTCCTGTTTTCCTAATGATTTCGCCAACTGAGACATACACCATTCCGTATACGCATACTCCAAGGTTTTGGAGATACTCTGCGGATTCGGGGTATAGCCCAACTCCGCATTCCCGAACATTCTCGAGGTTTTATCCGCATACCGATAAGCCTTTTCCATATCCAAGCTACAAATACCTTTCGCATAGGCATCCGCCAAGACCGATATAGCCGGATTTCCTAACATACAACCGCTATAGGCGTTCAATAACTCCCATCGCTCATAGTACTCACGCCCACTCTCCTCAGCCATCGTTGTCAATGACTTCAACAAATCGTTCACCAATACCGGATTAATAATCGTTTGCAAAGGCATCTGACTACGGAACACGTCCCAACCGCTAAAGATCGTACGTTTCGTAAACGTATCAGACCTATGCGCTTTTCCATCCGCACCCATATATTGGCCATCCACATCCGTGTAAATCCTCGGATCGATCATTGTATGATACAAGGAGGTATAGAAGATCACCTTCTGCTCATCCGTCCCACCGCTGACATCCATCTTAGCCAAAGCCGTATCCCATAACGAACGGGCACGAGAACGTACCGCATCAAAATCCCAATCCTTGATCTCCGCTTTCAAGTTCTTTTCCGCACCCTCCAAGCTTACAAAGGAAATACCAGCCTTGAAAAGAACCTCCTCATTCGCCTCGGTCTCAAACTCCGTAAAGAACCCGAGGTGCTCACCCTCATATGCCTTTGGTCTCTCCGAAATCTTCGCGTTCGCTGTCAATGTCTGGAAAGCCGGGCTCTCCACGAATTCCCGATGCCGATCCTGCCCTGCCGGGATATCCACGCTCCATACACCATAATCTTTCAACGGTTTGGAGAACTGCGCATAAAAATACACGGTATACCGGGAAGAACCCTCACCATTCCCCCAGCCTCCGCCTTCCGGCGTACATTCCATTCGTCCGGCGATCGTATGGTCATCTATCACTTGAACCGCCTGATACGTAGAAGTACCTCCTACACGACGGGCTAAGTCCAACTGGATGCGGGACTGCTTATTCTCGGGGAAAACGAATCTCAGCATACCGCTATGAGGAGCCGCTGTCGCCTCCGCTTGTATCTGGTAATCGCTTAGCAATACCTTATAATATCCAGCCTTGGCCTCCTCGGAAGATTTATCATACCGGGAACGATACCCGGTTACGCCCCCCTCTTTTCCTGAGTTCGTGCGCAGATCGCCCACGGTAGGCATTACCAATAAATTACCCAGATCACCATACCAGCCGATACCACTCATCTGCGTAAAGGCGAATCCCTCGATCGTCTCATGCTCGTAGCTATATCCGGAACCATTGTCGCCCCCCGTAATCGTATTCGGACTTACCTGTACCATACCGAAAGGGGTAGTCGCACCGGGGAAGGTCTTCCCCAAGCCATGGTAAGCACCGGCCGCCTCCGTATTCGTACTCGCCCCGATAAAGGGATTTACATAATCAGAGAAATGAACCTCCTCGATAGTCCGGGTCGGACCGGAACAGGCAGTTCCCACCAACGCAAGCGATAACGCCGTGGTCGTTATCCATCTTAAATTTCTTACTAGTCGTATCATTTTTTTATAAGTTCTATTCTACGTACCTTCGGTTGGGCGATCTGATACATACGATCCACCAACATATCGATTTGTTGGCTCCAAGCCTCCCGGATCTCCGGATACATCATCTTGGAGTAGTTATCCAGATGGCCGGCTAAGAAGATATTCGTATGAAGGTTCGCCCTTAACGTATCCATAGCGGCGATATTATCCTGAAATAACATGCCCTTCCGCTTCAAGATATAAAATTCCGTCCACGCATATTCCCGGAAACGTTTCTCGATATTCCAACGTTCCTCATTCAAATGCATGACCCGAACGGCCTGCTGATATTGCGGTGTGTTCGTTAACGCCGCTAAGTTAATACCTTTTGCCAAATCCTCGGCCGAAAACGTAGAAATTGAATCCCCGTCTATCTCCAACCTATACGAACCTTTCAATCCATCCACCCGCAATACCTCTTGATTAAGATCCTCCATAATCGGAGCGTACAAGGTCGCCTCATATTGCGTATGCTTCTTCTCCCAACCCCGAGAGATCGTATCCATCGGATAAGGTAAAGACTTCGCTAAATAGGTAAAAGAGATCGTACCCTTGTCTGATACTTTCAATTCATTCACGAAACAATTCTCGTTCGCCAACACCATACGTCGGGAAGCATCGATATCAACTTTGGCGACCGGTTTACCCGCCAATCCCTGAGACTTCAAGAAGAAATAGGCCATCAACATATTACCGTGGTTATCCGGATGAATCCGATCTCCTTGCATTAAGGTAAACCGCGGATCTTTCGCTTGTTGTACCCTGTTCACCTCCAATACCGGGTTGTGGAAATCCACGAACGCCCAGTCATTCTTCACGGCCGCCTCTCTTTGCAGACGGATGATTTTCTGGATCGTAGCGTTCTTTCCAAGAAAAGGCTTATTTTTCTTATTTTGCCAAGTCTCATCGTACGGCGTGCCACCGATCATGATCACCCTTGTATCTTTGTGAGATTTCATGATCTTCTGCATCGCCTGAAAGGTCGTATCTACCCGATACATTTGCTGCTCCACGAAAGCCGTAGGATTATCGCCGTTATATTCGAAATAACCACTATCGTTCATACCGAAAGTAGCCGTAACCACCGTCGGATTTTTACCATATACATCCTCCTCGATCCGTTCCAACATATCCCAAGAACTGTCACCACCGGTACCGGCGCTATACATCCGCATCCGCATATCCGGGAAATGAGTGATATAGTACAACCATATATAAGAATGATAATGTCCGCCCTCTGTTATGCTATTGCCTAAAAAAACAACCCGATCACCCCTTTGAAAAGGGGAAGGAGTTTTCTGCGCATTGCCACACACAAACACAGAAAGCATACACGCCAAACTAAAAAGCCATCGATTAGTTCTCATCTTATTTACTTTTGGACACTTAGAAGTTCAATTGTTTATCCGATACGGCCACAGCCACGAATGAATCGGCACAGCCATAATACAGATACCATTTATTCCGGTAATAGACCAGACCTTCCACGAATACGGTACCCGCAGGGTATTGACCGCTTTTTTCAAAATCATCCGTCGGTTGCAAGAAAGGCTTATCCAGACGGCCGATCAATTTCTTCGGGTTATTTACATCGAACAATGCTTGTCCGGCACAATAAGAGTTCGCAGGATAAGCGGTATCCCCTTTTTCTCCCGGTTCGTTTTTACCATTATACAACAGAACGATGCCATCCTTTGTCAAGATAGCGGGAGGTCCACATTCGGTCAACTGACTATCGAAATAGCCGGAACGAGGAGAGAACAATTTAAGCAACTCACCATTCTCGTCCAACAGTGGGTCCCAATCGGTCAAATTATCGGAGGTAGCCGCATATACGTTCTTTTCCCCCCAGTACATGAAATACTTGCCATTCACTTTCGCAATGACCTGCTTATCTCCCTTTAAAGTCGTGACTAGCGATGCGGATTTAGTCGCCTCATCCTTGAATTTGCCATTATAGGCTTTCTCAAAAGCCGGACCGAACTTCGTCCAGTGTTTCAAATCCTTTGAGGTCGCCACCGCCAGACGAGGCACCTTGCGGTTCCATTGCGTATATAGCAAGACATACGTACCATCCTCGGTCATAGCGATACGTGGATCTTCCGTACCTCCGGGACATTCGTTCTCCGCTTGATTATCTTTAGCCGGATAAAAAGCAGGCTTCGTATCCCTCTCGAAATGGATACCGTCAGTAGAGGTCGCATATCCCAAACGGGAAGTCCGGGAACCGATTCCCTGAGCGGAGTTATCTTCCGCACGGTACATCACCACAATCTTCCCATCGTAAATCGTAGCCGCCGGATTAAATGTGTCACTCTCCTCCCATGCTACAGAATCTTCCCGCATCGGGCAATAAAACTTAGTTGGTAACGGCTTAATTACCGGATTCACTCCTGTCGGACGCTCAAACCCGTCCAAGCACCAAGCTGTTTCCGATACAGCTTCCGCCGTCTGGTCTTTCTTTTGAGAGCCGCAAGCTACGGTCACCAATCCCAATAAACCGAAAGCAGAGGCTAATAATGTTTCTTTAATCATGTTATTCGTAGTATTAAGTTATATTTATTTTCCATATGAAGGGGGAGCTATCCGAGTTCCCCACGTCTTATCCGGCTTCCCGGATAATTTATATTCCAAGGTCGCCCCCCGATATAAATCCGACCAATCGATCCAAGTGCCCTCCATCTTCTTTCCATCAAGACTTAAGGAATGGATATACTCTTTTTTCTCATCACCCCCCTTGATAATCACGTCTCCCTCGGGCAAATGTAAAACAATCTTACGGAATACCGGACTATTCACAGAGAAACCTCCCACTCCGGGAATCTCTGGAAACAAACCGATACTGGCAAAGACATACCATGCTCCCATCGATCCTAAATCGTCGTTGCCCGGCAAACCGTTCACACGGCTACTATATTGTTCGTTCAGTATACGCCGGATCACTTGTTGCGCCTTATAAGGAGCCCCCGCCCAATTATAAATCCAAGGGATTTGGAAACTAGGCTCGTTACCGGAGGCGAACCATTCATCTCCATAACTAGCGTCCAAACGTCGGAACATCTCATCCAAACGCTTCTCCGCCGCTTCCTTTCCTCCTATACTATCGATCAACCCTTGCAAATCATAAGGTACCATCCAGAAATAATTCTTATATGTCGATTCCCGCCAATCCGCATCATAACGTTTCCACGAACCATCCTCGTTTCGGGACTGCAACCAACCGGTCTCCTTATTAAAAAGATTCTTCCAGTTCATCGCCCGTTGCGTATACCAATTACAAACCGGCTCATCATTGCAGGCTTGCAAGGCGAAACGGCCAATCGCAAAATCAGAAGATGTATATTCCAGTAAGATCGAAGCGTCGTAATACCCTTTCTCCAAATACTGTTCCAAGCCCGGTCGAGTCAAAACACCTTGGGAATTAGCCCCCCGGCACTTCTGCTCCATAACGCATAGTCCGCAGTAAAGTTCGAGGATCATAGTTGCGAGCTCCAAACGCATACGCATTGGCTACAAGAATCGGAGTCGGGTCCCCCTGCATAACACCTGTCTCTATATTCGCCAGTACCCAACGAGGGAAGCCACCACCGGATTGCTCGGCAAATAAGTAATGAGACATAACGATATCCGAGGTCTCCTCGGGAGCTAGCATAGCGATCAAAGCAGTCTGCGTACGATACGTATCCCAATTACTGAAAGAGGTATAGAATTTTCGGGCTGTCTTATGCACTTGGCTATCCGCCCCCATATATTCCCCATTCACGTCGCTACAAACATTCGGATGGATTAATGAACGATATAGATGCGTATAGAATTGCATCTGGCGATCCTCGTTATCTCCCTCTACCTCTATCTTCCCGAGGTATTCATTCCATTTATCTTGCGTCGCCTGACGGACCGCAGAGAAGTCCCAAGCGGGATTCTCAACCCTCAAATTCTCTCGGGCATTCTCCACCGAGACATAAGAAACACCGATCTTATACTGCACCGCCTGATTCCCCTCTTTCAACGGAAAAGTAAAATACACCCCCGAGTGACTGCCTTCCGCAAACGTATGATTCGCATGTAGTCGCTCCTCCTTCCATGTACCAAAACTCTCCGCATCCGCATCGAACTCAGCCACAAAGTAAACCTTATAGGGAGTTGGGATTCCACAGAAAGCACCACCCTCCGCATATCCCTCGCAACTATGAGGACCCGTAATCTTAATAGCGGCTACTTGGATAGGGGTAGCGGCTACTCCTCCTCCGATAATCACGGTACCCTGCTTTTCCTTGGAAGAAAACGTATAACGAGCCATACCCGTACGTTCCGTAACGGTTAATTCCGCACGTATAGAATGATCTACGGTCGCTGCGTAATAACCGGCCGTTCCGATCTCCTTGCCGACCGGAGTCTGCATATTCAAGATACTATCCGGAGAAACCCGTAAAGCTCCGGCAATCGGAAGCGTAGGGAAATTTCCCATATGATCGCATCCCGCACCACTCAATTGATTGATAACAAAGCCTAGTTGTTTCGTGAAATAAGTCGGGGTAAACTGTACCATACCGAAGGGATAGGTAGCCCCCGGATACAAATATCCGGAAGCCCACCCATTACCTTGAGTCCCTATCAGGGTATTGGTCTTAGAAACGAGATTTGACGCATTTACCAAACCTCCACACAACAAGAAAACATAGCTAACCACACATATTCGCCTTAAAAGCTGTTTACATTTAAACATGGTAATAGATCCTTTTTATTATTTAGCCTTTTATACTATATACCCTTCAATAGAATAAAACACTTACGGCGTAATAATTAAAAAACAGCTATTAACATAAGTCAACAAAAAGGGAATCATATGATTCCTATTCCGCAGGCAGCGATAGCGTGTGTTTTCCACTTTCCAACAGAATCGAACCCGCCGATATTTCTACATTATTCCCATCTAACACACAATTCGATACGTTAAATGGAGCGATAAAGGTCGCCGTACTATTCGCAGGTATCTCCAGATCAAGGGAAAGCGATCGGTTCTCCATAGTCCAAGACACACGTGCCGTACCGTAAGGGGTCTCTCTCGCCGCCCTCGCCCACGTCACGCCATTCGGTATCTGAGGTTTGATAAAGAAATGTTTATAGCCCGGCTCATCCTCATCCGGCAAGATCCCTCCGACCGCCTGACAGAACCAAGCGCCAATGCCATTGAAACAATTATGAACCTTACTACGTTCTCCCGACCAGTATTCCCAAGTCGTAGAAGCCCCTTGATCGATCATATATAGATATCCCGGCAGCTCTCTCTTTTTCAGCATGGAATAGAGAAAATCGGCCTCTCCGTCCTTTATCGCCCAATCGGTCAAGATCGTAACACCCACCAAGCCGGAACCGATATGCCCTTTGCAATTCTCCAATGTCTCTCGATATAAACCTTCCTTTACCTCGGGCATATGCTGTTCATCTGTCACGCCGACCAACATCGGATAAATCCGATCGATCTGGGAGCCTGTAGCGTACTGTTTCTTCTCCGGATCATAGAAAGTCTTCTGTATAAGCTCGTTCAATCGTTGGCGACGCTCTTTATACTTAGCGGCATCCTCCGCTTTCCCCAATACCTTCGCGATCTTCTCCATCGTAGTGAGGCAATCGCTTATAAAGCAGTTGCTAACCAGATCTACCGATGACTGCGCCGTATAATCGACACCCGCCGGAGCCAACCAATCCCCTAAATACCATGCCCGATAATCCGTATCCGGCCAACGTTTCAGCAATCCATCGACCGTATACGCATCCACATAACGCAACCAATGTCGCATAACCGGATAATATCGCTCGATCAGACGGCTATCCCCATAATTCAAATAAGTCTGCCACGATCCCGTGATAATAAAGCCACACCAATACGGACCACCTCCCGCCGGGTATGGACTCGGTACGCAATGCGGCATACCCCCATCCTCACGGATGCAATCCTGCCACATCTGCATCCAGTTCATATACACGGAAGAGCCCTCATACAATGTCTGGAAACTCTTACAAGAGGCATTTCCATCCCCACCGTATCCCATACGCTCATAATGCGGGCAGTCTACGATATAACCACTGAAAGCTAGGTTCTTGAAAGTATATTTGATCATCGCATAGATAGCATTCAAGTCCGGATCCGAGCACTCGAAAGACGAGGCATCCTTATAATCCGTATGAATCAGATAGCCGGTTACCTCCTCGGGGGCTTTCGCCAAACCGGATATCCTTATATATTGAAACGCATGGTGGTTAAATTTATTTCGGAATACCTCTTTGCCTTGTCCGGAACCGATATACCAATCCTCATACTGTCCGTTCTCCTCTTGTGGCTTGAAATCTTCGTTTTCATTTAACCAATCCGTATATTCCATACGGACCCGGTGGCCTTCCGGCAATTTCGGGAAACTCAGCTCGACCCAACCATTCAACGCCTTTCCCATATCTACGAGCCAAATACTGTCTCCTATTTGTTTGATTCCTTTGGGACGGATAATCTCTTGTATTCGATTAGGCTCACACATCTGGGGACTTACCTCTATCCCGGGTACCTCCACCTCCAATACCGGCGTCCAATCCAGTTTGTCAAGCGTAGCCGTTGTCAAATCCGGCAACGCCTTCCGCCCATCCACACATTCACCCCCGAATTGATGGGGATACCAAGTACCGGTACCGGTCTCACCATACATACTTCCCCGGCCTTCCCAAGAGCTATCTGTAACGAGTAACGTACTTGTAGCGCCATTTCTTTGAATCTCGTCCAATTGCAGTTTAACCAACGGCCCATCATGAACGGCATTAAAAGTAGCTTTTCTGTACCAGCCACGGCCCAACCAGAGCAATAAGTCGTTTATTCCCTGCTTTGCGTACGGCGTAAGATCGTACGTCACCGATAATGATCTTTTGTTTAATTGAGATACCGCAGGCGAGAGAACATCTTCCGATACCTTCCTCCCATTTAAATAGATCTCATGATACCCTAAGGAGTTTACATGAAGGAGTAATGTGGCATCACGGTCTTGAAGCTCGAACTTCTTCCTTAACATCGGATTCTTCTCATCCGGCATCCCTATATATTTCCCTTGCCATTCCGCTTTATCCAAAAGCCCGATCCCAAAGCGATTGATTGGACTCCAATCCGAGGATTCCCCCTTATCGTCCCATACCCGGGCTTTCCAATAGGCCAGCACACTAGATCGCAACTCTTTCCCTCGATAAGGGACCATCACGGAAGCGGACGATTCCACCTTACCTGAATTCCATAGATCGGCTTTGCCTTGAGCCAGCAAGGAACTATCCGTGGCTACTTGTATCTCAAAATACGCTTGCCGCATAGTTTGCCCGTCTGTCTCGATTTTCCAGCTAAAATGGGGATGGGTATTGTCGATCGCGACCGGATTCTCCAAGTTCTCACAACGAAGATCTTTTAAGAGGATCCTCCGCCCGGATTCACAGCCCGACATCAGTAACAATAGGGTCACAAAGTAGATAGATATACATTTCATGATAAATAGATTGACATTACGCATGAATATACTTTCTAATGGCTTACGATACTTATATCCCCGGTAAATATTAAGATTTATTAAACAAGAAAGGCGAGCCACTCGCAAATGATTCGCCTTCCTATGATTCCTCAAGAATGGCTAGAAGCGGATCTTGTAGGATTGGTTTTCGATACGGATGATATAGGAACCTTGCGGGATGGTTATCATTGTCTCACCAACTGGTAAGGTTATCGCCTTATACAATTGACCGCCGAATGTCACTAGATAAGCCGTACTCACATGAGCGGACTGGATATGCAATACCCCGTTTGATCCCCAAATTTTCAAGGCATTGGATTCTACCTCCGCATTACCAACGGTGGCGTTTTTTACGATCCCGGTAATAGATATTGTTATATCAGAGTTGATATTCTTGATCTCATACTTGCCATCAGAGGTCGGCTCGATCAGCTTATCGCCTACTTTTACCATAGGGGTAGATTGATCGTAGTCCGTATCGAGCGTAAGAGAGAAGGAGAAGCTATCGCCCGCTTCCACGGAATAAGTTCCAGCGAGAGGACTCAAGGCGGCGCCTTCAACGGATGGAAGGGTCACACTAAAGGTCACTGTTGGATCCGGTGTGGAAGAGGCAATGCTTACCTCTGAATAAGCGGTCAGAGTAGAATTTACAGCATTTACCGTATTCGAGACGAGACAACGATATTTCCCGGCCTCAGAGACCTCCAGTTGCGTATCTTCATTCGTACTTAAGACATCCGAGCGAAGAGAGGAAAGAGCCTTCGTCCGCTGTACTTCCGGCTTCACTTGCTTCCAGCTATTATTCTCGCTGTCAAATTTCTCCCATATATAGGAAAGATTCGCCTCTCCCTCAGCTGACGCTTCGACTTTTAGGAGCGTGGAGGAACCTATCTCTATCCTAGGCGCTTTCTCCGGTCGTTGGGCAATAGTAAGGCCAGCAGGCCCCGTTACGGCATCTAAAAGACCGGTTTCATCGATGAAGACACCCTCATTTTCCACCAACGCATCCAACAGGGTATTTTCGCCGAGTAGTAACCGTGTGCTTCCTTGGTTCAATACTTTCCCTAAGTTATTATTGCCATCCAACGTGATCTCGATATTGGATGTCTCGGCAATGGTAACACTCTGTGACGTAGAACTTCCGGAACCAACAATCAAGCTTTTAAACGTGATGCCGGTAACCTTTCCATCCTCAGTATCTATTTTCAAGGATTTAACTCTTGTTAATTCCTCGTCGTTTCCGATGACTCCATTGAACTTACCACCTGTCGTACTGCCGTCCGTATAGGTAGAATCTTTTCCGATTGTAATATCAGTGTCCTTATCTGGCAATAAGGCTCCTATCGCTTTGGCTTTGATAGTCAAGTTCCCTTTTACCGTAGCGATAGTGACCTTGCCCGTTTTTGCGTCATACTCGCAAGGCTCCAGACCTGTAGGATACCATACCTCGATCGAGTCCGGCAAAAAACTACCGCTATCCGGAACTAAAATGAAAGACACGGACCTCCCGGATATAGCTATTTCCGGTTGGAAGGGCTTTACGGTAAGTCCTGTCAACTCAAAGTCCACATCGAAATATTTATCACCTTCTTCCAAGATATAAGGAAAACCTAGCCAATCCCAAGTAGCGGTATGATAAGCGGCAAGGGCCCCTTTAGGCACGTAGATTCTACATTTGTTTTTATCCAAGATATTGAATGAGCCATTAACGGTTGAAGGTGACGTAGAACGTTGAATGTGAATCTCGTCAGCTTGCGCGTCAAGGAAACTCTCTGTTCCTACTTCCTCCACACTACTCGGGATCGTTATGGATTCCATGATACGACCGCTGAACGCCTTAGGCCCTATACCGGTAACAGCATAATTATTCCCTTCATATTCCAAAGAAGAGGGGATTACGTACGATCTACCTTTCGTATAGGCATCCTCTTTTACACCCGCAACCTCGACAGCCGCATCCCTAGTAATCCGATAGGTAAGGTCACCAAGGACAAAAGGATCCCCACTAATTTTCCTAGCCTTCGCAGTGATCGTCACATCGCCGGTAACGGTTTCTATAGTCAAGGTATCCTTACCGAATGTACCATAGAAGAATTCCTTCGACATAGGATCCAGTTTCTTGCCTCCCATGGTGACGGTGATGTCTCCTATGCCTAATACATAGCCACTCTCGGGCGTGAGTCTCGCTTCCAGTCGGGAGCCATCAACCACCAAGTCGGGGCCATAATAAGCGACTCCCTCAAATCCGGTACGGGTGATGGAGTATGTGCCCTCCTCCCTTATGTTCTTAAAGTCCTTCCAGCCATCGGTGGCTTTGTAGGCACCGGAAGCCCCGGCAGGTACAAAGATGACACATGCGTCCTTATCCACTCCTTCAAAAGCGTCCTCATAATAAATATTTATGGGTTCAGGACTTATACAATGAATCTCTTTTAAGGCGGTACACCCAGAGAATGCTCTCCGAGCAATACCAGTGTTTCCTTCTAGAGTAAGCTTTTCGAGTGAGGTTTGATTTTTAAACGCATCAGCCACGATATATTCTACCTTATAAGAATTAGAGCCGACAGTCACCACTTCCGGTATGGTCACTTCTTTCTGGGGAGCATCTAGGAAGCCATGACAAAATGCGTTTTCTTGAGTAGTACTCATGCTATAAGAAATTCCAGACAACACATTTTCCGTATAAGTAGAGACTTGTATAACGACATCTTTATTCACTTCCTCACCCGGGATAGTTATTACGCTAGGTTCAAAAGATTTAAATCCGGGTTCCAGCGTAATATTCACGGTCAAGGATTGCCCGCGAGCTATTGAATCCGGCGCATCAGTAGACGCTACTCCATAACCCACAACATAAACCGGATATTTCTTGGGAAGCGGCTCCTCCAAAATTTCCTTAAACTGATTCCAAGGGGCACTGGCGGCATAATCAGCCTTACTGCCAGCCGGTACGTAAAGCGTGATTCCACTCAAATCTTTCTCTCCGAAAGCGCCCTCTATTATATGGTAATTTTTGGGGTCTATAGCTTTCGCATGAATCTCAGTCAACCCAGCCTGTATGGAAAACGCATCAGGAAAAATATAAAACTTGTCATTCGGCAATGTTATTGATGTTATATTAGCATATGTATTGTAGGCACCCTCATAACCATTCAAACTATAGTGCTTTCCTTTTGCGGTTACCACGCTCTTTAATACTATGCTTGATGAAGTCGGTTGAGTTTGTGAAGGAGGAAGCATAGCGCTGCATTTCTCAAGCATATACCTCTCCTCTCCAATCATTATTTCCGTATGCTCAACAACATTAATTAAGATCGTTCCAGTAATATTCTTCGCCACATTAGCATTTTGGGAATCATCCCATGAGAAATCCCTAAAATTCTTCCCTGCTTGTGATATACCAAGACGATAAGCACCTGTTGATGTTGCTATTTTAAAAGCAAAACTACCTCCATCCTCAACCTCTGACGGACAATCAATCGTGACATTACCATAAGTATTAGTATATATCTTGTGCATCACTTTCGTATTTTCCTGCCCCCAAGCAAGATGCACACCACACAAAAGGGCTATCACCACCAGTGACAGCCGTAAACCGATTCGTAGTAAATTTGTTTTCATAAGCGATATAATTTAAAGTGAATAATAGTCTTAACATTCGTTCACGGGTATGCTCATAGCTTCCCGTCTATGACCGGTGAGAGAGCCTAGACCATGAACCATGAGAGAGCCTCGTCTATGAGGGGTGAGAGCCTAGGCTTTATCAGCCCTCATAGATGAGGCTCTCTGCCTTATCAGATCTCGTCCGGGCTTTCGCTATCGCCTCCGCCTCCGGCACCTACCGTCAGGAGGATGGGGAACTTATAGGTACGGGGATCCTTCACCAAGCCGTAATTCGCCCCCGCCTGCGTAGTGACGCTCAGCCAGTACTGCCCCTCGACAAGTTGCGGGATCTGGATAATTATCTCGCTCTTGGTGTTACGTACGATAAGGGAGACTTTTGTTGGCGTGGCGCCCTCCTCGTCCTTGGTGAAGTAGACGCCTACAGATGGATCATCCCCCTTGATAAGCAGCGTGCTGCCGAAGATGATAGCCGGAGCGTTTGGAGTGATATGGAGGTTCTTCTCGTTCGTGGTAGAATCCGTGAGGCTCTCGATCATCGGGCCCACGGTAGCTACGTCGGCGTTCACGTAGATGTTTTCTAGCGCCTTCAGGAGGGTGGCGCTGGGGGTGAACATTACGGTGATCTTATTCTCCGTAGAGCGGAAGTCTGATTTCTTTCCGTCGAACGAGCCGTTGATAGTGAGCAACCATTGCCCGAACTTGTTCACCACGCAACGGCCTTGGGCGAGGGCCTCGATCATCTCGTCGTAGGAGAGGTCGAGGATGTTGGTGATCGTCTCCGGACGATACTCGGTACGTTTCTTCACGATGCGGTTCGAGATGTCTGAGGTTCGCGTGGTTCCGGTAATGCGGATCTTTCCGGTGAAATCGCCGGTTTTCTCGGTTAACACGTTGTCGTACAGATCTACGGTCAAGATGGTCTTTTCTTCTGCCATGATGTTTTTTGTCTTTAATGCCCCGTGGTAGTGGGGCGTTACCTTTTAATAATGTTTATCACCCTTATTCGCGAAATAAGGGGAGGAGATATCGCACGTCCAACATAAACTAAAAAAACACGCATAACCACTATTTTTAACCGCATATCCACGATATATGCGCAATAAGCATAAATTTGGATTAATTAGAGGATACGATATCTGTATCCCCTTCAATTCCTATTTCTTAATAAATAGATAAAAGTGATTGTTTATCAATAATATTTTTTACATTTGCCAAGCCTTCCGTTGAAAATAGCCTATTATAGGTAATTTTTATGCTGAATAGGCTCTTCCCCTTATTTCGCGAATAAGGGTATCCCCCAGCCGCCAAAAGCAAATCCACCTCTTCCGTCACCCTAGCGTTCGCACGATTCAATTCTGACTGTTCCAAAGAGGCCAGATAAAAACGTGTTGTTTTTTCCGAGGTATGCCCCAGCGCTTGGCTAATGATCGATAAAGGGACTTGTTTCCGCAAGGCGTTCGTTGCCCATGTATGGCGGAAAACATACGAGGTCAGATGAATGGGGCGAGATAGCGCACGACCGATCTTCTTCAACGAGTTATTATACGAACGCAGTATCGCCTTGTATTCCTCATGCCCTACCTCTCTACCCGGAGATAAAATAGGGAAAAGGTACGGGGAAGAAGCGTCCGCATACTTATTAATCAACCGCCGCATCCCCGCTGTTATCCCGACACGGATTAAGGTCCCCGTCTTCTTACGCCGATATACGATTTCCTCGCCATACAGGTTCGCCGTAGTCAAGCGAGCCATATCCGCGAAAGGCATGCCGCAAGATAAATAGGCGAACGTACAATAGTCGATCACGCACGCCAAATCCGGCTCCTCAGACTTCAAGGTCACGATCTCCCGGAGCGACTCGTTTCCCAACGCCCTAGATCCGGCTCTTTCCCGCTTCAAGTTCAAGTACGCGAAAGGCGATACGACGCAAGCCGGCAACAGACCATCCCGGCAAGCTTGGTTATAAATCGAGCGAAAGTTGCTGAGGTATGTATTCACGGTATTCACTCGCAAACCGGCGGATTGCAGGTAAGCGACAAAACGGCTTATTAAGCCCGGGGTTATCTCCGGGAAAAGAAGGTTTCTCCTACCCAGAAAGGCGCAGATCCAATTACGGGTAGTCCTATATAAATCGGCGGTGTTATGTTTCCCCGCTAAACGTTTCTCCCGGATGCGTTCGGTGGCATAGGTATAAAATGTGATGCCCGCCTTGCCCAAGCGGTTATTCTTTCTTTTGCTCATATCTCCTTTTTTGATGATTAAACGTATTATTATCTACCATCAAAAATAGCATAAAAACAAGATCAAGCCAAGTCCATCTCG
>ENA-ORTG01000678-ORTG01000678.1-human-gut-metagenome-genome-assembly--contig:-NODE-678-length-35867-cov-4.473417_pt1 | contig 35867 bp, 36 predicted proteins | sample MGYA00241906_ERZ509176 | MGnify/ENA primary metagenome ERZ509176 (study PRJEB26280, sample SAMEA2338811) | human gut metagenome | biome: human gut; feature: human-associated habitat; material: faeces...
TTCAGCGTCGAAATCGGTATCTGTTGTAGGGTAAAAATAATTTTTGTAAATTGCATTTCCCTGCTCGTCAGTTTTATTTGTTTTGTACCCCGGCATTGCTATAAACAGTTCTCCATTTTTTGCTTCTTTAACTGTAATATCTGTCACTTTAAGACTTTCTTCGAAAACTATTGATACAAATGCCTTTGTGCTCCAATCTTTATTTTCTAATTTGTTAACTTTAATACTATAATTCATCTTTTTAACTCCTTCCGATTTTTCTGTTTTATTGCTCTAATTGAGCCACCTATATTTATACTAAATTAAAAGTTCTTGTTTTAAGAGTTAGCCGCACTATACGCTACCTACTTACCCGGCCTGCATATCATCACCAATCCACCATTATGATAATTACCCAAGCACACTCCATGAGCTTCATCCACGGCTTCCACCATCTTTCCATTGCCTACATAAATTCCAACATGACTGATGTTCTTATACCTTCCATTTGTTGTGTAACTGTAAAAAATCAAATCCCCCGGCTGTAAATTTTCTTCTTTCACTGTCTTATCTTTTAACCCTTCCGCTTCTGCAGCCGCAGTTGTTCCACCACCAAACGATATGTCAACACCTGCTGACTTCCACGCATAGTATGCCAACGAACTACAGTCAAATGCTTTTCCACTGTTTCTTAGTGGCTGACTGTAAGGATATCCTACTTTTGACAAAACAAACGAAACAACAGCCTTTTGTGTTGGATTAGAAATCTTGTCTGTTATGTTGCTTATTTCCTGAGGAGTAAGACTTCCCTGTAATCCACTTATCTGACTTCCACCAGAAGGATTGTTTGTTATGTAAGCACTCATCAACTGATTAAGTGTTGCTGTTCTATTCTCATCAAACTGATACTCTATTGCCATTTCCGTATATGTTTTTAGTGTAATTCTCACCTCTAAGTACTTTGTCTTCTTTTTGCCTTTTTTCTCTGTTACATTCTCCGCGGTATATTTACACATGTCATCAAACACTGCTTTCAAATTTTGCTTGTTCGTTTCATTCATTTTTGTCGCGGTATTTTCATATCCGTACTTAACCATGTATACACTCATAATGTCGTAATAATTGGACGGTTCACTATTCATTCCTTCATAATCCACATATACCTTTCTTCCCCTGTCAGCGTCCTTGTGTTCATCAATCAAAGTCTGCACTTCCTGATTAAATTCTGAAACATACTGTGTTGTCACTGACTGTATTGTGTCTCCACTTTCCAATGGGGGAAGAAACAATGCAAATGGTGAATTGTACAGAACTGCAATTACGGCAAACACAATTCCGGTTGCAGCTATTACAATTATTAAAATTGGTGTAATCAATGGTGCCAACAATGATACTGCTTTTTTGATTATAAAAGTCATTTTGTTTCTCACCATGCTCCCTACCAGTTTGAAAAGACTGTCATTCTGCTTTTCATTTGGGTTCAGCTTGTCCATAAAAGATTTCATCATTCTACTTCTTTGCTCTGCCTTGTAAAATGTATTGTCAATCTTCATTCCTACCGCTTCACCTGCAGCCATTCCAATCAAAGTACCTTCCGGTCCTGCCACTGAACCTGCCACTGCCGTTCCAGCCTTGGTTGCAATCTTTGTACTTTCCTTTGCCACTTTCCTACTGGTATCTTTAGCCATCTTCTTTGATGTTTTCTTTACCACCTTTCTGCCTGACTTTTTTGCTAATTGTTTACCTTTATTAACTGCTCTCTTTCTTAACCTGCTCCCTACGACTTCTTTTTGAAGTTTTGAAACTTTTGTTTTCTTTCTAATTCGATTACCTTCATTTACAATGCTCTTTATAGGCTTCATTGCCATTCCTATAGTTTCAAAAGTTTCTTCAATATTTTCACCACCGTCAATGTTGTCTACAATCTTTGACTCGGCTACTTTTCTCATTGTTCTTACATTATTCTTCGTCCTTGTAGACATTACTTTATTATCTATTTTTAAATCTCGCTTTCTATGGATCTTCCCATCTTGCTTCTTGTGTATTTTTGTTTCAACTTCTTTTTCTTTATCTATTTTCATGTTGTCCTCCTTGATTTTTGAGTAAAAAAATACGCCAAGGTTAACTTTTACATTAACTTGGCGTTTGTTTAATCAATTGTTTTCATCTTTTACACTAATTTCTTTTCCATATACCCGCATGTAAATGGAAAGAAATCATACTTTTCTATCCCAGTATGAAAAAATCCATACATCTCATACCACTTTCGCAAAACAGCATTTTCTTCCACTATTCCTATGTATATTTTTGAACAATTTAATTCGATGGCTTTTTCAAATGCATGTTTCAAAAGTTGATATCCTATTTTTTGATGCCTGTACTCTGGTAATACACTCAAATTGTTTAGTTCACATTCACCGTCTTCTTTGACAAGTAAAGAATAATATCCAACAATTTGTTTGTCTTGAATATAACCATACATTGGTCTATACTCTCCATTCAAATGCCAATCAATTCTTTTTTCATCTGTGGCAAATGCTGTGAATCTTGGTCCATTTTCTTCAGTAATATTAAATTCTTTAGCAACAGTTTCAAAACTTTCCCTTATGACTTTGACACATTGCACGATATCATTCTGTGTAATTTCTCTAATCATTTTTTATTTTCTCCCATACCTTATTAAATAAAGCCTAAATTATTATTGCTTTTCCAATTTATAAAACCGATACATGCATTCTTTCGGATCGTCATAATCCTTCCACATTTTCTTTTCACCCAAACGAAAATCTGTCTTGTCCAACAGTTTCCACGAATTTACATTATCCTCTCGAATTGTAGCAATTATTTTATTTATTGGATATTGTTTTAAAAAATATTCTATATATGCATTCAAACTTTCCAAAGCGTACCCCTTTCCCCGATATTCATTTCCTAGAAAGTATGTAACACCTGTTTGCTCAAAATCATCGTACCACGAGCATCCAACAGAACCAATAATCTTATTGTCCTCTTTGCGACAAACTGTATAAGCCAAATAATCCTTTTTCGGATTATTCCTTTTGTCATATTCAACGGCTTCTTTTATCCAATCTTCAATCCATTCAGAACAGTTACAATCAAATCCTATTGCCTCCAGACTTCCATCTTGAGCCATCCCCGCAAAAATCTTCTCATCCCCATACTGAATAGAACGTATTACTAATCTATCTGTTTCAATTTTCAATTTGTCTTCTCACCCTCTCTTTAACTAATTCAGAACTATTTCAAATGAAATAATTCTTTAACAATATGAAATATCTCATCTTTAGTTTTAGTACCATCATTTACAATGTATGGTATTCCGCTTTCCTTGCATTCAACTTCTACTTTTTTTGCAAAAAGAATATCCCTCTCCATCCAATTATTAAACGCCTGTTGTTTATCTGAACAACCTTCTAAAATATAATTAACCCATTCTCGCTCTTTATAATGCGATATTTGAAAATCTGGTGCTGGAATTATTGAAATATATTCGTTATTCCTATGATTTTTCATTATCCTTGGAGTATATGCAGCGCCTTCAGTTACTATATTATCTGCCTCTAATTTTTCTAAATGTTCAAATATTAATTCTGATATTTCATCGTAAATATGAAATTCATCTTCACATTGTATTGATGGTTCTCTCATCCATATTTCATTTGGTGTCATCCTCGTACTGTTTTTACATACAGGGCATCCTTTTTTCGCCGCAATGCTAATAAATTTGTCTAAAAAATCATCAACTTTAAAGTAATAAGCACCATACTCCTTTGAAATACGTTCTGCAACAGTACTCTTTCCGCTACAAGGCGAACCACCTATAATAAGCACTTTTTTACTCATAATGATTTGCCTCCTTTTAACGCTTTCTTTTTTCTCTTTTTAGTATTTTCCTTATTCACCATTGAAAATGGAATATTCTTCTTTTGTTTTAACATTTTATCAAATACTATATGTTCTCTTTTCTTTTTTGCCATCTGAAACCTCCAAATTTATTCTCTAGTTTTCAGATTTCATCCAGATTTCCATTACTGATTACCTCCACCACACAAAAATTTCCTATTTATCACCACTGATTTTTCTTCTATAAATCCTTTCGCAAACTTTATAGCCTCTTTTACACTAATTCTACAGCTTGCATTTTATCCAAATCAATCCAATATCTTTGTTCCACAACACCATCAACTACAACTTCGTTTTCTAGTATTCCTCCATTGTTTTCAATACTTTTAGCTGAACCAATATTTCCTTTATCACAAACCATCAGAACTTTATTTTTTCCTAGCTTTCTACACTCGTCCAAAGCCAACGATATCATTTTTGTTGCAATCCCTTTTCTTCTCTCTGATGGGCGAACACCATCTCCTATGTGTCCACCATTTAATAACAATGCTTCATTTAAATAATGTCTAATATTTACAGCACCTACAACAATGTTTCGTTCTTCATCTAAGCAAAAAAATGTTGAATCAGGAACTAAGCCATCACTTGTATCTTTTACCTCCAGATTGTTACAATAGTAATCAAAATCGCTGTAATCTAAACGACCAATTACATAGGGTATAATTTCTTCGCCAGTATTATTCCACTCATCCAACATATCTACGATTTGATTACGATACTTGTTTGTTGCTTTTATTAACTTAAGTTTCACAATAATACCTCCGGCACTAATCTTTTATCATTAGAACATTACTACTTTTGGTTCATGTGTAAATGAACTAAATGTAGCTGTGACATTTTTGAAATAGAATACTTCTGTATTTCCATCATCTGCTGAATACATATTCTGTAAAGATGGGTATGCATCAAGCATAGACTGTCTTGCTTCTCTTCTGTCATCTTCTACAAGTTCTCCAGCTACACGAAGCCACTCTCCATCCTTAAATGCACAGATTTCTACTTTTGGATTTGCGTGAATTTGCTTTGAAACATCCTTGGTTTTACCAGTCTGAATGTACAATTTTCCTTCAAAAATATGAGCTGTTCCAAAAGGTCTAACTCTTGGCTGGTCTCCTTCTACTGTTGCCAAATAATATGTTTCTGCTTCCTTTAGAAATTTTACTACCTGTTCCATTATGTAATCCTCCTCATCTTTTTTAATATATATTGCCCCTTTCCTTTAGTCAGTGGCATTTCCAAACAACAATAAGTCAAATTTAAATTAATTTTGTTTCACTAACTATCTGAACTGCGTCACCCCCCATACAAGGTAAAGCACCTCTTTTTATCATTTTTTGATAAAAACTATTTACCATATCAACGATAAAAAGTTCGTACTGTTCTTTTTCTGATATAGTGAAAATGTTATGAATTAGTTTTTTACCAATACCCTTATGTATCATGAATGTCGGTAAAAATATATTACTTATCTGAATCTGCCTGTATTCATTATATACATATAATCTCAACAAAATAAATTCTGTTTGTTTCTCAGGCTCATACTCATCTTTGTAATATCCATTTACATCAACTCGATAACCATCATCTCCCTCCATAAAACCTATTATATTAAACTCAAAATGTTGTTCACCATAATCATCTTTAAACGGTTCCAAGTAATTAGCTATTTCTTTTTTAATCTGTTGATAAATATTTTGCATAATTTTCTTTCTCCAACTTCTTATTTTTTAATTCTATGAACTTAAAGTTATAAATACAGTTCAAGCACGATTTCTTCATCATTCACCTCACCCGTATCACAAAATCCAGCCTTACGATACATAGATAATGCGGTTACATTTGTTTCTTTAGTTGATAAACGAACATTGTTTGCACCATGATTTTTGAAATATTGAATGATTACCTGCAGGGCTACTGTTCCATACCCTTTTCCCTGTAATTTTTCATCAATCATAAATCTCCACAGTCAATATCTGTCATTAGGATCCCAATATTCCTCATCAAATGCAAACATCGTAAATCCTACCATTTTACCATCACAATATATAGCGAAAGGACGCACAACTTTCTCGTTTTCTTTTGCTGTCTTCCAAGAATCCTCATTTGAAGCTATATATTGCTTTTGATTGCTTGCAACTCTAATTTCGAAACATTGCCTCATATTTTCTTCCGTCAAATCTATTAGTTCTATTTTCATTTCCAATCCTCTCTTAGATAATCTGTTCGACAAATTCCAGTTTGTTCAATTCTAATGAACTACACTTTTCAAACCTTTTATCTTCCTTAGATTCTACCACACCCACCTCCCCTTATTCAATTACTGCTTTTCTTTCTCCAGCCTTTCCATCTTCTCATACATATTGGTATTATAAAGTCTGTAAAGCTCACTGTCCTTTGTGATTACATTATCAAACGGTACCATTCTGCTTCCGCATTTTATCAATCCGCATCCTGACGGTGAATCTATCACATAGTTAAGCTGTTCTTCTGATATTTCCAGCGACTCCACTATCTTTTCAATGTCCTTGCTTGACTGATTTAAAAGTAGTATGAAAGCAGAATTGGAAAGCATTGTTGTGCTTGTCTCACTCATAAGAAGATCTACTATGTTCTGTGTGATTCCTGTACAAAGTCCTCCCTGCTTTCTGACCTTTTTCCACATCTGGCGTAGATATTCTGCACTAAACGGCGAATTTAAAAGAACATGCACTTCATCAATGTAAAACCATGTTGCTATTCCCCTTTCACCATTGTCGATTATCTTCTGCTGTATTGTTTCCATCATTACAAGCATCGCAAGTGGGGCAAGGGATTCTCCAAGGTCTCTTATTCCGTACACAATGAATCTGTTGTTTACATTTATGTTTGTCTGGTGATTAAAAATGTTTAGTGCTCCGGTAACAAATATTTCAAGTCCAAGTGCCACGTCTCTTGCTTCCTTGTCTTCCTGTTCCAGAAGTCTGTTGTACAAGTCTTCCATTGTTGGAACGTATTTTTCCCTGCTTCTTGCAATGTCCATGTACAAGTCCTTTACGCATCTTGAAATGATTGACCTCTGCTGTGGTGTTATTTCCTTCATTATCTGCTCACAGATGCTTAGCATGAACTGGCACTTGTCTCTTACCCATCCTTTACTGTCCAATACATCAAGATTCCACACATCCATGTCCATGGGGTTAATGTAGTTTCTTGTGTTTGTTGAAATGTTTATGTAAGTTCCATTGTATTTTTCAGTGACATCCTCATATTCATTCATTGGATCCACTGCAATTACATTGTCATCTGTTGAGAGTAAAACTGAGCCCATTTCCATCTTTGCCTGAAATGACTTTCCTGCGCCTGACACACCAAATATAAATCCGTTGCCGTTTAAGAGTTTCTTTCTGTTGCCCACAATTATGTTTTTTGATATCTGGTTTACGCCATAGTAAATGCCGTTTCTGTCACAAAGTTCCTGCACGTTAAACGGCATCAGCACTGCAAGACTCTGGGTAAGCATTGTTCTCATTGTCTCAATCTGTCTTACTCCTATCGGAAGTGTTGTGTTAACTGCTTCCCTCTGTTTGTACATGCATGTGTCAACAGCACATCCTGCTCCCTTTGCAATGGAATCCACTGTCTCACAGATGCTTTCAAGTTCATCCCTGTCATCTGCCATGACAATCATTGTCACTGAAACATAGTAAAGGCTTTCATCATTTTCCCTTACGTTGTTCATTATCTCCTCAATGTCCTTTTTCTTCTGTCTTGTTGCATATGAAATGTCTGATGAAAAGTCATTGTTCCTGTTTCTTGTTCTCTGCTGTTTTATTATGTCTGACTCAATGCCCAGATACTTTTTCTGCAGCATCTTCATTGTCAGGTCCTTTGGCACCGGAACCACATCCACACTTGTAACCGAATGTACCGGCAGAAATGTCAGCTCCGTAAAAAATCTGTCAGAAAGGTATGTTGGATATTTCTTTATGAAAAGAACCCTTCCAACCTTTCCTTCATTCTCAAAATAGTCAGGATGATATTTTATCCTTGTGTTGCAGATTTCATTTCTAAAGTCTGTTCCGGTAATTCTTCCCTGTCTTATGTCGAAGTTAAATTCATCCTCCCTTCCAAGTCTGTAATAGTCGTGAAGAATCTTTAATCGTTCATTTCCTGTAAGTGGTGTCAGCTTTGAACCAAGTTCGGCAAAACTTCGAAACATTGATGCCTCAATTGTTGCAAACTGTGCCTTTGCCTCCTCAAAGTTCTTTCTCTCAATTGTTATGGTAAGATATCTTTCCTGCTCAATTCCCTGTCTTCCCTCAAGTATCTTTTCCTCAATGATTCTGTTGTAACTTTCCCTCATCTTATCGAATCCGTCATTTCTGTACTTAAGCATTACCTCATTTCTCAGCACATCCATGTCCTTGTTTTTATTGTTGACTGTTATCTTGAATGTACAGTCAAATGAATTAAGGCACCTGCAGTATCTCTGAAAGAAGCTTTCCTGTTCATCCTCTGAACGTGTGGCATAATTGACATCACTGAATCTGTATGTCTTTGAATACTTTCCATCTGCCACCTCAAATATTCCGATTTCCGAAATTTTTTGTATTTCTATTGTTTCCTGCACCGACTTTGGTGATTTGTAAAGTGGCTCTGATGCCTTCTTTATTTCAGAAAACCTGTCCTTAAATATGTTCATTCCTGTTCCTCCGTTTATTTTCCTGTGTTAAATTTTCCTTTATGTTTCTCATTTTCTGTTTTTGTTACTTCTCCTGTTTTTCCTTTTGTCTTCCTTTTTTCTCTGCCGTTCCTCTTCCATTCTCATTCTTTTTATGGTTTTCTCACTTTCCTCTGAAATGTACGTAAGTGGTCTGTTTTTAAAAGCGAACCACATTTTTCTTTTAAACATCTGTGTAAAACTCATTCCCTGATATGAATAAAATCCGTTTAATGCAAGTGGTGCCACCACGGGAATAGCAATGTATGCACTTCCCGTAAGGCCCACGTATCTGTATGTAAGAAGAACTATTGCGCCGCCGCATGCGACTGATGCGATGGAAAATATCAGCTGTCTTGCAGTAAGTCCCATCACCACTGACTCCTGATATTTTTCTATGTCCTTGTTAATTGATATGTTCATCTGTTCCTCCTGTTTCTATAATCCAAGTGCCTTACTTGTAAGACTCTGTGCTCCCTTCACTGCTCCGACTGTCATTGCCACACTGAATGTAAGTTCACACATGTACATCAGTGCCTTTGTCCAGTCCGCGTAATCACTTGTAAATGTAGGAAGTCCTGCATTCAAAAATGCATTGCAGACTATTATTGCAAGTGCCATTGTCACTGCCTCCAGCACTATTGACAGAAAATACTTTGCATAGCTTACTGCCGAGTGACTTACCATCCGGTTTCCGCTTACAGTTGAAAACGCAAGTGCACCAAAGGGTACAACCACAAGTATTTTTAAGAATCTGAAATACACGGTGTATATAAGCATGAAACCGCAGAAGATGATTACAAGTGCAATGATTACTGCAAGTATCATCATTAAAAGGCTTTCCCCGAATCCAAGGTCCTTTATGATTGTCTGCTGTTCACCTGGTATCTTTAACTTGGTTGTTGTTCCCTGTGTCATAAGCCCCACCAGATTTCCTGCTGATGTAAAAAATGCCTTCATTATTGTCACGTTGTTTGCAACAAGCCATTCTGCTATTCCTATTCTCATGAGCATCCTTAGTATGGTTTCAAATCTTACCTCTTCCTTTACGTCAATGCTCTCCGAACAGAAACCTATTACAAAGAACAGAACCACCAGTGACGAACCCACCGCCACAAATATGGGCTCAAGGTTTGCCACCACTGCCCAAGGGCCTCCGTTCTTGAAACTTACCGGGGACTGCCCCAGCAGTTCAAAAACAAGAGACACCTTGTCATTCCAGAAATCAACAACCGTCTGCAAAAGATCAAGGATTACACCGCCTAAGCTAAATATGTCCATAATCTCTTACCTCCCTTCGGTAACGCCCCTCGCTTCGCTCGTCGGCAAGTCGGTCGGTGCATTTAAAAACATTCACTTTGTTCATGTTGCACCTCCCTTAGAATCCCAATATTCCAAGTACTGATGAAATGCCTGCCATCATTACTCCTGCAACAATTCCCTTAAGTGCCGAGTTCATTGTTGATGAATCCTGTGCCTGATATGCCTGTGCAAACTCCATTACATTCTTTGCAAGAATGATTACGCCGATTGCCCCAATGATTGCAAGCACCAGTGTTTTTAAGTTATCAAGTGGTTTTGTAACTGAACTTGCATCTCCTGCAGCAAGCACGCTGTTTACCTGAAATACTGTCATGTACGTTGCCCCAATTAAACAGTTTTTTATATTTCCAATGTTTTTCTTAAATCTCTTCATATCTGATTTTCTCCTTATCTGCTTTGATATTTTTCTAGTTTCTCTTTCATTTCCTCAATGGATGTTTCTGGTTTTAAGTATTCAAGCAAATATTCCAAATCCATTTTTATTGCTAATGCCTTTTTTGCTTCGTCCATTTGCTCTGCTGAAAAATCCATTGTGCATAGTCTTGTTGTAAACTCCTCTCTTAAGTCTTCATCTGTTGGTTTTGTCTCCATCTGAAACTCATTCTCCTGTAATGCTGCAATCTCTTGTGGAGTTAAATCAATAATGTTAACTTTTTCTCCTGACTTCTCAACTTCTTTGATTTCTCTTTCACTGTAAATTTTTAATCCATCCTTAATTTTGTTACTTTTCCTAATATTGTGTGTATAAGGCTTTGCCCCTCCATCTTCTGTTTGTTTAAAATTCTTATGGTCAAAAGGCCAATATTTTTCATCAAATATTGGATTAAATCCCTTTATGAAAATAAGGCAATTTTTGTTATCCATATTTCTTACTTCATCAGGATTCATAAGGGATCTGCCAAGCACATCATAGTTTCTTGATGCCGAACCATGTACACCTCTTGTTTCACCTGTTGACCTTTTGTCTATAGTGCCTTTACCAAGTAACTCAGATATATATTCATGCGTAGACTTTTCATTTCCACCAAGATATACAAGGGTGTCACAGTTACCTGTAATTGTTTCCCAGGTTTCTTTAAACAGTGCCTTTATCTGCGCCAAATTCTGAATAATGATGATTGCGCTGATTCTTCTACTTCTCATCGTTGACAGTAACGAACAAAAGTCATCAGGTAACGCCACGTTGGCAAACTCGTCCAACATAAGTGTGACATCAAGTGGAAGTTTTCCTCCAAACTTAAAGTCAGCCTGATAATAAAGTTCCTGAAATAGCTGTGTATAAAGCATTCCAACCAAAAAGTTGTATGACTTGTCTGAATCGGGTATTACACAAAACAGTGCTGTTCTTTTTTTCCTGTTTCGTTTTGTCCCTATTCCCAGTTCTTCAATATGAAGGTCATCCTTTGACAAAATTCTCAATATCTGCGGATTTTCTAATAATGCTAATCGTGAATTTGCTGAAATAATAATTGACCTTACAGTGTCTCCTGCACCTCTTACCACTTTCATATACTGCCTATATGCCGGATGATGTTCACCAAGCGAACTTGTATCTACAAGTTTTTTCATTCGGATAGTTAATTTTGAATCCTTCTTGTCATCAACCTCTGCCTCTGACAGCAACTTTAAAACCGATTGAAAATTCTTTTGGTTTGGTGGCATCTCAAGCCATACATAATAAAACAACGCCTGAAGTAACATCCCCTCCGCATGTTCCCAAAATGGGTCTGTAGGGGCTGATTCCTTTGGCGTTGTATTACTAATTAAATTTGTGACCAGCTTTATCACATCATTTTCTGTTCTTATATAATTGAATGGATTGTAGCAATCCGACTTAGCCATATCTATCAAGTTAAGTACTTTTACGTTATATCCGTTTTTCTTCAACATCCCACCGGTTGCTCTAAGCAGCTATAGCAATAGGTAAGGATTTGATATTATCTCCACCTTTTCCCCTGCTCTACACCGTACGTGAGACTTTCGCCTCATACGGCGTGCCATCATACATTTGCAAATTATTTATTGTCTAAACCTTTTGGTAATCATAATTTTGCCTTATATAATTAACTTTTTTCCATTGTTCTTCATTCAACTTAAATTTTCTTAATAAACCTTGGGCTTCAACCATCTTTCTCGTAAATATTGCCTTGTACACATCTGAATTTATAAAGATTATATTTCCGTGATTATTAGTTCCCCTCTTTTTTAAAGGTTTCTTTCTAATGCACTTCATATGGCTAACATCTAACTTCTTACCCGTTATGTAACAATTTCCTTGCTGAATGACATATGCTGATAAACTATTGTCATTAAATTCTATTGTTTCTGTTGGGTCTCTCATTTTAGCTATGGCTTCAAATTCTCTTTGTGTAATAAGCATTAAATTCTTGTGTATTTTCTCTCGACCTTTTGAAGTATAATTACTTATTTCCTGAGAGAAATTCATAGGACTCCTATGGTGAACTCCCGTTAATGGGAGTAAACACATATCTCCTATGGTTACAATTTTTGTTTCTTTCTGAATACCCATTGTTTGTTTTTGAAAATTAATGTCTGTTTCCTTAAATGGAATTGTTTTGCTAATGTCTCTAAGACGTATTCTTATGGTTGGTAAGAGAGCGTAATTCACATCCGTTAAATTGTTGTAAATATTTGTTGCTATGCAATAATAATTTTGTATTCCTCTAATGGCTGAATTATAGTTTTTAATTGCCACTGTTGGGTTGTCTTTTCGAATGTTAATTATTTTGGCTTTTAGATTGCTTTTTGCATTCTTAATTGCCTTGTCACTCATATCAGTCTTTGCTATATAACCATATCTGGTCTTCCCCTTTGGAACGACTTTTATTTTAAAACCTAAATATGTTGATGAGTTTTTCTTAAGATTTATGACTTTTGATTTTTCTTCACTTATGTCCAATTTCAATCTTGTTTTTAAGAAATCCACTGTTGCGTGATACCATCTCTGTGCTTCGTTATAACTTCCACACATTATTTTGAAATCATCTGCATATCTTATTAGAAATCCATCTTTCAGATTGGTGTATTTCTTCGCATATGTTCGAAATGCTGCAACATTAGACATTCTGTTTGGTTTGAATGTTTCCCATTGATTACTTATCCACCAATCTAATTCATTTAAGACTATTAGGGATAGTAGTGGACTTATTATTCCACCTTGTGGTGTACCTTTTGTCGGTATTCCTTCTCCCTTTATTTCTGACTTAAGTATCTTACTTATGATACTTATTAAACGCTTGTCTCTTATTCCAAGTGTCCATATCTGTTTCAAAAGTTTTCCGTGGTCGACATTGTCGAAAAACCCTTTTATGTCAACATCAACACAGTAGTAATGCTTGTACATATTTATCATACTAACTGTTCTACTAATTGCGTGATGTGTGTCTCTGTTTGGTCTAAAACCATATGAATGGTTGTGAAACTTAGGTTCACAGATTGGTTCAAGGACCTGCAATATGCACTGCTGAACCAATCTGTCCCATATACACGGAATACCCAATGGTCTTTTCTTGTCACTTCCTGGTTTTGGAATGTACACTCTTCTGACAGACTTAGGTTTGTAGTCAGCTAACATCTCTCTCACTGTATTAATCACAGTTTCATCTGTTAGTTCTTTAATATCGTCTATTGTCTTTCCATCAGTTCCCTTGGTATTACTACCTTTATTACTCTTTAGGTTTCTATATGCTAACCTGATATTTTCTTCTGAACCAATAATCTCCAGTAACTTATAAAAGTTGTTACCGTTTTTACTTGCTGAATACAATGAATCATATACTCTTTGCATATCATAATATTCGTTGTATCTCAATTTGGTTTTCTTTAGCATGGTCTGTAACCTCCTATCTAGGAGTGATTACATCTCTTAGTCTTACTCGAACCCATACCATTCGACTTTAATTTGCTTAACTGTATGACTAGAGGTCTTCCCTCCACCGCTTATTATCACGGTTTCTTCGGTACTATACCTCCGCTTTCACTGACATAATCTCACTTATATCACTATTGTGATTTTCCCGTTTGATACGTTTCGTAGAAAGTAGATTCTCCACGCTGTCAGCTTCCAACGTTCCAAACACACTATCTTTACATCTATCCTTAGGTTCCTTCTATGAGCCTGTTACCTTGACACTGCCTGTAACAATGTATGGACTTTCATAAAGGCGGAGTCTTACTCGCCCACAGTAACGACACTATTTGTGTCACTATGCATTTCTACATAGTCCCGATATAGACCCGTACATTCGAAGTTTCGTCAGAAGAGCTTAACTCTCTTCATTCTCACCATAGATAGTTTATAGACCCCCGGCATATAGGATACACATCTCACCTCTGAAATGCTTTCGACATCTAATCTGTTTCGGTATCTCTCTGCCGACTTCACCGAGCTTCTTACACTTTAGTTTCTACTAACTTAGGTGCAAGTCGGAGGATTAGGGTTGCCTTTCAGGACGTTACTCCATCATTCGACATATCGTGTGTTTAGTTCTCCGATTTACTACTATTTTTTTTATTCAATTATTAGTTGCAATCGTGCCATAGCTTTTCACTATGGAACGTTTCGCACCACCCTTTGGATCTGTTGCGATAAACGAACCCTTTGGTAACATTTGCATTATGTTTGGTTTTACAATATAAAATGTTTTACCTGCACCTGAACCACCGATTACAAGCATATTGTTGTTTAGCTTTGTAACTTTAGTATCTGTACTCATCCTTACGTGTTTGCTAAGTATTCGATTTTTCTCATCAGACTTATCACTGATAGACTTATTTACCTGATCTATGTTTGCGAAACTTGCAGTACCATACTCCTTACCATGCATTAAATTTCTTCTGCTTGTAATATACAAAAGTACTGCCATTGCATAAATAAGTGTTCCGACTATCATAGCCTTTAAACTATGTTCAGTCCAATAATTTTTAAATGGATGATCTAATGCATCATTTACCTTGTTAAGTAAAGTTATTACATCCATTCCTTCTTTCCATACACCACTTATAATGTATGAAATAAATAAGACAAAAAGTTCTCCTGCAATAAGAAAAGGAACTAACATCTTGTTATTTCTTTTTTGCAATAGGCTTGCTTTCCCTTTCCTGATGTTTCTTCACTTTTTCCTTTTTCTGTCTTTCTTTGTCCCTTTGCTTATTGGCTCTCTTTCTTATCTCTTCTCCAACTCTGTCATAATAGTTGTCCCTCAATTCCTCACCACGCATTTTTCCTGCCGGTTTCTTATTTTTATCAAGAAGTTCATATTCCTGATTTTTGTTTAAAAATGTAAGAAATGTCTTTCCTCCATTTATTGTTATTATGTCTTCCTTTTTTATAGTAAGATATTTAACATTTTCTCCAAACGTTCCCGGCACTCTTGTTACGAATAAATCTCTTTTTTCACTTTCAACAAGATTCTTTGAAATTGTAATATCTGTTTTTTCAAGGTCATTAATATTCTCGTTATACTTAATATTCTTTTCTGCATTTACAATTTCTTTTTTTCTTTCTGCTGTAACAGATACTGGTGCTTCCGGTAATAATTTTTTCTTCTTAAGATAGTCCATTGTATTCTTGCAGTTTCCATCTCCATTTCTTACATATTCTGCAATATCTTCAAGCTTGCCATTACCTAGTTTTTCTATCAATGCATTTATTCTCGGAGTTGCCTCTACCGGAAAGATGAATTCTTTCATGCCATCACCTTTGTTTATATCCGGCATTTTTGAATACAAAATTCCATATTTTCCTGCTAGTTTTTCAAATTCCTTTACATCTTTTTCTTTTATTTGAAGTACTTGAAGATTCCCACTATTTTTTAGCATCTTTTTAAGGCTTGTTTTTCCTTGTGTTTTCTCATGATTTAAAAGTCCAACAATGAATATTGTTAGATTTTTTGCCTCTCTTATTGAGGAACCTGTTACATCTAATCCTAACTTTATACCATCATATCCAAACCTTAACATTTGTATTGCTTCCATGATCTCATCTGCCATTAACATTTCACCTCTTTCTGATTCATCTTATTAACATTTATTGCAATGTCTATTATCACAGACATTCTACTAGCATCTTTTTTACTATTTATAATAGAATTAAGCTGCTTGTCTGAAAGACCACTTTTGATTGCTCTATTAATTTGCTTTAACTGTGCAACAGTAAGTTCCCCTGCTGACAATTTTCTTACAAGACTGTCATTGTATTTCTTTGATAAAAATACCTTTTTTAATAATCCAAATTTTTTCTTGGGTATCTCCGTTTTTTCAATCCTTAATCTTTCAGATTTCTTTCTCTCGTTCTGTGCATTCTTATATGCGCATTCAAACTCCTGTCCCATCTTTTCCTCCATTCACACTTTACGACATTATGTCGGGAAGTTATTTTCTTCTACTTTGCGACATCGTGTCGTGAAGTTATTTTTTCCTGCTTTGCGACATCATGTCGTAAAGTTTCTTTCTGTTCTCTGTATCTAATGTCTTTTAAGATTCCGTAAGATATTCTCATATCTTTTTTTAATTTCTTAATTGTTCTGTCGCATTCATCAATTAACGATTGATAGTATGCCTCTAACTTTTCCGCTTCCTTGTAAGTAAGTTCTTCGCATTTTAAAATTTTTCTTGCCTCTTCTACAAGATTGTTTTGTTTTTCAAACGTTTTGTCTCCCAGCTTATAAAATGCTGCTGCCTGTTTTTCTTTCTTAATTGTTCTTACTGCTTTGAAGATTTCTTCATGCTTACTATTTTCCTCTATCAAAATCTTTTTTGCCTTGTTGGTTGTCTGAATCTTAGCCTTTATTAACTCCTGTGATTTTTCTAAATCCTCCATAGTCTCTATGTCATAATTTGAAAGAAATATATATTGTTTCTGCAATATATTCAACTTCCTAATGTCATCCTTATATTTATAGTTATTAGAATATGAATGCTTCTTAATCTTTTTTAATTTATAAAGTATGGCAAAATACTGTTTCTGCAATCCTGTAAGTCTTTTCTTTCTAACATGTCCTCTGTAACTTCTAATCCTTAGTTCTTTTGACATATCAATATGTTTGTATACAGCTATACTTTTCTGTGATATTCTTTTCCTAATCATTTCCTCCGAATAGTTTTCTCCCAGAGTTTTAAGCCTTCTAAACCTCTCCATTCCCTTAGGCTTCACAGAAATGTACTTGCCATACTTTATTGTATAATCTTTTTCTTCCATCATCTGTATGAACATATCAAAATCTGTTGCCACAATAATGCATTCATCAACATCTTTTTTTATCTGCTCATTCCAAACAAACGGACCATTTTTAGAAACATCCCATTCCTTTTCATCATCTTTAGCTTTATTTTGTTCTAGTGTGTGAAGTCCATATTTCTCACAAATTTCATCTACTAACGGCTGAATGTGTCTTTCCCAGTCTCCCTTTTCGTATCTGTATTTGTAACCATCTGTAAATCTCACACTGTTCCAGATGATGTGACCATGAATGTGGTTGGTATCATTATGTACCGAATAAACAGCCTCATAATTATCTGCCAAATACCTGTTAACAAACTCTTTTATTATTTCAAATGCTGTCTCAGGATTTGTTTCTCCCTCTTCAAATGAAATGATAAGATGATATGCCTGTCTCTTATCAGTTTTGCCATATATCTCCTTGGTAGTTCGCATACATTCATATGCATTTTCCACCATACAATTAACAGCTCCCACATAAAGTCCATTCATAGTCTTTTCACTTTTTGTAATGTAATTTAATCCGGTTTTTAAATGATAAGTTTCCGAATTCATATGTGGATTAATATGAAGAATTTTGCTTATAGCCATTCTGTTTTAAAAGACTTTCTACTTTTTCGTTTAAAATTCTCATATATTCCATTAATCTTGCCTTATCAATTTCAGAATACAATTTACTGTTATTGTTTTTTACAACCTGATTAATGTTATGACCTATGTAGTTGATTTCATTTGCCAGCTTATAAATTGCTTTTATAAATTCAGGATCCATTTTCTTATCAAGCTTTGCAGCATATCTTACATAAGCCGAAAAATTCATGTTTTTCTTTTTGGCTTCCTTCATAATTTTTCTGCATTCATTTTCTGTAAGACGTACACGCTTTGTAATATCCTTGTTGTTCTTTTTCAATACAATCACCTTCTTCATTTTTTGTATTATTAGCTAGACAGATAGCGGGTATGTATATTGCAAGATACGCATTTGTAGCTACAAATGCATTCTTGTTAGGAGAAATCCTAAAACCTTTACATCTCGCCTATCGGCTCGGTCCGTGCTCCTGCTTCGCAGGGTCATCCATAGGATGATCTAACCCTAAAACCTCTATCTGGCTAATTTGTTATTTTTCTCTGTCAGCTGATTTAAATTAGGTTCTTTAAATTTTAAGAATTCCAGACTAACCTCATAATTTACACTTTTGTTAAACTTAACAACTTCCTTCATTTTCATACTGAAAAATTCATCTCTGTTGGGGCCTACAATAATGTGGTCCAAAAGTGGAATTCCTATCATGTCACAAGTATCAATTAGTTTTGAAGTTGTTTTTATATCTTCTGTTGAAGGAGTTAAAATTCCTGTGGGGTGATTATGCAGAATCATTATGTTTGTTGCATTTGAAAGTATTGCTGATTTTAATATATCCCTTGGAACAGCCAATGACTGATTGACTGTTCCAACACTTACCACATTAAAATTTATCGGTTGCAGTTTTGAATTAAAATTAACAACACAAAGTACTTCTCTATCCATATTTCTAATAAAATCACCTACAATTTTTGCTGCCTTTTTAGGCGTATCAAGTTGTTCATCTGATACAAGTGGTGCATCATTTATCAATCTAATAGATACTTTATTCAACTTTGTTTTTTCCATGTTTTATCACCTCAACGCTTATATATACTTCCTCATCTTCCTTTAAGCCTTGTAATGTGTTCTTAATTATTTCAATCACATCTTCAATTTCTTTAACCTCGATTTTTTTATCCATTTTTCTACCTAGCCTTTCCCTCTTCAATTTCCGGTGTTTTTTCCTTAATATCATCAGAGATTGTTCTTTCAAATTTATTTGTTGCAAGTCTTAATGTTCTTGCTTCTTTATCATAGTGGTAAACCTGATTTGACAATCTGTCACTAAGGTCTACCTGATCCATATTGATTTCATAAACCATATCTGCAAGCTCATTGGCATCTCCAAACTTGTCACTAATAGCAATCACCTCATGCGTAGATGATGGCAATATATAAAGGTCCGAATCAAGCTGCTGTGATAAATCATATAAATTTTCTTCATAAAGCATTGCTGCCGCTCCAAACAATTTTGACTTGTTTGTAATAACATACATTGATTTGTCATCCGGTGTTTCTGTCATCATATTTCTGAATTCTTCATCTTCTGGCATTAACTCACCATCTTCTCCAAAAATAATTTCACTTATAACCTCAGCCATATTTCTAACTTCTGATGGAAAAATCCTATTAGTGTTTTCCTTTGCAAGTCCATATAATTCTTCTTCACTTTTTCCAATTTTCTCAGCAAATTCATTAGTCACTATGTTGGTGTATAAGCCATTACTGTCCACTCCTACATTCCAACGATATATAATTGCCAAATCTTCAAACTTCCTATGTGGAACATTTTCAAGAAGTTCTTTGTTCTGCTCTGCGTTTACTAATGTAAAAATAATATTTTTATCTACATTGCTAAAATCTAATCCATTGTTTAATGGTGACTTTTCAAAGCCTTCAATAGCCTCCTTAAAAGTTTCGCTTAATGCTTCCATAACACCATCAAAGTCACCTGTTTTTTCATAATTCTCAAAAATGTTCTGTAATGATATTGACGGTGATGCAAAATCATTTCCCGGAAGATTTAACAATGACATCTGATCTACCTGCATATTCACCTTTGTTACTTCTCTAATAAATACTTCTGCGTCTTTGTATTCCTCTCCAAGATAATTTTTAAATTCATTCTGAACTTTCTGTTTGAATTCTTCGTAATTCATCATTTTGTCTTCCTCCTGCTAATATAAATTTTGCAAAAATAAAAACGCCAATGGATGAACTTAACTCACTAAGTTCATTCTTGGCGTTTCTTAATTTGCTTATTAAATTTTTATGTATCAGTCCTAGGCTTCTGATAGATATATAATATCATAGAGATGGGGAATTACCTAAAAGTAGAAGTGTTAAATTTTATGGAAAATTACAGTTAGGATGATAAGTAAATTAATTTATATACCCTATAAGATTTTTAAACCATCTAAACACGTACAAAAATAGACTTTCAGTAATCATCATACTACTGAAAGTCTATTTTTGTATCTTTTACTATCATCACAATTTTATATGTAAAATCAGAAGTATAAATTTCTAAATTTTTATACTTTCACTTTTCACAATTAAATGTTACGCACTCAATCTCCATCCATAATATTCATCCTCCTATTAATTTTAGTATAGACAAATATTTTTTTTAATCAATACTTGACTTTATCAAATTTTTATGAAATCCCATTCTAGACTATATGTATAAAATAAGTTCGGATTTTCAATTTCTAATTTGTAAATTTTATTTTCTTCACATTCCTCTACTTGAATCTCATTCATATCATCTGGAAACTCACATTCCATTTTTAAATCTGCATACCGTACATACCTAACACCTTCTAGTAACGGACCTTCTCCATCCCTTTTTGGAATAATAACCTTTAAAACAAGTTTTTTTGTTGGATTTTTTATCATTTGTGCAAAATATGTATGCATGAGATGTGATTCATCTTTTACATAGGATTTAACCTTATATACTATATGCTCACTTGCTGATATAGTTCTATTAAATTCAATTCTATAACGATAAGGTGACACCACATCTTTTGAATCTATAAGAGAATATCCCTCCTCATCATCAATTAGCTCTGACTTATCATACGAACTTCCTGTCCAAGTTAATACCCTATCTAGATATTCATATTCTCCATTAGCTACTTCTATGTCAACATTCCTAGTACTCTGAATATCCTCCCTACTTATAAATTCTAAAGTTACGTCGTTTATATGATATAGCAAATCCTTTGTTAATGGTTGTTTTTCAACAGAATTTATTGCGTTTTTAATTTCATCCTTACAATTTATTCCACTTATTAGTTCTAATTCATCTTTTTGAGCTATCATTGGTCTGTATAATCTTACATATGCCTCTCCAATTGCTCCGTTAAACAAATAAATTTCTGGATTATTATTTTTCTTCCCAAAACTCAAAATATGCTTCTGTGCTATTCCTGGATATGGATCAATATAATAAATTCTTTTTATTCCAAGTTGAAAAGCTTTTTTGGAACACAACTCACATGGGCTTGCTGTGCAAAACAAATATCCTCCATTAATGCCCTGACCACCATATTTTGATATCTGTAAAAAGGCATTCTCTTCCGCATGCAAAGCCCTTGTAAACACTTGATTTTTTTCATTTTTTATACCATTGTAAATATCTTTGAAGCAATAAGCAAATTTTCTTCCATGCAAATTTACCTTTTCCAATTTATTGTCTATATATTCTACAACTTTTTTAAACTCTGCGTTTTCATATTCAAACTCACTAAAACATTCTTGTTGATTTCCCTTACAATAACCATCGACATCTCTATAAATGCATTCTAATTGTTTATTGGGAACGTCATTCCATCCTACAGATTTAATTGCATAATCTGGTCCAGTCACAATCGCACCAACTTGTCTCGACAAACAACCTGAATTATACTTTACATTATATGCAAGTTGCATACATCTTTCTATATCACTTGGTAAAACTAACCCAGGATGAATCATTAAGGTAATATATCTAACCAATTGTCTCGTTAATCTCAATCTTCTATTATTTTTTTCATCTAGATTTACTAAATGTATATCTGCCATTTCAAAACAGTTTGCAATATTTTGATGATAAAAAATCTCCCCGTTGTTAAGTTTTGATTCATACTCTACATAATTCAAACTGTTTTGTTCTTCTTGATTTAAACCTCCCAACCTTTTTTGTCGCATGTTTTCATCTACGCTAATCGCCATAAGATAATAAGATCTATAACTATCTTTTAAATAGTTCGATTCATTAGCGTTTCTAATTGCATCAATACAAATTCTTATCTTTTTATCTCTTTTATAATTTTTTATTAATTCAATCATCATTTGTATACGCTTTGCAAAATCCAATATCTTTTTCTGATTTAATTTATCATTATAAGGCTCTCCACTAGCTCTTATATTATTTGCAATCTTCTGGAGCAAATATGTATATAAATGATATTTAACTGGTGCAGAATCTTGCAATTTATTTTTCTTTTCCTCATAACATGAATATTTTAAGAGTATCTTTTTTATTCTGTTTTTATACTCTACCATATTTTTTATATATAGTTGATAATATGTTTCAATTTCTTCTACAGAATATTTATCCCATGCTTTCACAGAATAAAGCGGATTTTTTTCTACTTTTTCAAATATATATCTTAATCCTTGTATCTCTTGTTCTAATGCACCAAAATTGTCTATTTTGAAAACAGTGGTATTTTTATCGCTTTGAAGAAACTTCATATACTCAATAAATCTATCTAATCCCTTTTTATTGTCTTCATGAAATTCAAACACATACGATAGTATTACACAACTTACTTCAATTACCTCAAACGGGACCCAACGCTCATCCTTTGCTATATATTCTTTAATTATTTCGAATTCTTTCTTTTCCTTTAACGTTTCTTCAGTTTCATCATAAAATTCCAATTCTAAATCATCAAATTGCTTTTTCAATATCTTAGCAACTGTGCTACAACCAGCCCCTGTTCTACCCGTTAACCCTATTATTACTTGATTGTTCTTTTCATTATATATTTGATTTATCGCTTCGTTATAATTTTCCATAAAACCTCCTATGTTTATATATACATTTCTATGCAAAGATTTATTTTAAACCATAAGAAATGTAAAGATTACATTTTCTATTAATATATCTCCTTCATATTTTTAAATCTAAATCATTTATATTTGAATTATTACTCAACTTCATCTTAACTTGCATACACAATAAATTTGTTCAATCACATACTAATATTAGTATATAAAATAGTATATATTAATTCAAGATGCTCTTAGCTAGTCTTCTCATTCAATAAAGATTCTTTTTTGCTAATTTATTCTTCTTAATGTACTTTGATTGAAAACTTTTCAAAGAATAATCTTTAGCCTCACAAACAGTATATGAAAAATTTCATTTTTACTCCACCATAATCCTCTTAAATTAAAATTTTAATAATTTATATGTCCATTATTGATGAATAGCTCCGTAAATTTATTTATATAATTTTAACACACTTTTCTCCCAATAACCACAATTCTCCAATCACCCCCTTTCCCATTATCACAAGTAGACAACATCAGCATCTGCTCCCCATACTTGGGCTTGTTCCCCTGTCTCCACAAACTATGCTCTTCCACCTTGTCAACGAACTCGTCATACTCCTTCGCATCCCTTGCCATTACAAATTTCCAGTATTCAAACTCATGTATGTTAACACTCATCACTGCAAACACTTCATACTCTCTCTTTTTATCCGTTGTAAAATATATCTCCCTGTGCTTATTAAAAAACTCCTTATCCTTATACTGTTCCAGCGCTCCAAACATTTTTCCTCCGTTTATGTTATGTCCGTAAATAATTAGGTTGTCTGATTTTTCCCCATCACAGTATGCACTTAAATAAGGCGTTCCATAAAAACTGTAATTCCTGTTAAAATCATGATTCAAATAAAAGTCCGGCTTATCCTTTGTCTGCATCACAGGATAATTTATGGTTGTTCCCGGTATTTCCACATAACCTATGCAGTCTTTGTTTTTCTTTACAAGACCATTTACATTAGACTTCTTTTCTGTCACGCTCTCCTGTATTTTTTTAAATCCATTCTCATACTTTCTCTCTGCTCTTTTTTCCTTTAAAAAAGGGACAACTGAAATCACAGCCATCCCCACTAAAAGAAGTATCAGAGATATTTTAATTATCTTCTTCATCGTCCTTCTCCTGTTTGAAATTGTATTTTGACTTATCCTTTGCTCTTACGCATGCAAAACATCCAAGTGCAAGTAATAATGAAATAAGTGAAACCACCATTCCTGCAGTTTTTCCATTGGTACCTGTCTGTGGTGTGTCAGGTACTACAGGTATTCTTTCATCAGTAACCGTAAGTTTCTGAACTTTTCCTGTATCCTTAACTTTGATTTTCCTATCCTTTGCAACCTTGTAATGTTCTGGTGCATCCACTTCCTTGAATGTATAAGTTTCTCCTGCCTTAAGGATGCCTTCAATGAATTCAGCTTTCTTTCCTGTAGTAAACTCATACACCTTTTTGCCCTTGCTGTCATATACCTTATATTTTGCACCGCCAAGCTGCTTCTTTGTATCTGATGCAATCTTGCTAAATTCAACCTTGATTGTGTCATCAATCATTTTTACCTTCTGGACCTTTTCATCATCCGCTACTGTGAACTGGACACTTGTTGCTGTTGCATATCCGTCCCTTGGCTTTGTTTCTGTTAAAACATAAGTCTTACCAACGGCATACTTTCCTTCAATCATATGGCTCTGTCTTGATGAAACCCATTCATCCATTACCTTTCCTGTGTCCTTTTCAGTTACCTGCATATGACATCCCGGAAGTTCCTTTCCATTTGTAATGTCTGTCTTTGAAAATTCAATCTTTGTTGTGTCATCATACATTACCACCTGATTGTCAATATTTTCATTAAAAGCATCACCATCTTTTATAAGTACTCTTGTCTTGGCATTTGCATCATCACTTTCCGCAAGTTTAAAGATAATATCACTTGCAGTTACGAAACCGTCTGATGGTTTTGTTTCAGTTAAGGTGTATTCCCTGTCATGAAGTAATCCGTATATCTTAACTGCATAACCGTCGCATTTTTCTACATGAACGTTGTCATATCCCATCTCATCAAGCTTTTCATTTAACTTAACTGACGAAATGTCACCTGTTATCCAGCTTACGATTTCGTTACCGTTTTCATCACTGATTTTCAAATGGCAGTCCTTAATCTCAACTGATGATGCAATCATTCTTTTGCTGATTACAGTTTCAGTCTGTTCTTCCTTAACCACTGCCTTTGCTGATACAACTGCAGTTTCCTGATCCTTGTATTCAAGATGTACCTGATGTTTTTCCCTGTTAATGTAATAACTGTCGCTAACACTTTCTTCAAGGAAATAGTAATCTCCTGAATTTAAGTTGCCTTCCGTCTTTCCATAACCTTCATCCATTACAGGTACATCAAATGGGATTTTCGCCTTTCCTTCCTTGTCAGTTGTTACTGTTGCAATCTTTTCACCTGCAGCAACAATCACATTCCCATTCTTATCGTAAATGTTGTCCCTTGAATAAAATCCAAATCTTGCATTTTCAACAGGCTCATTTGTCTTTGAATCCTGCTTTTCAAGTGTAATGTCTGTCTTTACCATGTCATTGTGTATGTCAATCTTTCCATCCTTTGAGTTTTCAGAAATGTCAAACACATACTCATCATCCTTGTTATTCCACTTAAAACTTAAGTCCCAGAATGACTGTTCTGGAAGAACATAACCATACTTTGTCTTTACTTCCTTTAAAATGTATTCTCCAAGTGGGACATTAAGTGTGATTGTTCCGTCATCGTTTAACACAAAATTACAGATACCATTACAATCGTTTGTAAACTCTGCCTTTTCACCTGTTGTAATTTTTGCAACAACTGAATCCTTCTTAAACAATACTGTTCCCTGATTATCCTGTGACATGATGTCTTCTCTTGCAGTAAGTTCAAATACAACGCCGTTTAGCAATGTGTCCTTGTAGTTAAATGGATTAAATGAACCTAATGCTGTTTCATTTTTACCATTCTCTACATTAATTCCCTTTGCACCATTCTTTTCTGTGTTAACTAAATTATTGATTTCTCCATCTTTATCTGCCTTACTTTCTTCTGAATCACCTTCATCGTCCTTATTGCATAATTCAGGACCAATTTTATTTATTGTAAATTTTCCGTAAGTCACATCATTATAGTACTCGCACTCTGCATACAGATATTCCTTACCAAGCTTGTCCACCATTGTCTTGTATGAGTTACTGCTAATCTCAACCATTACCGGCTGTCTGTTCACCCTGTATCCTTCAGGTCCTTCGATTTCATAAACCCTGTATGTGCCGGCTTTCAATTTCTCATAAGTAATGATTTCTCCTGTTTCATCTGTTACAAATCTGTCCACAACCTCTATTGCATTTCCATTGCTGTGTGTCTGTGTCACAAGAGTTTCCTTGCCATCTTTATCAACTTTGTAAATCTGGTATGTTGTTCCAGCCTTTAAAACTGTCTGATTTGTTTTTGAATCCTTCTTTACGATTTTTAGATATGCGTTGAATTCCGGATTGTTTAAAAGATACTTGTATGTCTTTCCGTTTTCCTTCACATTCACGTAAAAGTCAGGACACTTTTCAGTGTTTGCAGCTCCAACAGTCTGATGAACCACATATGTTCCATATGGCATCTTCTTTGACTTTGCATAACCTGTTAAATCTGTTGTAAGAATGTCTCTTTCTGTTGCCTTTGCCTTGTCATATGAACCTGCACTTGCAAGGTAAATCTGAAACTGTGCCTTGTTTTCAGGTGCGACAATACCCGCAAGGCCATTTCCCATTCCCTTAATAATTGATACGTCACCTTTTACCACGTCGTCATCAACCTGTGTTTCTGCCGAATTGTATTCGTTGGTAAACTGCTGGCCATCCTTTGTGATTGTGTATACCTTGTCATTTTTAAGGTAGCCTTCAGGCGGTGTAATTTCCTTTAAGTACATGTTTACACCACATCTGTAATAGTCTGTTTCAAATGTACCCTTGGCATTGGTCTTGTATGACTTTACAAGTTTTGTGCATGCTACATCTGAATATACTCCATACACTGCGCCTTCCAATGTTGCATCTCCCTGTGGTGTACTGCCTGTTTCAGAATCCTTTTTCCACACAGTCATTTTTACTTTCTTGTATTTGTCCTTAAGAACAGGCTTGTATGCAAGCTTGTAATTACTGTATGACTCTTCTGCAGTCTCGGGCCACTTTCCATCACTGTTCTTCTTCCATGAATCAGCCTTTGTAAGTGTTACTGTAACCTTGTTTGATGACTGGCTTGTAATCTTGTTTGAACCTGAATCAACAACAAACGATGTAAGAATGTTGTTGTTACCTGATGAGATTTCTTCAATTACGTAATTGTTTGAGATATCATCCATCTGGTCATTGATGTCATTCTTTATTAACTTTTCTGCTCCTGCTTTTGACAAATCTGATGCATAATCATATCCCTTATCGTCTAATTCGTCCTTAATTTGTTTTTTATCACTTGATGACATATCCTTTAACTCTTCATCTGCTACATAATAATAACTCTTAGAATTTAGTTCGTACGTAAAACGAAATACGATTTTTCCTTTAGAATCTGTTTTTACTTCCTGACTAAATTTGTTAGCATCATCATCTACATCTTCCTTAACAGAATCTCCCCAACCATTGTACTGATAAGAATACAACTGCTTTATATTCTTTGCTGTAAATCTAAAAATGACCTGAGGAAGTTCTTTTCCATCTTCATCACACTTTTGTAATGTAATTCTCTGACGGTAATAGTCTTTTTTACTAATAGGCGTATACTTGTATTCTTTTGTGTTTCCTACAATTTCCATTAGTTCCTGAACTTCATCACTATCAGTTCTTCCACTGTATTTCCATTTTGTAATTGTACACTTAACTACGCTTGTCCCTTCAAAAATATCAGCATACAGGCTATCATTTGCATAATATCCTGTATTGTTTTTAACTTGTTTAATGATATCCTTTAATCCGGTTCCACTTGTAATACCTTCTTCAACAGCCCATATAAGACACTGTGCATAAACCCATGCCTTGTTTGAACGCTTTTTTGTTTGATCATACCAATATCCTATTTTTGCCTCCAAAGCATTTTTCTTATTAGAACTGTCGCTTGATATTGTACTGTTGGATGCAATGTAGGTATATCCGGTATGACATGCCTTTCCTAAATCTAAACAAAACACATCATTTCCATCCACTAATGTTTTTACCCATGTTCCACTTTCACTCTTTGATCCGATATTTACTGTTCCAAGTTTTCCAAGAGTTACTATACCTGCCTGCTTCTTCTCTCCATTGCCTGCTGCTGCAACATTGATTATAGGAATTGATGTTACCACTGTTGCTATTGCTAATATTGTTGCTGTAATTCTTTTTAATTTATCTAACATTTACTTTCCTCCTGATAAAATAAAAAACGCCAAGAATAAAACTCACATATAATGAGCTCATCTTGGCGTTAATCTATTAATTTGTTTTTTGTCATTCCCGGTTACTGACAATCATATTTTAACATTGATTATCTTTTTCACCTAAAAGTCATACTGTTAAAATTAAATTTATATTTCAGCAGGAGTGTAAAAGCAAAAAATAACTTCACGACATTATGTCGCAAAGTTATTTTTAATTACTTTTTATCTCCTTATCTAAATTCACTCCACCAAATATTGCTACCCAATATGTTCTTCCACTTTGTTTATAGCAAGCAATGGCACCTGCTCTATGTTCTTCGTCTATGATGTTTCTATAATGTCCCGGACTACTTTTCCATCCTTCCATAGCAGACTTATATGTGTAATACCCCATTGCAATATTTTCTGCATTTGCATACATATGATAATGTATATAACCATCGTCTCCCTCATATGGTATTCCACCATCTTTTAGTCCATACTTTTTTTCTAATAACTCTGTCGATGTACTTATAAATTTATTATGACTGAAATCATTAACAAGTTCCTTTGCCCTTGCTTTACATATTTCATATAAAACATCCGACCAAACGATACTTTGTTTTCCAGCACTTTTTCTATATTCATTCTGCAATACAAAAGCCTGTTCTGCTGCATATCTGTCATAATATTTTCCCGGCAATTTAAAGTTGTTATTTATCTTATAAAGTGCCGAATTTGTTTTTATTGTCTTCTTTTTTGACCAGTTGCTGTAAACTTTTTCTCCATTTATTTTCCTATAGGCTCGTACTTTAAATTTAAATTTGTCCTTTTCTAATAAATTGGTGAATACATAACTTGTCTTTTTTGTATCTTTAATTTTTCTCCACTTCTTTGATGCAACACCGTAAGCATATATCTCATATCCATTTGCATTCTTCACCTTTTTCCATGAAGCTTTAATTCCATATTTATATTTAATTTTCTTTTTTCTCATGTCCTTGGCACTAACTATACCTTTGTAATATTTATAAGTAGTTTTAGTCTTTACTGATTTGACTTGTCCCAAAGTATCCGCTTTTACCTGAACATTTGCACCAATTCCCAGCATCAATACAAACATACCAACAATCATCAGTACTCTTTTTAAATTTTTTATCATTTGGCAAACCTCCCAAGCTATAAATAACTGTCTTTAATTATACTCTACAACTCTTATTAAAGAAAACACAATTTTAAATACTGCTATAGTCAATACTAAAAATATCTTTAGTAAACTTCCCAGTACCGCAATTGTCACTCTGCATATAAACATTATAATTGCTATTATGTATTTCACTAAACTTTTTGCTCTATCCATAGCCTTACCTCCTAGATGCATACTGTGGCATATCATGATTTACTTCTGCTGTATAATACCCATTCATTGTTGATGGTGCATTAAACAATGATGCCAGCAAATATTTTTTGATATTTTTCACTTTAGTTGTATTTGATTTAAAGCAACTCATAACATACTCTAAATGTGAAAAATTAAGTTTAAGAAATCTTGATTTTACAACTTCCTTCGGAAACGAATTGCTCGCTATGACAATATAATCATTCGTGCTAACTGTAACTTCTGTCATCATTTCAACTATTCCATCTATTAGTTCTGCATCAAGTGGATAACGTTCTTTTAATGCATCGTATTCAATATTGTCTTTGATTAAATCCATATAAAGTTCATATTCAGATTTTTTCTTATCGCATCCCATCCTATCTGCTTTAGGCATAGTTATACTAAGCCCTTTTTTATGCGTCCAATTATCTGCACCTGTCATATCTGGCTCTTCGCCTTCTGTTAGCGGATAAGATAAGATATTAGTATTAATATTTTTAGTATTATTTATATTAGTATTATTAGGGTCTAATTCTTGAACCTCTTGAATTTCATTTTCTGAACTGCCGGAAGTATAATTATTGAACTCCTTGTAGTTCAATTTCTGAACTTCCTGAGTTTCAATTTTTGAACTTCTTGAAGTATAATTGTTGAACTTCTGTGTATTCTTCGGTGTTTCTGGTGTATTTGTATACCTTCCACCCAAAGTTTTTTCTTGTTCTGTGCTTTCTTTTTCCACAAGAAAACTTTTAACATATAATATGTTTGGAAGCCCCAAACCTCTTTTCTTTTTTTCAACCAATCCAAAATCTACCAGCTCCTGCAGATATTTCACAGCTGTTGCTCTTGCCATATTCATATCGCTCATAATATCTTTTATCTGATAAATAATATAAACCCTATTTTCTTCATCCAGCCATCCATTTTTCATAGATAAACTCATTCTGTCTAAAAGCAAACCATATAGCATCTTAGCGTCCACTGATAATCCAATGAACGCCTTATCATGTACTAACAATTTAGGTACTTTTATGAAACTATATTGGTCGGCTTGTTTTCCATAATAATATTCAAATGCCATACACTAATCCTTTCCTTTCTTCCATTCCTTTAGCAATGAATAGATTACTTTCTCCATTTCTTTTTTCGTGTAAGTCGAATCAAAAAATTCAGACAACTTGTTTTCTTTAAGCGTCACATTGCATATCCTTTTTTGTACCTTTGCCTTGTCAGCAAAGAGTATTTGACTTACCTCTTCGAATGACAAATTTTCCTGATTTTCTCTAATTATCCGTACATTGTCTTTACTTACCTTTTTACCTTTACAAATGTTTTCATAAATTAATTGTTGATATTCTGTTTTCAAAAATGAAATCTCTACACCTAATACAAATGTTATTTGTTTATCATCCACCAATTTGCTTAACTCTGGTATTAGTTCCGTAAGTCTTATATATCTTTGAACCTGTCTGTCTGAAATTCCTGCCAACTGTCCTATCTTTTTTGCCGATGACATTTCATCTGAACTTTTTCCCTGATGTGCTAAGGCTTCCATTTTCATTTTATAAGCTTTTGCTTTTTCACTTGGTAATGTATCTTCTCTTTGAAAGTTTGCATCAACCATAAGTGGTATTGCCTCTTCATGACTTATATCTTTTATAATTGCCGAAACTTTTTCCTTTCCTGCAATTTCACAGGCTCTCTTTCTTCTGTGCCCTGAAATTATTTCATATTCACCATTGCCCAAAGGTCTTACCAATAAAGGTGATAATATTCCATTGTTCTCTATTGATTTAGCCAGCTCAAACATTTTTTCGTTATCAACCACACTGAATGGGTGATCTTTAAATTGATGCAATTTGTTTATATCTATTTCACTAATCATATCGTTGTTTACACCAAGTAATTCATTGTAACTTGTTAATTTAATTTTCTCTCTTGTTGCCATGTTCTAAAACCTCCTCTGTAACTTTCACATAACTTTGTGCTACTTTTCCTTTAGGATTATGTTTAAATATGCTTGTACCTTTAATTGGCGTTTCTGCTGCTCTAACAGACATTGGCACTATGCTCTTAAATATTGGAATATTCGTTGCATATGTTTCATAGATTGCTGTTGAAATGTCCTTTGCGTAATTGGTTCTATAGTCCATCATTGTAAGCAAAATTCCTTCAATCTCTAATTTCGGATTAATCTGTCTTTTTACTCTTGCTATTGTCTTTATTAACTGTTGTAAACCTTTTACCGGCAGATATGAAACCTGCACCGGTATCAATACTGTATCTGCACAGGCAAGGGCATTAATTGTAATAATTCCAAGACTAGGCATACAATCAACTAAAATATAATCGTAATCATTTTCTACTTCTCTTACAAACTCTCTCATTAGCAATTCTCTACTCATAACATTTACCAAAGAAACCTCTATTCCTGATAATTCAATATTTGATGGCAATATATCTATCCCTTCTTCGTGCTTAACTATTCCTCTACTGGCTGGTAGCTCTTCTTCGTTTACTATATCCATAAGCACATTTGCAAGTGTATAATCTAACTGGTCCGGTTCATTTATACCTACACTAATTGTCAAACTTCCCTGAGGATCCGCATCTATTAAAAGGACCTTCTTCCCTTCTCTTGCCAAACCCACTCCCAAATTTAATGTTGTTGTAGTCTTTCCTACTCCACCCTTTTGATTTGCTATTGCTATTATTTTACTCATTTGTTTTCTCTCCTTCATCTCTAAAACTTTTTAACTTTCTGTTTCCCATACTGCTGTTTTTAAGCCTTTTTTGTTCTGCCATTTTCTTTTCAAAGTTCTCCACCCTCTGCTGCTCTTTTAGATTCTCATTTTCTTCTATCTTTAAAAGAATCATTGAAATTACTTTAATCAATTCCATTAATTCATCATTTTTAGGCGTAACTTTATCCAGCCTTTTTAATTCTTCATATACATATGTAAGTTGCGCCTTAAGGGCTCCAAACACGCGAATGGAACCCTTTACAACTACTTTATGGTCTGTTGTTTTCTTTATTAAATAATCCTGCTTTGTAAGTCCTGATATGTCTACAAGTCTATTTAATAACTCTGCCTCTTCATCAGAAACTCTAAATGCAACTACTCTGCTGCGCCATCTTCCTTTGCTATCCAATTTTCTATCAGACATCTCCTAATTCTCCTTTAATTTCATCCAGTTTATTAATCATCTCCAATTGCTTTGATGGGAACAAATGCGCATAGTGATATGTAATTCTTACACTTTCATGGCCCATTCGTTCTGCAATCTCCAATGCTGAAAATCCCATATTTATAAGAAGTGAAACATGACTGTGTCTTAAATCATGCAATCTGATTTTCGGTACTCCTGACATTTCACTACCTCTTTCCATTTCATGTTGAAAATATCTTTTTGATAACGGAAATATTCTTTCTTTTCCGTCAGGCTCATACATACTATTAATCAGGTCTTCCATTTCTTCATTTAAAAACTCCGGCATATATATTGTCCTTACACTTTTTGCAGTTTTAGGAGTTAATATTAGCTTTTCACCTCTTACTACCTGATAATTTTTAGTAATAGAAACCGTCTTCTTTTCAAAGTCAAAATCCTCTGGAGTTAGTGCCAATAATTCTCCAATTCTTAATCCACACCAATAAAGCATTTCAAATCCATAAAATGATAATGGCTTGTCCATCACACATTCAATAAATGCTTTATATTGTTCCTGTGTCCAAAACATTATATTGCCTCCTCTCTTACTTCCCATACTGCCGGCAATCTTTGCAGGATTGTTCTTCAAATCATAAAATTTTACAGCATGGTTGAATATTGCGCTTAACTGTGCATGTAATGTTGCAAGATATGACTGGGAATATGACTTTCCTTTTTCATCCCTAAACTCAATCATTTCTTTCTGCCAATGTCTTACATCCTTTGCAGATATATCTATCATTTTTCTTTCTCCAAAGAATGGTATGATTTTTGTTTTTACCATTGTTTCCTTATTTTCCCAGGTTGTCTCCTTAACCCTATGCCTTACATCGGCCTCGTAGATTTCATAAAATTTTGAAAATGTCATATCAAGATTAAAATTTCTTTTCATCTTTTCAGCAGTTTCCCATTCACTTGCTTCTCTCTTTGTTGCAAATCCACGTTTAGTTGTCTGTTTCTTTACTCCGTAATAATCAACGTAACGAAACTTTACATACCAGCTATTTCTTTTTTCATCTTTGTAAACTGACATTTTTCCTCCTACTCCTCGTTGTAAATAAGTTTCTTAAAAAAGTACTTTGTATTTACTTTTCCTCGAACTACGATATATCCTTTTTCTTTTAGTTCAGCATTAAGCATTCTTATGATTTCATATGCCTTTCCTTCTGAAATATTTAGCATCTCTGTTACATCCTGAACTTCCATAAACATCTTGTCTGTCATGTTTGTAATCTCCTTTCTCTCTTTTGATTAAATTGTTCTTGTTTGACCGTAGTTCTACTTTAGTCCTTTTACTTTCCAAATAGGAGTTAGTGGCACTATACCTTTTCCTTTAATCAACTTCTTCTTTCTCTTGTAACCAACGTTAAACAAATTTGTTTTTTTATCCGGCTTAAAGCTCCAATTTCCTTTATTTATCGGCTTTTCAAGCAAAAAAAGAAGAGCTATTTCAACTTATTAGTCAAAATAACTCTTCTTATTCTTAATTTTGTTCTCAAAATGTTCTCATAAGAGACTTATATTCTGTGTTTTCCCTTTATTTATGGGGTGTTCGAACATACGTTCACTTATTCAAACTCCTACTCACAAAAATTTACTCCTTTATAAAGTAGGATATTTATTGTATTTAAAAGTTCGTTTCTGTACTGTTTTAGTATTTTTTGCATATAGTCTAAGACGAAAATATTGTCATTTTATTGTCACGAGTCAATATCGTTGTAGTCGTTCTTGCATGTATGACAAACTATAAGTTATATATGCCTTTGCAAATATACCATATCTATTAACTGTACACCGCCCTCATAAATTGGGTGGTTATAATTGTCTGTAAAGAAATTTGGAATACTGTGAGAACGAACAAATCCACATTTTTCATAAAATGGTATTGTCAGTGGACTATCACCAGTTCCAACTTGCAAAATAGAATATTCTTTTTCATATTTATTGGCAAGAAAATCAATCATTACTTTGCCATATCCCATTCTATGATATTTCGGATCAACCGCTATATTCTTGATTTCAAGTATTCCATTACCTTCATCGGTGACAACACATTCAGCTTTTACATCATTATCTTCAATCACATACATAGTTCCTTTTTCAAGATAGCAATCAACCATGCTCTCCTGTTCATCAGCTAATAACAATAATGATATAAACTGCTTTTTATTTTTGTTAACTTCTCGAATTTTCATACAACTTGTTACTCCATCAATTGCCATCTAATTTAATTCATCAAACTTGAAGTTGTAGGTTTCTTTGCTATTATATCTTTAAAATTCGTTTTGCTTTCGCATTAACAAATTGGATAATCGGGCCTGAAATGATAACTGTAATGATTGTGCATATGCCAAACTTCCCGCCAAGCAAAACACCTATTATCACAACCAGAATATCTAATGCTATTCGAACAATTTTAACTTGCCAGTTGTTCTTTTCTGCCAAGGCAAAAGTAACTGCTTCATAAGAGCCACGACCAAGTGAGGCAGACGCATATAGTCCGGTCCCGACAGCAAACAAAATAACACCCAGCAACATGATAAAGAAGTTGAACCATCGATATGTACTGTAGACATGGCAGGTGGCAAATACATCTACACAGGTGCTGTATACAATTTGATATAGCACCGTCCCAATATGGATTTGACTTTTATCGTAAATTAATGCAAACAAAATCATCCCCACTGCTACAACAAAAGATGCCATACCGATGCTCAAGTGAAACGTTTCAGCGATACCCTGCCATAGCACTGCGAGCGTGGCGCCACCAAATCCTGCATACAGTGCAAGTGTAATGCCATAGGCTGCAACAATGGAACCTATCACAATAATTATCAATTTCTTTAATAAGTCCCGCAATAGCAAGGATTCCCTTTTGTGCTTATCAAACATCATAATTCCTCTATTCTACAAATTCCGATTTGTATTTCTGTTTGTTTTAAAAATGGGCAACTCCGATTGGAATTGCCCACT
>ENA-ORTG01000692-ORTG01000692.1-human-gut-metagenome-genome-assembly--contig:-NODE-692-length-35402-cov-6.390528_pt1 | contig 35402 bp, 30 predicted proteins | sample MGYA00241906_ERZ509176 | MGnify/ENA primary metagenome ERZ509176 (study PRJEB26280, sample SAMEA2338811) | human gut metagenome | biome: human gut; feature: human-associated habitat; material: faeces...
GGAAAGATGTTTTCTTTGAAATATTCTAGAAAAATGCTGTTGCGAATGTTTTTATCTACTACGTAGCATTTATGTGGTTTAAATATTTCTCTTATGTACATTAGGCCTAGGGAGTGGAAAGTTGTTACTTCTGCTGGTATGTTAAAATCCACTACTATTCTTTTTTGTAATTCTTCAGTGGCTTTCTTGGTAAAACTTATGGCTAGAATTTCGTTTGGCGGTATTTTCTTGATGTCTACTAAATATTTTATTTTGGAAGCCATTGTGGTTGTTTTACCAGTTCCTGCTCCCGCTATTATAAGGGAGTATTCTTCATCTGTTAGAATGGCTTTTATTTGGTCTTCATCTAGATGAATATTTGTGTCTATATTGTTATACATATTTTGAAAATAGTCTTTATATTTGATTTGGTCGCTTGCTAATACTTCATTATTGTATGTGTCAAGATTAAAATTATTTGGTATTAGTGATGGGATTTCTTTTTGAACTTTTAGATATAAATATTTTGATATATATTCTTTATTATTTAATTTTTTTATAAATTCTTCTTTCACCTGCTACACCTACTTTATTATATTATATCATAGGTGTTTATTTTTTTATAGAAAAAAATTTGTTTTTGATAATAGGCATAATGAGGAAGACTAATCTTAGGCTTACTCATTTTATGATAGAGACAAAATTATTTGGCTCTATCATACCACGGAAAACATAAACTTGTTTATGGTTAAAGTGGACAAAAAAAGAAAATATATGGTTATATACTTTCTATATTATCTTACTATTAGTATTTGACCTATTGATAATAAATTTGATTTTAGATTGTTTAACTGTTTTAATCTATCAACAGTAGTATCATATTTTTTGGCTATACTATATAGTGAATCTCCTTTCTGAACGGTGTAAGTTGTCTCTAGATTGGTATCTGTTGGTATTAGTAATACTTGACCTATTGATAGTAAATTAGTTGTTAAATTATTTAAATCTTTTATTTTATCAATGGTAGTAGAATATTTTCTGGCTATGCTATATAGGGAATCGCCTTTTTGAACTGTATAACTAATGGTATTTTCTTCCTTCTCTACATCGCTTACTTTATCACTTGGTAATTTTAATACCTGGCCAATACTTAGAATATTGCTTGTTAAGTTATTTATTCTTTTTAGTTCATCAACGGTAGTATTATATTTATTGGCAATTGAATATAAGGAATCGCCTTTCTTTACAATGTATGTTGACTCTGGTAATAATGCACTTGGTATTTTTAGTAATTGTCCAGTTGATAGAATATTGGATGTTAGATTATTTGCTTTCTTTAATTCATCCACGGTAGTATTGTTGGCTGCCGCTATCGAGTATAAGGTATCACCTTTTTGGACTATGTAGACATTTTCTTCTCCTTCATATATTTCTTTAGTTGGAATACGAAGTACCTCTCCTATTTGTAATGTATTTGATGTTAAGTTATTCTCTTTTTTTAGTTCTGAAACAGTAGTACCTAATTTATTTGCTATGCTATATAGTGAATCGCCTTTTTGAACAACATAGGTATTGGTTGTTATTTCCTCTGGTGGTATGTATGGTACTCCTATATAGTTTGCTACTGCTGATATGACGGCTTCTGCTAATTCTTTATAGTTTTCTTTTAGGAATTCGACATCTTTGGTATTATCAATAAAGCCATACTCGACAATTAGTGGTTCTAGATTGCCAGTATTTCGATGTATGAAATAGTAGTCTTTAGAGGTGTCACTTGGTAGTCTTCTTTGATAATATTTTCTTGTTTCTTGTCCAGTGGATCCTATATTTTCTAGTATTCTTCTGGCTAGGGTATCTCTATTTCTTAGAGCATAGATGACTTCGGCTCCTTCGCCACCCCCGAAGTCGTGGAATGTAGGCAGGTATTAACTAATCTTTTATTTATTAAAATTATATATTATTTCTACATTTTTATCTTTATCAACAATTATTTTATCTACTAGTATGAATAATAATTCTCTAGTAGGTTTTTTCATACTAATTAGTTCTTTGATTTTTTGTTTTGTTTCTTCATCATTATATTTTTTAGGAACTTCATTAATGGAATTTTCTAATTCTTTTATTCTAGAATTATATATCCTTATTAGATTTTCTGTATTAGAAGATAATCTTGTATAAGTATCAACTGAGATTATCCCATTATATTTATCTTCATATAAAGCATCTATTTTTAGTTGTAGTTCTTTGATATTACTTTCTAATTGTTGTTTTTCTATAATCAAATCTTCCTTGTTATCCTTCTCACTTTTTACATTAGATACTAAACTATCAATATCAACTTTTTCTATATACTTTTTACAAGTTTTTTTGATTTGATTTAAAACTACTTTTTCAAAACTATTATACTCTGAAAAGTGTGGTTCACATAATCTTTGTCTTGGACTTCTAGAATATTTGTTGCAATTTATAGACCAGTAATTGCGTTTTTCTCTATAACTAACCGTTAGCTTATTACCACACTCTTTGCAATAAAGTAAGCCCTCTAATAGCCTCTGTGGACGGTTTAATTTTACTGTTCTAGTTCTATTAGCACTTGTCTGTATTTGATTAAATATTACTCTATCTACTAATGGTTCATGAGTATTTTCTACAATTATCCAATATTCACTAGAAAGACATATTCTCTTTTGTGACTTATAGTTTAATTTTGTTTGAACATTTTGAATCATATCACCAGTATACATCCTATTTTTTAATATTTTATTAATCGTACTACAAGTCCAGATATATCCATTTATTTGTCTTTTTGATTTTTTTATTTGTTTATATGCACTTGGTGTTGGAATATTCTCATTATTTAATCTTTCAATTATATCTGATATTTTATCTCCTCTTGATACTTCATTAAATATTCTTTTTACTATCCATGCCGTATCTGGGTTTGGCACTAGATGTCCTTTATCAAGTGGATCTCTCATATACCCAAAACTTGGTTTACTACCTATAAACTTACCTTTCACTTTTTTATCTCTTAATATTGATTTTATTTTTTTTGATGTATCTTTACTAGTCATATCATTAAATAAAGCTTTGAAAGGTGCTATATCATTATTTGCAGAATCTAGAAAAGTATCTACATTATCTAGTATAGATATATATCTAACTTTCTTTAATGGAAAATATTGTTCTATATAATAACCACACTTAATATAATCTCTACCTAATCTTGATAAATCTTTAGTTATGACACAATTTATTTTTTCATTTTCTATGTCTTCAAGTAATCTTTTAAATGATGGTCTATCAAAGTTAGTCCCTGAATATCCATCATCAACATACTCATCAGTTAAAACAAATCCATTATCCCTTAAATAATTCATAATCAAACTTCTTTGATTTAGTACACTCTCACTTTCAGACTCTCTTTTATGTGCTTTATCCTCATCCTCTTGCGATAATCTTATGTATATTCCTACATTATAAAATGATGGCGGTTTTACTGTGCTATACATTATTCTCCTTTCTTTTGCATAGCATCTTGTTTGCCGTTTCCATTATAACTCTCTTACCATCATTTGTGTCATTTATTTCATTATTTCCATCTTTATATTTAAGTATTAAACATACGTACTCTTGTAATAAAAATGATATATCTTTACCATCATTTTTAAATGTTTCAGTTATTATCATAACACTCTACCCCTTTTGTTTTCATACTTAAATATATTCCTAATACTTAAAATTATTTTATTTTTACATCTTATAAATCACTCCTCCTTAATAAAATTTTTTATTGTTTTTATATAAAAATGAGTACATAACTTATGACTTTAATTCTCTAATTTTCTAAATATTCCGTGTGTTTATTTTTAGCAGGATAAGGATGGCTGACAAACAACTTCCCAGTGGGGAGTTTAGCCCTATTTTAAAGGGATTGTGAAAGACTACTTTGTCATACATTAAAATAGATGTCATACTATTGGGTTAACTAAAAATAGCAAATTTTGTATCAAAAATAGCCGTTAGACACACAAATGGTTATACAAATGACATACTTTTGGATTAACAAAATTGCTAATTATGAACCTCTTTTCACACATAAATCAACTTTTTTAGGTACCTTAATTATTTATTTTTTTATAATTTATTGGTACATACTTTTTGTTTATATAATTTTAGATAACAATTCCTCCTTACAAAAAATACTATACTCATAAACTGAATATAGTATTTTAGCATCTAATAGTTCATATCCTAGAACTATTGCTATATTATAATAATTATAACGTAAATAAATTAGAAGTCAATGTCAAAAAAGAGAACATTATTATGTAAATTAAAATGACATTATTAAGTAAGGCATAATAACAAAATATGATTTTAAATTAAACAAACATATTTTGCATAAGTCCTTTCTTTAAATTTTGTAATTTCTTATATTTAAAGCCTTCTTGAATTATTTTGGTTTCAAAAGCATTTAAAATCTTCGATATTTTGTCTTGTACTTCCCTTTTATGAATCTTAATATTTATATTACCAAATTGTTCTTTATTAATGATGGCAGTTGCTGATGTACCGGCTATTGATTTCATATAATTTGATAAGTTTTCAATCATATAGTAAATATAATTATAATTATAATCTTTAGAAGGTATTATAGCATTAATTTGTTGATTACACGATCCATCTTCTTTAATTATCGCATTTTTACCTATACTAGCTATACATGTTACTAAAATACTATTCTTTGGTATAAATCTTCCTTTGGCTAATCCTGATTCAGTTAATTTACATGAACAGTCATTAATATCCCTGTTTTCACAAATGTCAGTTGGTGTAATCCACAATATATTTCCATTATCCCAATATTTATTTTCTGACTTTGATGGTGTTGTACCTGTTACTATTTCTCCTAAATCTTTAATAAGTACATCTTTTGTATCATTTGCATTATAAAGTTTATTTTGTAAGTATAATTTAAATAACTTAAGGTCTTCAATTTTTTTAGTTTGAAGCTCTATTTTTTTATCTAATAATGATAATGTTTTACCAATTTTTTCTTGTTCAATTATTGTTGGTATTGAAATTGACATTTGAGAGAGTAAACTCCCACTAGTTAATGCCCTTGTAGTAATTGAACTGTGTTTTATTATTTCTTTTCTCATTTTTGGATTTCTAAAATAATATCCTCCAAAATAAGGGTGTATAAATTGTTTGGTTTGAGTTCCCTTTAAAATAAATCCACTAAAGATACACTTATCAATATTCTCTATAACTGAAGATGATAGTCCAATTTCATCAGATGTTTCTGATGTTCTTGTAAAAAGAATATCTCCTTTTTTAACATTAAAGGTTTCAAGCTCTTTTGAGTTGGCTATAACTAATCCTTTTACAATATTATGTGATATTAATTCATTTTTATTAACATCCATATAATTTATAATCGGAGTTCCACTCCCAAAAAATTCTTTTTCTTTATTGATTCCATTTGATATTTTTAAAATATCTTCAACTTTATAGTTTTGCCATTCATCATTAAATTCTTTAAATCTTAATTTAGGAACATTCATTTAATCACCACTTTTCAAGTCCTTAAGTTTAATAAAAAGATACCAAACTTACTATACATAATTATATCATACTTTTTGACTTTTTTGACAAAAAAGAAAAAGCTATTTATTTGCCTTTTCTTGAAATATTTTACTGACTAGATCTATACATTTTTTCTTTTGAGAATATCTAGGATGAACATAAAGATTTAAAGTGATATTAACATTAGCATGACCTAACAATTCACTTACTGTTTTATAATCACAACCTAATGTAATGCAGTTTGTGGCAAAAGTATGTCTTAAGGAATGAAAGTTAAAATGTTTAATTTTATTTTCATTTAGAACTTTATTAAAGTATTTCCTATACGTTCTAGGCTCAATATATTTCTCGCTATTTGAAAGAATATAATATTCATTGTCTGATTTAATTTTTTTTAGAATTTCTATAAAGTCTTTATTAATGGGAATTTCTCTATTTGCATTTTTTGTTTTTGGTGAGGTAATTATAACCTTTGATATATTTTTATCTTTGTCTTTTATATATATGCGTTGTACAGTTTTTGAAATAATTAATTTATTATTTTTAAAATCAATATCTTTCCATTGTAATGCACACAATTCGCCAATTCTTATACCTGAATATAAAGACAATAATATACCAATATTTCTGGAAGTCAAATTATTTAATACATAATCTGTAAGTTTATTTTGTTCATGTTTTGTTAAGATATAAATACTTTTATCTTTATTTTCTTTTGGATAATTAAATGTTAGCTCAATGTGTTTAATCTTATCCTCATTTATTCCTTTTTTAATACTACCTTTAATGATGATTGTAATGTCTTTGATAGTTTTTTCTGATAAACCACCTGAACCATTTTTTTTGCCATTTTTAGATAATTCTAATAAGAAATTTTGTATGATTTTATGATTTAATTCATTTAATGTATAATCACCTAAATTTGGTATTATATGATTAAAGATATTATTAGAATAATTCGCATAAGTAGATTCTTTAATATAATCTTTTTTCTCAATTAACCATGAATATATCCAGTCTTTGTAAAATATTTTTTTTGATTTAATTAGCATTAAATTCATCTCCTTTCTTTAAATATTATAAATGATGAAACATTCAGTGCTTTTCAAGTATTAAACTTAAGGACTAGAATTGTGGTGATTAAATGAATGTTCCTAAATTAAGATTTAAAGAATTTAATGATAATTATTTAAGATTAAAATACAAAGATGTTTTAAAAATTAAAAGTGGTAAAGATCAAAAACAAGTTGAGTGTGAAAATGGTATTTATCCTATTTTAGGAACAGGCGGACAAATAGGAAAAACAAATTCTTTCTTATATGATAAACCATCTGTTCTTATTGGGAGAAAAGGAACAATTAATAAGCCACAATATATGGAAACTCCATTTTGGACAGTTGATACTTTATTTTATTCTCATATATATGAGCCAAATATACCTAAATATTTATTTTATTCTTTCCAAAATGTTAATTGGAGAAAATACGATGAATCTACTGGTGTTCCAAGTTTAAGTTCATCAACCATTGAGGGTGTTGATTGTAATATTCCATCTAAAGAGGAACAACTTAAGGTGGCTTATTTTCTTTCTCTATTAGACAAAAAAATAGAACTACAATCAAAGAAAATTGAAGACCTTAAGTTATTTAAAAAAGGACTTTTAATAAAAGAATTTAATAATAAAAAGTGTAGTAATAAGCTAAAAGAATGTTTCGATTTTGGAAAAGCAGGTGGTACACCAAAATCTACTAATAAAGATTATTATAATGGATATATACCATTTTTAAGTATTAGCGATATGACAACGCAAGGCAAATACATTTATTATACTGATAAATCTATAACCGAAGCTGGTTTAAACAACTCAACTGCTTGGCTGGTTCCTAAAAATAGCATTATTATTTCAATGTACGCATCCTATGGTTTAGTATCAATTAATAAAATTGATTTAACAACTAGCCAAGCTATGTTTAATATGGTTATAAATAAAAACTATGTTGTAGAATATATTTATTATTATTTGTATTATTTATACATATCAAATTTTTATAATTCTATAGTTTCAACAGGAACACAATCAAATTTAAATGCAGGGCAAATAAAATTATTAGATATATATATACCTTGTTATAACGAACAAAAACGAATATATGAGCAATTTAGTAAAATTGATTTTAAAATTAATTTAGAGCAAAAAAAAATTAATGAATTATTGTACTTAAAAAAAGGTCTTATGCAAAATATGTTTGTATAAGACCTTTTTTATTTTATCTTTTTTTCCAAAATTTCAATTTCCTTCGGAAGTATGTAAATATATTGTATTATATATTCAACTAACTTTATTGTCGAAGATAATTCAGTAGTAGAAATCTCAATATCCGATTCATGAGCACCCATATTTCCTAATTTTCTTGTTATGTTAGATGCAGACTTTAGTGTTGATGGTAAAATGCCTAATTCAAACAATTTTTTTAGTTTGTCATTCAAATTGTGACCAATTACATTTTTATCATTACAAATTAATTCAAGTGTTTTTCTGAGTTTTACTAAACATGAGTCTGAATCTACAGATTTTAATTCTAAAGATTTTCTAAAAGTTTTTAAAATATCATTTGGAACAATTCCATTTGCACCATTACTTAATTCAGAGACGACAGGATATAAAATGGTTTCATAAACATTATCGCCACAATATATATCCTCATATTTTTTGCTTTCCGTCACCTTTCCATATGAACTATCCCAATAAGCATTAATAATATTATAATTTCTACAGCTTGGACATTTTAAAACTATTTGCTCATCATAATAATAAGAATCTCCAAACAAATCACCATTTTCTATTTTATTTCGAGCATGTATTTCCATTAACGTTTCGTTATTACAATTTGAGCATTTAAATAACTTAAATTCCATTGATATCCTAAATTTCCTCTAATCCTAATTCTTTTAAATATACATTAAGTTCTTTATCTACTTCTGCTATTTCTTTATCTATTTGTTTTAATTCTTGTTGTACTGCTTTAATATCTATTTCCTCTTCCTCTTCAAATGTATCTACATATCTAGGAATATTTAAATTATATTCATTTCCTGCTACTTCGCTTAATGGAGCAACATGACAATATTTTTTTATTTCCACTCTATTTTTATATGTTTCAATTATTTTATCTACATCTTCATCTCTTAATCTATTTTGATTTTTCCCAGGTTCAAAATCTTTAGAAGCGTCAATAAATAAAATATTATCTTCATGCTCTCTACATTTTTTAAATACTAATATACATGTTGGAATACTAGTTCCAAAAAATATATTTGCAGGTAATCCTATAACGGCATCTAAATAATTCTTTTCTTTTATTAGATATTCTCTTATTGTACCTTCTGATGCTCCCCTAAATAAAACACCGTGGGGAAGAACAACTGCCATTGTTCCATTATCAGATAATTGATAAATCATATGTTGAATAAACGCAAAATCAGCTTTAGACTTTGGTGCTAGTTTTCCATAGGCACTAAATCTTTCATCTTCCATAAACTTAGGATCTGCACTCCACTGTGCTGAATATGGAGGATTAGCTACGATTGCATCAAATTTCATATCTTTATGTTTTGGTTTTTCTAATGTATCAGCATTTTTTATATCAAAATGTTTAAATGATATTCCATGTAATAACATATTCATTCTTGCTAAGTTGTAAGTTGTAGAATTAAATTCTTGTCCGTAGTATGAACTAACTTTTGTTTCTTTACCTACTCTTAATAGTAAAGAACCAGAACCACAAGTTGGATCATAAACACTTTGTAATTTGCTCTTGTTTATAGTAACTAATTTTGCTAATATTCTTGATACTTGTTGTGGTGTATAAAACTCTCCAGCTTTTTTACCTGCTGACGCTGCAAAATTTGATATTAAATACTCATAAGCATCACCTAATACATCAATTTCAGCATCTTCATGATGAAAATCAATATCATTTATTTTTAACATTATTGTTGAAATTAGCTTAGTTCTTTCTGCTTCCCCTCTACCTAATTTAGAGTTATTCAAGTCCATATCTTCAAATAAGTTTTCAAAATCATCTTCAGATTCATTACCTAATGTTGAGTCTGATATGGAATTAATTGCTTTTGATAACATTGAAATATCAAACTTACCTGTTTGAATTTTATATATTAATTCACTCCATAAGTTATCTGCTTCAATAAAATATCCCATATTAGAATCTTCTATTAAATACCTTTTTAACTCAGCTCTATACTCATCCTTTTTCCATGCATCTACATAACTTATTCCATCATCTTTTAATAATGTTCTTTCGACGTAGTTAACAAGATTTTCAGATAAATACCTGTAAAATATTAATCCTAATATATAATTTTTAAAATCATTAGCATCCATATTACCTCTTAAGGTATTAGCAATGCTCCATAATTGTTTTTGTAGCTCTGCTTGTTGAGTTTGTTGTTTTTCTTCTCTTGACATTTAATTCATCTCCTTCAATTTTTTATAAATATTATCAGCTTCTATACAATCTAAAATCTTCTCCGGAGCAATGTAATGAGTTACACTGCCTGAGAAATCTACAATAATGCCAAATTTCACTCTTCTTATCATTTTTTGAACTAGCCACCTTTTGTACAATATTTCAGAACCTTTAATTAAAAATTTTATTATATAGCAATTCCCTTTTTCTAGTTTTTTTCTATTGTATTTGTTAGTAAATTCTATTATTTCTCCACCAATGTGATCAAAGAAGTTTTCATATTGCTTATCATTGCATATTTCTTCATAAGAGAAAACAAATTGAATATCTAATCCTCTTCCTAATCTAAACTCTCCCACATCATTTATATCACAGCCATTAGTTTCTTCAAATAGTATTTTTTTTAGTTTTTTGTCTTCTGGTATTAAAATCCCATTCCTCTTAAAACTATTTATATTTACTGTTCTTGTACAATGATAAACAATAAAATCATATTTGTCTAATATATCATAGAAAAATTCAGGAACAGGAACGTCAAAATCCGTTTTATTATAATCTTCAAATTCATTTTCTAACGCATATCTCATTATTTCTATAGGATATGTATTTATATTATCAAAATCTATTTTCATAAAAACCTATAAATACTTTCTTAAAAGGCTCTTTATAAATACCTTTACATTATCAATTAACGATATCTTTTTTAAAAATGGAGCATGAATTGATTTACCTATCATTTCATTAGGGAATATTCCACTATATTCAAATTCATCAATTACTGCTTGTAATACTTCTAAATCAATATCATTTTCTTTAGCAAAATTTTCTATTTCTTTCTGCCTTTCTTTATTCATATGATTATTAAGTGCATCATCAATTGAATCTTCAGGTTTTAAAGTAGGCAATACATTAGATAAGAACCTTTTGATTAAATCTAGTTTTAGGAACAATTCATCATCAGTTACATTAACTAATTTTGCCTCAATATCTTCTATATCTTTTTGTTTTTGTTCTTCATTAGTTAAATCAACATTTCTAATTAAGTTTAAAATATAAGAAACATTTATTTTATCTGTTTGAATTAACTCTAACGAAAAACTTATATCACTTAAAATTGAACTTTTTTCTTTTGCTGTCACTAGCTTTCTATAAATTTCATAATATTTGCTTTTATAATCCTCAAACATTTGTGATGTCATAGGTATTTCTTCAGAATTCATATCAAAATCATTAAATGTTTTTAAACTTACTAGTAGTTTTGCTACTTCCCTAAATGCAATTATGAACTTTTTTAAATTTTCTTCATTACCTTCTTGTTCCAATTCTTGAATATTATCAACATTTGGAGCAATAGTTAAAAGATAATTAACAGCTTTTATATATTTTTTCAAATAATCTGAATAAGGTGCCATAATAATTGTATCTGTTCTATCAGTTTGAGAAAACAATTTTACTGCTTCATCAACTCTAAATTTAGAAGGCAAATCATAACAAACTATATTACCAAATGGTTTTGTATCTGATTCAACTCTATTTGTTCTTGAAAATGCTTGAATTAAACTGTGAAACTTTAATGGTTTATCAATGTATAAAGTATTTAATCGTTTTGCATCAAATCCTGTTAATAACATATCTACTACAATTACAATATCAATATCCGTATTTTTAATCTTTTTACAAACATCTCTAAAATAAGCATCAAAGTTATTTGTAGTAAAATTCGTATTATACATCTTATTATAGTCTTTTATTATTCTTTCAAGTGTATCTCTTGAATGTTCTTCTTTATTATCTAAATTTTCGTTTGCACCAAAAGTAAATATTGCACCAATTTTCAAATTATGATCAAGTTTTTTAAATGTATCATAATACTTTGTAAGCATTGGAATAGATGAAACAGCAAACAAAGAATTATATTTTCTATCTCTCGTTTTAATATTATGGTGATCTATAATATGCTGAGCTATCATTATAATTCTTGTATCATCTATAAATACTTCATCTGTATCTATAGCTTGCACTCTCTCATCATTACTATCATCAATATTACTTTCTATTGTCTTAACATAATCAACTGAAAAACCTAAAACGTTTCCATCATTAATTGCATCTTTAATTAAGTATGTATGTAAGCATTTTTCAAAAATATCTGCTGTACTTCTACCATCTTGACTCTTATTTTCTTCAAATCTTGGAGTTCCTGTAAACCCAAAATATTGGGCATTTGTAAATGTTTTTGCGATCTGCTTATGCATATCACCAAACTGACTTCTATGACATTCATCTATTATGAACACTGTTTTTTTGTCTTTATATTTTTCCATTACAGATGCATATCTCGGATTAGAACATGCATTAGCCATTTTTTAAATAGTTGTAATTATTAAAGGTTTTGTACTATCTTTAATCTGTTGAACTAATTTAAATGTTTCATTAGTCATATCAACACAACCTGGATCAAATTTATTAAATTCATCCAATGTTTGTTTATCTAAATCTTTTCTATCAACTAAGAAAAATACTTGATTGATAGATGGCTCTAAGGATAAAATTTGACTAGTTTTAAAAGAAGTTATTGTTTTTCCAGAACCCGTTGTATGCCAAACATAACCATTATTACTGGTATTTATTGCCCTATCAACAATACTTTCAACTGCATATACTTGATAAGGTCTCATTACCATAAGCATTTTTTCTGTTTCATTTATTATCATATATCTTGCTATCATTTTAGCAATATGACATCTATCTAAAAAGAAAGTACAAAATTGTTCTAGATTAGTAATTCTATCATTATTTATATCAGTCCAATAAAAAGTAAAGCCGTAATTTAATTCTTGGTCTCCATTTGCAAAATATTTTGTATCAACACCATTACTAATTACAAATATTTGAATAAATCTATATAGTCCATTATAAGAATGGTTTTTATATCTCTTGATCTGATCAAAAGCTTCTTTCATATCAATTCCTCTTCGCTTTAATTCAATTTGAACTAATGGAAGACCATTGATAAGAATTGTCACATCATATCTATTAACATATTTTCCCTCAACTGTAGTTTGATGAGTAACTTGAAATAAATTTTTGCACCATTCTTTAGTATTAAATAATTCAATATATGCAATAGTACCATCATCACGAATTATGTCATGCTTTTGTCTTAATTCTTTAGCAGATTGAAAAATACTTTTACCAGATATTTTTATCATTAACTTTTCAAACTCTTTATCTGATAAATCTTTTCCTTTTAATTCTACTTTATTATGCAAATTAACTTGATTTCTAAAATTTTGCTCTAATTCTTTAACATCATTTATTTCAATGTAATTATAACCTTGCCTTCTAAGTTGATCTATCATTCTATCTTCTAATTTTGCTTCACTTTCATAATTAGCCATTCTTCAATCACCTCTTTAAACCACTTACTATCTTTTAAGCAACCAATCAATTATATTTTTATGAATTATTCCATTTTGTGATAAATCAAATTTATCCATTGAAAGAACATATTTTGGATAGTTATCTTCAATCTTTTTATAAGCATTAAATTCTCTATCAATTACTGTTTCATCACTTAAAATGTAAGCAACTTGAATATATATTTTTTCATTAAACCTTGTTGCTATAAAATCTATTTCGCCATTTTCTAATGTTCCAATATTAACATTATATCCTCTAGCAATTAGTTCATTATAAACAATGTTTTCCAGATAAGCACCAATTTGTTCTTTTTTGCCTTCACTTAAAATATTAGTAAAACCTAAATCAGTTAAATAATATTTATATTTACCTGTAAGAATTCTTTTACCTCTAACATCATATCTTTCTGCTTTTGAAATAAGATTTGCACGAGTTATGTAATCAAGATAATTATATAATGTTTCTAATGATACATTTCTAGAATCACTTTGCATATATTTTTTTAAACTATCAGGTGAAAATACTTGAGATGGAGTAGTTAAAATGTAAGTAACTATTCTATTTAATAAATCTATATCTTTAATATTAAATCTTTTTACGATATCTTTTATTATTATTGAATCATAAATATCATTTAAATACGTTTTTCTTGAAATATCATCTTTCTGCATAAATCTTTGTGGCATTCCACCCCATTTAATATAATCATTAAATGCATCTTCAATATCTCTATTATCTGTAATATTTAATAATTTACAAACTTCATCAAATGTAAATGGAGTAATTTTAAAACTTACATATCTTCCTGCTATGTGAGTTGCTAAATCACTAGATAATAAATCACTATTAGAACCAGTTATAAAAATAGATGTATTCTTTGTTGCTCTTAATGAATTAACAACTTTTTCCCATTTATCAACATTTTGAATTTCATCAAAGAATATATAATATTTTTTATCATCAATTATTCTTTCCTTAACATAATTGTTTAACTTTTTAGGATCAGTATATTCCTCATAATCGTAATCTTCAAAGTTAATATAGATAATATGATTATCATCAACATTATTTTCTTTTAGTTCATCTATTATTTGTTTTAAAATAACTGATTTTCCAGAACGTCTAATACCAATTAACACTTTAATTAACTCTTGATCATAAAATGGTCTAATTAATTTTAAATATCTTTCACGAATAACCATAACCATCTTCCTTTCTTATATATACATTATAATACTATATTTAATTTTTGTCAATTTATTACGATATAGAGTAATTTTTTTACATTTTTACCAATTTATTACGATTGTTCTTTTATACATTAAATGAATACTCGTTGTGGCAAAATAAAACAATTAACTATACAAAACTACATTTAATATGTATATTTACTAATAAATATAATTTGTCATGGCTTAATATTTTTATTTTATATCCATATAACTTTGATTAATAATCTTATTTTTTTCTTCCTTAGTATATTCTGCATCAATAAAATCCTGAAAAATTGGTGCAATCCATTGTTGGCATCCATCCGGTGGTTCCTCTCCATTTTCAATATAATCAATATAGTCAGTACTTTCTATACTCTTTCCATCGTACGATGCAGTTATTGCAAAATAAAACTTTATAAGTCTATACCAATTTTCTAACAGTTCAATATCATTATTTATATGCTTTGGAGAAATCTTTGTAAAACCATTTTTATGAATATAGTTGTTACATTTTTCATTAATTTTTTTTATTTCGTTCAATTCATTACTCCAATTCTCTAATGTTGGATTTTCTCTTATCAACTCTCTAATATCAAAATTCCATGAACTATTTTCTTTTTCTAACTTTAAATGTATTTCCTTTTTAACTTTTTCGTTTACAATATATTTGATAATCTTTTCATGTTTATTGTCAATAATTTCTTCCTTAATTGCTCCTCTTAGTAGATATAAATATAGCTTGATATTCTCAATAATATCTCTAATTAAGAAATAACATAATAATATACTTTTTTTATTTAATAAATTTATCAAAAATTGCTTGGAAATAATATAGTTTCTATATGATATTGATTCTGTGTAATTAACTAATATTGATCTCTTATTTTTAATAATAAGATCATCAACAATTTGATAGTTATTATTATATAATGAATATAAAATATTTACATATCTTATAATTTTTAATGATTTATTGTTCAACTCTATATTTAAATCTTTCAATACATCATCTAGTATCCAATGTTCTTTTATATCTATCTGAAATGTCATACTTAATGGTAAATTTAAAATATTTATACCAACATGCACTTTTTTCTTTAGTAAATCAATTATCTCATCTGCTGTATATTCTTTTTTAAGTTTTATTCTTTCTAAAAATATCTCATCATATAATACTTCAATTTCATCTACTTTCAACATTATCACCAATTTTATTATATCATAAAAGCATTTTTCTTTATACTAATTTAATATTTTCAGTTCTAATAAAAAAGAACTTTAGCAAAAATTCTTTTATTTCAAGGCAAATAAGACGCTATTACACTTTGCCTACATTCTTACCATTCGCACCCCCTGAATTGACATGGTTCGATATTAGTATAACATCAGATGAGTTACCAAATTTATTTAAAATAGTATTTACTCTATCAGTTGGAGATAATGTGGTATCTGAGTCTCTAGTTATAGCTACTGGTATTCCTAACTCTTTAAATCTATCATACATGTATTTGGATATTAATAGATTATAGTCTTTTTCTAATAAATTATTGCCTGTAGCACCAGAATCCGTACCACCGTGACCTGGGTCAATTATTACTTTACGGACCGCTCTATCTTCATTATTATTCATAGTTATCACCTTCAAAGTAGTATATGTAAATAATGTTAATTTGGTTAACTTGACTAGAAGAAAAAGATACTATTTTTTAGTACCTTTAATTTTTATTTAATGTATTATTTATTATTTTTCTTATTTCAATAATTCTTTTTTTTATAAAGTCTGGATTATCTTTAAACCATTTTATGTTAAGTGGTGATGGATGTGGCAAAACTATTGCTGGTTTATTAAATAATATATTATTTTTAAATATTAGGTCATTATAATCTTCATTTGGAAAAAATGTTTTAGCGGCTTTAGCTCCAATTATTATGTATAATTTATTATCTATATACTCTAATTCTTTCTTTATCCATTTTTCGTAGCATATTTTAGGTGGTGCTTTATCACATCCATTTTTATCTTTTCCTGGGTAGCAATGTGCTAGGGCTGTAATAAAGAAGTTATCTGGATTATAGAATTTTTCATCGCTTATTTGATACCATTCGTATTTTAATTTTTTACCACTTTGATCAGTAAATGGCTTTAGTGTGGTATCTACCGTTTTAGATGGTGCTTGACTTATTTGAACTATTTTTGAAGTAGCAGAACCTATGACTACTGGATGTGGTTTGAAGCCAAACTTATCTTCACAAATGTTGCATTTTCTTATTTCGTTTATTAAATTACTAAAGTCTTTTTCCATATATCTCTCTTTTAATTAAAACATATCATAATATGTGCCATTATCAAAAGCATCTAAATATTCTAATATTTCATCCATACTATCTTTTAATTCTTCACAAAGTTCTTTATAGTCTTCTTTTTCGACATATCCTTTTTCACTCATGTAAGCATAGAATTTTTTAATACTGGCTGCGGTTTCTTTAGTTGTATAAACGGTTGCCCACATACATTTTTCTATGAACCAACCGCTTAAAAATGAATATACTGAATTTATTCCTTCCTCTGGGGTTTCAATATCATAATAATTTAAATAGTCATTTATAAATAAATCTACATTACTTAAATGTTTCTTTATTGTCTTATCTTTCAGATTTTTTTCTTTTAGATATTCTTCAAACTCTTTCATAAACTTTTTGTTTCTTTTTTTATTTTCTTCTATTTTCTTTTCCAAATCTTTCATTTTTGTACTTTTCCTTATCTTTTAGTTTTTTTGTGATAATTTCTGTTGATAATCTATGTTTTTATGTGCTTTTTCTAATTCTTTTAGTGATTTATTTGGTGTTGGTAATTCTTCAGGCATGGTTCCTCCGTTTTTAGCAATAACTTCTCTAATGTTTTTTCCAATATTGTAATGGGTATTATTTGCTTCATTTTCACTAGAGATATTTTCTCTTTTTAGTTTTGATTCTGTTTGAGTAATACGAAAAAGATTAGCCGCTAGTTCTTCACTTCCCATATTATCTAAAATATCTTCGCGGTATCTTAAACCTTTTCTTTTAGCAATGTCATTTGCGGTTTCCCCATTATATAGGCCTTTATAGCCAACATTATGAAACTTATCAAAGTTTTTGACGCCTGCTTTTTTGGCCGCTTGATTTAAAGAATAATTTCCTTTTTTGTTAAGCTTCTTTGATAGAATCTTTTTTCATCTTCAGTTAACATAGAATAATCTTTTTCTGTTAATTCTTGCTTTCTTGTTTGTATGGCAAAATATGTTTGGCCTAAGGCAACAACTTCTTTTCTAGGATCAGCATTTTGTACTATTAAATAACATGCATATCTTGATAATTTGAAGTCTTCTATATTTCTCGAAGTTTTTGATCCTATACCAACCATTTTGCCGACGTCGTCAAAATGGTCAGAAACTGTCTTTTTACTTAATCTGCAAGCTGTTTTTGCCTTGTCTATTACACTTGTAAAGTTACTCCACTTTGAATATTCAAGTACTTTTATTAACTCTCTAGCTAACCAATACTCATTGCCATATTCATCAATGTGTTTAATATCTTCAAAAATTGTTTCATTATATTTTTTTATTTCATTCATTTTGATACCCCCTCTGATTTATATATTAATTATATCATTTTTTCGTTCTTATTAAAAGGTTATAAGAGTGATTTTGTATTTAAATTAATTGATATGTAAAAAGAGATTATTTTTTTGATTAATCTCCTTCTAATTTTTTAAGTTCATTTATAAATATTTCTTCAAGTTAGAATATTACTTCCATGATATACATAATTCATATTATCTTTTCTTTTTTATATAATTATTGTTATCAATGAATTTTTCATATACATCTTTATATTTGTCTATACATTTTTTAACATCAAACCAATAAACATTTGTTAGAATGCCATCATAAGGATCTATTTCTGTTCTTTCTAATACTCCTCCTAATGCTTTCATTGTCCTATCGGAGCCAATATTGTTAACATCACAGTCGAGCATAACTCTATCTAAATTAAGTTTATTGGCCTTAATTAAACCTAAATATAAATTGATTTTATTATAGCCTTTTCTTCTTTCAGTAGGTCTTATACTATAACCTATATTACCACCAAATTTTTTCATTTCTTCCGTTAAATTCCATCTTACATTGATTGTTCCAATTATTTTATTATCATTTTTTCTAATAAGTAAAAAGGTTTCACTAGGACATCTATTTAAACTTCTAGCATATTCTTCATTTTTCATATTTAAGCACATATCTAATGCTTCTTCAAAAGAATAACCATATAATACTTTATCAAGAGAACCAGCACCATTAATATCTGAATTACATTCTACAAATTCATTAAAATATTCAATAATTTCTTCTTTTCTTTCTAAAGAAGGTATTTCTAAATAAAATTTTTCCATATATACATCACCTATCCTAACATCAAAGTATATTATATTTCATAATACTTTTTTGTATTATTATTTTTCTATTTCTTTTATTTCAAGTAATAGTTTATCAAAGTCAGAAACATAATTTTTATCTTGAATAACTCTATATTTTTCATATTCTTTTTCCGCTTTTTCTATAGCTTCTTTATGTGATATTTTTCCTTTTCCTTCTAATACTTCATAGTGGAAAACCTTTAAAGCATTCTCTACTTCAGTTTTCCAATCTTCCATATACATTGGAATGTTTCTTTCTGCATTATTTTCTGCTATATCCAAAAATAAATTTACTAAATTATTTAAGTTTTTAATTTCTTTTTCATCTAAATAATTCTTTGCTATAACAATATCTGATTTTAGGATTTTACCATCGGGTGAATTTCTCCAAGTGGTAAGTCCCATATTATCTTTTTCTGCATCTACTCTATCATAAATTATTTCTGCCGCGGTCTTTCCAGTTATGGCATAGTGGAACTTATTTTGGATAGTTTTATAAAATGTTAAAGCTAAATCACTATTTTTATCATAATCAATAGAGCATTCTGCAAAAATATCAGTTATTTTTTGATAAAACATTCTTTCACTGGTACGAATTAATTTAATTCTTTCAAGTAATCTTTTAAAGTATTCTTGATCTGCTTTTCTTGCTTTCATAAATCTATCATCATTTAAAGCAAATCCTTGAATCATGTAATCTTTAATTATTTTATTAGCCCATATTCTAAACTTAATTGCCTTTTTTGAATTGACTCTAAAACCAATAGATATAATCATATCTAGATTATAGTACTTAGTATTATATATTTGTTTTCCTTTGTTACCCACATGTTCCATTTTGGAACATGTGCTTTTTTCTTCAAGTTCACCATCCTCATAAATATTATTTATATGTTTTGTAATTGCCGGTCTTTTAACATTAAAAAGTGTTGCTAATGCTTCGGTATTTAACCAGACATCTTCATTTTCAAGTAATACTTCAATTTTGGTATTACCTTCTTCATCATTATAAAATAAAATATTCTTTTCATTACCTATTTTTATATCGTTCATACTTACCTCCTGAATTGATTTTTTTATAATCTTATTATATCATTATTATAACCTTTTTCATAGTTCTAAAAGTAAAATTATAATTATTAAATAAATGATTATCATACACTAATATTATTTAAATTAGAGACCTTAGGCTCTAAATTACCTCTTAAGACCTAGGATTAAGAGGATATATAAAAAGAGATTAATTTTTAGTTAATCTCCATTTATCTAATTTATTTAATTCATCATAAACATTTTCTATATATTCATAAGATATTACTTTTTCATCTTTGTCACTTAATACTTCTTCTGACCAACCTATTTATTTTATTATTATTTTTTATAACTTCATATAAATTAGTTCTTAAACATACACTACAAATATCCGAATCATTTTTAATCATATTATTATTCACCAAATAATCTGAAAGAATGTTTGCTAAAGGATAACGTAATAAATAATTAACTAAACCAACATTTAAGTCATAATCATAATGTATTAATTCTTTAACTCTGTTGATATCTAAATCTTCTTTACCTATTTGTCCGTTTTTTATATAATTTTTTTCACAAAATAGTTCATATTCTATAGCATTTAACATTTTTTCTTCATAATACATTCTATTATTTCTTCTTACCTCTTTTAACTCATTAAATTCTTTTTGTTCTAACCAAAGTTCTAGGTGCTTTTCAATAAAAAAAGAAAATACTTCACAAAGAAAATCATACTCATAGGGAATGATGTGTGGATTAGAGTTTATATCAATATAATGTGCAAACTCATGTGCAAGGATAAAAACGTCAGAATCATTTCCCGAAAGCTTTATGTTTGCTCTTTTGTTTTCTCTACTAGCAAAACTTTTTGTTCCATTTTTACTTATAATAATTCTGGAACTATTTATTCCATCCAAAATAATTTCATAATATTCTTTATTATAATTTTTATAAAATGCAGTCTGCCGGATTTCTGCTGCCGGACGGCGGAGAAGACTGAATCACAGGCCGGTCTTGCTGTTGAGCCGGAGAATGTCAATAATCTCGGTAACCGAAGCAAATTGCTCAAACGCGCGGTCAATCATCTTGCGGTTGGTTGCCCGCCGGAAAAGTGAAGAAACCTCAAACATATTATGGTTGGTTTCAATTGCAATCAACAATTTGTTATTAAAAAAACTGAACTGGATATTTTTGCCCTGAAAGGCCTTTTTAACTTCAGACATTCGTTCCATAAAAGCGGTGGTCAGCAAATAGCGCGCCTCAATTTGGTTGTCGGAAAAAACTTCAAACTGGCGTTCAAAGCTGACGTCTTCCAGCTTAACCCGTTCCGGCCGCCCGATTTTTTTGAATAAATTAAGCCAGCCGCTGTCTTTCAGCACAACGGTTTTTCCCTCAAATTTTTTATTCATTTCCAACAAAATAACAATTCCCTGAAACACGGTAACGTTATGTGAACCGTTCTTTGTCCGTACTTTTTTATAAAGCTGTTCCTCGGAAATAATGGCTTGCACCTGATGATAATTGCCGCAGAAAAAGTCGTCGCCATCCTTGGAATCATACAGCGGAAAAATGCGGGAGTTTTCAAGCGTGGCATCCGGCAGGGAGCGGCCGTAGGCATAAATAAAATCGCCCCAGAAAGCGGCAAACTTGGCCATAACTTCTTCTTTGACGTCAATTTTGAAAGAAACAATCGGTGACCGGCAGTAAAACAGCGAAATAAAAACATAGCCCGCCAGAACATAAACTGTCAGTTCCGTCAGATTCCGGCTGCCGGCGATATAATCGCCCCAGAAACTTGACCAGAAAAGCAGAATCAACAGCGGAATGAAAATGCCGGTCAGCAGCAGCCTTTTGATGAAAACGTCCATCTGTTTGTGCCGCTCGGCTTCCATCTCCATAAACTTACCCAGTAAATGGTGATTGTAATAGTCGTCGAATTTTGCTTTTAAATCTTGCATTATTTAAAGTAGTCGCCACTGTTAACCGGAGCTTTGGCCGCTTCTTCCGCTTCAAAATACGGCATGTCGGCTCTAATGCCCAGCATCGAGGCAATCAGACTGCTCGGAAATATTTCGCAGGCATTGGTCAAGTCATTGACCGCCGCGTTGTAAAAACGCCGTGCCGCGGCAATATGTTCTTCAACTTCATTCATTGACTGCATGGCGGTCATCATCGTTTGGTTTGACTTCAAATCGGGGTAGTTTTCAACCGAGAGGTTAAATTCCTTCAATTTGCTTTCAAGCAGTTTTTCGTTTTTTATTTTTTCCTGCGGATTATCCTTGAACGAATTTGCCATGGCGGCCGTGCGCAGTTTGGTGATTTCTTCCATCAGCTTGCTTTCGTGTGCCATAAATTTGGCAGCCATGTTCAGGAGGTTCGGAATCAGGTCGTAGCGTTTTTTCAGCTGGACGTCGATTCCCGCCGATGCCTCTTTCACTTTATTCTTTTTCATAATCACTCCGGCATATAAAAAATAAAGCGTTATCAGAATAATTCCGGATATAATCCAAAAAATGGCGGACATCTCTTTTCTCCTTAAGTTCTTTTGCCTTTATCTTAGGAGCAAAAATCTTAAATATTATTAAACGGTTAGCAATATTTTCACCTTTGCGTTTTAGAGTAGGGGCAGGGAGGACAACGAATGCTTAACTTTATATGGTCGGGATTTTTTCTGGCCGCTTTCGCCGCCGCTCTTTATCAGAGCCTGGGATTGGACAATGCGGCAATCTGGACTGAACTGGTTAACAGCACGTTTGCTTCGGCCAAAAGTGCTTTCCAAATTTGCCTGAATCTGACCGGAATGCTTTGCCTGTGGCTCGGGTTGCTTAAAATTGCCGAGCGGGCCGGAGTTACCGACTTGCTGGCCAAAGCGCTGGCGCCGTTGTTTCGGCGAATTCTTCCCGGTGTTCCGTCTGACAGCCCCGCTTTGGGATCAATCGTTATGAATATGGCCGCCAACGTGCTGGGACTTGATAATGCCGCAACCCCGATGGGGCTCAAGGCAATGGAGCAGTTGCAAAGCCTGAACCCGCACAAAGACAGGGCTTCGCCGGCACAGGTTTTGTTCATGGTCATCAATGCTTCCGCGGTAACCCTGATTCCGATAACGATTCTGATGTATCGTGCCGAGCTCGGTTCGGCTAATCCCTCCGCCGTTTTTATGCCTATTTTGTTTGCGACCTCTTTGTCAACGCTGGCCGGCTTTCTGGCTGTTGCCTGGGTTCAGAAACTTAATATTTTTAACCGGGTCGTCCTTGCTTATTTAAGCGGTTTTGCCCTTTTCATTCTGGGGCTGGCCTGGTATTTCAGCTCTTTGCCGCCCGAAGAACGGCTGACCGCATCAGCCGCCGGTGGAAACTTTGTCCTTTTTGCCGTTATAATCGGTTTTATAACCGCCGGGTTAATCCGTCGTCTCAACGTTTATGAACTTTTTATTGCCGGAGCCAAAGAAGGGTTTGAAATTGCCGTGCGCATTATTCCTTATCTGGTTGCCATGCTGGTGGCTATTGCCGTTTTCCGCACTTCCGGCTGCCTCGACTATATTGTTTGGGGCTTTGAAAAGCTTTTTGCCGCTCTGGGAATGGATACCGCTTTCGTTCCGGCACTGCCGACCGCAATAATGAAACCGCTTTCCGGCAGTGGAGCGCGGGCAATGATGATTGAAACCATGCAGGCCTACGGCGCCGACAGTTTTCCCGCTTTCGTCTCCTGTGTGATTCAAGGGTCCAGCGAAACCACTTTTTATGTGTTGGCGGTTTATTTCGGTGCGGTTAAAATAACCAAGGTCGGGGCGGCGCTTCCCTGCGCATTGCTGGCCGACGCTGTCGGTGCCGTTGCCGCCGTCGGTCTGGCTTATCTGTTTTATTGATTTTGATTCCGTCAATCATAAAAAAAGCTCCTTGCGGAGCTTTTTGTTTAAGCGGCTTTCTTTGCCTTGAACTGTGCATTGTATAAAGCTTTATAGGCGCCGTTTTCTTCCTGCAGCAGTTCTTCATGTGTTCCGCTCTCTGCGATCCCATTATCGGCAACAACAAGAATCTGATCTGCCCCGCGGATCGTAGAAAGGCGGTGTGCGATCGTGATTGTGGTGCGGTTCTTTGCCAGTTCTTCGAGACTTTTCTGAATCCATCGTTCGCTCTCATTATCCAGTGCACTCGTTGCCTCATCTAAAATAAGGATCGGTGGATTTTTCAGGAAAACTCTGGCGATGGAAATTCTCTGTTTCTGCCCTCCTGAGAGGCGTGTTCCGCGTTCACCAACGTAGCTGTCGTATCCATCCGGCAGTGACATGATAAAATCGTGAATATTTGCTTTTTTCGCTGCATCGACGATCTCTTCCATGGAGGCCTCTGGTTTTCCGTAAGCGATATTATCCCGGATCGTTCCGCAGAACAGATAGACATCCTGCTGCACCAGTCCGATCTGATTTCGCAGACTTTCAAGTGTCAGTCCTCTGACATCTTTTCCGTCAATCGTGATTTTTCCTTCCGTCACATCGTAAAAACGTGGAAGCAACGAACAGATCGTGGTCTTACCACTTCCGGACGGTCCGACCAGTGCGATCGATCTGCCTGCCGGAATCCGAAAGCTGACATGAGACAGTACCGGTGTCTCATCATCCTGATAATGAAAGGAAACATTTTCATAAGATACATCACCACATACATTGGTCAGTGGTTTTGCATCTTCGGCATCCTGAATATCCGGTTCTGTCTCGATCACATCGAGAAATCTGCGAAATCCGGACAGGCCTTTCTGCATCATTTCTGTCAGCTCAACCAGGATCTGGATCGGGCTGATGAAGATTCCGATGTACAGAGCATACATGGCAAGATCTGCTGCTTCCATTTTTCCGTGTGCGATCAGCCATCCGCCAAAGACCAGGGTCACCAGATACATCAGTCCCTGGAAAAACAGGTTGCTGCTCATAAAACTTCCCATACAACGATAGTTCGCATCTTTGGATACCAGAAATCCTTCGTTGCTCTTCTGAAATTTCTTCCGCTCAATCTCCTCATTTGCAAAAGACTGTACGACACGAATCCCGGAAAGGGTATCCTGAAGTCTCGCATTGATATCTCCGATCTTGCGTCGGTTATCCATGAACGTTGCCTGCATACGGCGATTCTGACACAGGGAAAAGATCAGCATCAGCACAACCAGAAACAGAAGCGGCACTGCCAGTCTCCAGTTGATAAAAAATAAGAAGATAAAGGCTCCGACAATCTTAATCAGTGAAATGAACAGATTTTCCGGTCCGTGATGTGCCAGCTCAGAAATGTCAAACAGATCTGATACGAGTTTGCTCATCATCTGACCGGAATTATGCTGATTATAATAAGAGAACGACAGTTTTTCATAATGCTCAAACAATTCCTGGCGCATATCCCGCTCCATCCTTGCTCCCATCATATGCCCCTGACACGTCACATAATACTTGCACAACGCCTGTATTGCATACATAAGCAGCAATCCTGCCCCGATAGGAAGCAGTGCCTGTAAGATCACAGCTGCATCTTTTAAAAACAGTGTTTTTGTCAGACTGCGAAGGATCTGCGGAAATGCCAGATCCACAAAACTGATAATCGCTGCACACAGCAAATCCAGAAAAAACACACCTTTGTAAGGTGCATAATATTTCACAAACTTTTTCAGTGTCTCCACTTTTATTACCTTCTTTCGTTATTATGATTTAAATTTTCAGATTCAAGTCAAGCGCACGTGAGATTTGACACGTAAGATTTATCATGCGATTCTTGTCAGCCACCATATACTAATGAACACAAAATCGCCGCATGCCTATTATAGCATGCAGCGATTTTCGTTACAACGTTACCTTTCATCCTTTAAAAGGTTTCTTTTTTCACGTTACTTTTATTTCTTTTTGTAAGATGCTTTCTTGCTGAGTTTTGCTTTCTGAAGGTTCTTTTTCAGCGCTCTCAGCGTTTTGGATTTCATCTTCTTAGGAACTGTAACTTTCATCTTAGAAGAAGTACCCTTGAATGCATTCCTGCCAACTTTCACGATCTTTGTTCCCTTGAAAGTTACGCTTGACAGCTTGCTCGCTTTACTGAATGCATTGGAGCCAATGCTCTTGACGTTGCTTCCTATCACAATGCTCTTCAGTTTTTTGTTGTTCTTGAAAGCATTCTTACCGATCGTGGTTACTTTGAAGCTGTAATTTCCAACTTTTACTGTATCCTGGATCGTAACTTTTGTTTTCTTCGTTGCTTTCAGTTTCACTGCAGAAACCGTTCCGTTTACTGCATCAGCTTTCGTTACTTTGTAAGTAACGCCTTTTACTGTAATGGTTGTTCCAACTGCCGGAACCTGTGGTGCCGGATTATTGTTTCCGTTGTTGTTATTGTTATCATCTTTCTTGACAAGAGCTGCTTTTGCATCGCTGACTGCTTTCAGTGCTGCGTTTACTTCTGCCTCAGTAGCATCCTTATTCTCCAGAACTTTCTTAGCTTCTGCCAGTGCTGCTTTCAGTTTGCCTGCACTCTCAGCTGTGTAATCTGCTTCTTTGAATGATTCTGCTTCTTTGACTGCCTTGTTCAGCTCTTCGACTTTTTCTGCCGGTGCAGGGGTCGGAGTCGGTACCGGATCAATATCTTTTGATTTTACCGTGATGGTAACTTTGCCTGTTACACCGCTTCCGTCTTTTGCAGTTGCAATGATATCTGCACTTCCAACACCAATTGCTTTGATCAGACCACTTTCGTTTACTGTTACTGCACTTTCATTTGAGCTTGTCCATGTAACTTCTTTGTTGTCTGCATTTTCCGGTAATACAGCTGCAGCTGCCTGCATCGTATCACCGACGGTCAGCTCTGTCTTATCAGCTGTTACGCTGATGCTTGCTACTTTGATCGGCTTCGGATCTGGAGTTTCACTCTGGAACGTGAATTTTGCATCTGCCCACAGTGCGTGGTCATTGTAATCTGCATCGCCTTCTTCTACGATCAGACGCAGATCTTTTACTTTGGATACATCGATATCTACGAGGTAGGACTGTCCGTTGGAGATCACATGGTCTTTGCGGTACAGCTCTTTGCCATCACCTTTGATCACATAGTTTACATCTGCTTTGTTTCCAAGTGTCTGGTCTGCACTGATACCGATGCGTGCGGTAAATCTGCTTACGCCCTTGCCTTCCAGGTTAACGCCCAGTTCTGCCGGTGCATGCATAGCCACACCTTTGTCAAAGCTCTGTTTTGTGCCTTCTACATAGACTGCCATCGGATTTCCGCATCCGCAGGCATCTCTTGTGTTTTCGAAGTATCCGCCCTGGTCAACTGTCCAGTCCATATCGGATACATACAGTTCATCCTGAACTTTGAAGTTGATCGTATAAGTCTTTTCTACACCAAATGGAGAAACGGCTTTGATGGTCGCTGTGCCAGGAACTGCTGTTGCCTGTGTAATAGTTACATTAACATCATTTGATTTTTTGATCACTTCTACCTGAGGAACCTTTCCTTCTTCGTAGCTTCCTCTTAAAAGTGTATAAGTGTACTCATTCTGTCCGTCACTGAAGTTGTCCAGTTCTTTGCCGTTTACTTTGATTCCGGTCAGCGGCATTCCGGATTTCACGTCTTCGTTGCTCTTTACCATCTTTTCTTCATCTGATGTCTGTTTTGTCAGAGGAAGGATGCTAAATGTCTGTGTATAAGTCTTTCCTGCGGAAATGATGTATTTGCTCAGAGGAGCCGGACCGCAGCTTGCATTTCCAAGTCCGCGCTGCATCAGGTCAACAGTCAGAATGGTATTTTCCTGTACCGGAACCTGATATGGATGACGGTAGGATGCCAGATCTTCTGCTTTATAATGCAGGGCTCCGGATTCCATTTCGCTGTCAGAAGATACCAGGATACCTGTTCCGTCTTCTGCTGTCAGTGCTGTCCATCTTACACCTGTGTGGTTTCCGTTTTCCTGAGGTTTTACATATTTTTTTTCAAACTGTTCGGTTACGGTGCTGTTGTATATACCAAGTTTTGCACCGGTGTTACGGTCAACATAGTTTGCCTGCGGACCATTTCCGTAGTATGTCAGCTTCTCGTAATCTTTTGCAACTGTCATCTTCATACCGATTCTTGCAATATTTCCTGCAGAAGCACTCGGTGTAACCGTATTGGTTACTACGATCTCACCATTGCCATAGATCATGTAATCAATGCTGTTCGGTGTATTTACTTCAGGAATGCTTCCTGATACATGAATGTTGACTACTTTGTCTTTCTTATCTACAGTGATGCCGTTCTCATCCAGCGTGAAGTTCTGTGCTGCATTCTTCATCGCTGTGGAGAAGGATGGGTCGTTGCTGACCGGTGCACGGTAGTAGTTCGGAACCGGTCCGTTCTCCAGCAGGCTCTTGCCGTCTACTTTGTAGCTGGTGATGTAACCCTGTGCTTTGTCGATCACAACTTCAAATGCTTTGCCGTTTGTTTTGGATGTCTTTCCGGTAACAGTGATCGCATCATCGCTCTCTGCTACGTTTACTTTATCCATGTCAGATGCACTGATCGTTGGCTGTGCTTTTTCCGGAGTGTAAGCAAGATCAAATTCTTCAAATGCAATCTCATCACCTTCATGTCCGTAATAATCGCCTGCCCACGCAGCATCTTCTTTCAGTGTTACGGAGAGTGTCAGTGTATAGTCAGAACCTGCTGTCGCACTTACTTTCGGGAAGTTTGCCAGTGTTACGGTAGCTTCTGCCTGCGGTGCGATGTTCTTCTGCTCCTCGCTAAGCTGACCGCTTCCGATCACTTTGTTATCTTCTTTTAATGTCCAGGAGACATTGTATTTGTTCAGGTTGGTGTTCAGGAACTCGTTTACAACACGGACTTTTCCGTTTGCTGCTTCACCGTCATCATAGAAGGAAACTTCCTGATGTACTTTCTTGACTTCATACAGTTCTGCGGAAGGTGTGCGGTCTGCATTTAAGATACCGTTTGCACAGAAATCATTATCATTTACCGTCTCGCCCCAGTCTCCGCCGTATGCGAAGTATGTGCTGTCTTTGTAGTTTGTTCCTTCTGATTTAATGGAAGCAGATCCAAAGTCAATAGAATAAGCTACGTTATCTTTTACTGCGTCCAGATTATCGTTTGTATTCTGGATCTGTTCCTCTGTCATAACACCTTTGATCACGGCTGCACGGTCGATTGCACCGTTGAAGGTTCTTCCGGACTGGTCTGCGGATGCTCCGATGGTGATGTCGATCGGATTGCTGGATGCATCACAGGTTGTCTTGTTGGTTCTTTGTCCTGTTGCAAGCTGTTTTCCATCGTAATACAGCTTGTACTCGGTACCGATATAAGTTGCCGTCAGACGATGCCAGTTTCCGTCTGTGAAATCAGATGGAATATCTGCGGATAAAGTACCACCGCTCCATCCGTCTACAAAGAACTCAAATTTACCATAGCGGTCAATCTGAAGGTTGTAGCCGTCGCTGTCTCCTCTGGAGATAAACGCCTGTGCGGATTTTGTAAAGTTCTCCGATGGTTTTACCCATACATCCAGTGTGATACCGGTTGTGCTGTTGGTTGCCAGTTTTGCACTGTCCGTCGCTGCATAAGTTCCCTGGATCGCTTTTGTATTGTTGCGTCCTTCGGTAACTTTTCCGTCAAATTTCGTTGCAACACCGGTGTTCGAATCTGTGATCGTGTAAGTTGTTGTATTTTCTACTTTTGTAGAAACAGACTGATCGATCCAGTCCCAGATAAATCCGCCCTGCGCATTCGGGTAGTTACGGAAAATATCCCAGTACTCTTTGAAGTTACCAAGGGCATTTCCCATCGCATGGGCATACTCAGACTGGATATACGGCAGCTTATTGCCCGTGTTTGTTACCTGACTCTTGACAGAATCTACACCCCAGTACTGGGAGGAATAGATATCTACCATGGATTTTGTGCGGTCACCCTTTGTATAGCGGTTGTCACGCTCGTATTTACGGATACGGGACGGATCACGCTGCAGGATCCACTGTGTGGAATTGTAGAAGCAGTAGTTTTCATCCATATTGTAAGCCTGGTAAGTAGCCTCATTACCAAGGGACCAGATCACTACGGATGGATGGTTTTTATCGCGCTCTACCATATTCTGGGTGCGGTCCATAACGGAAGTATTCCAGATCGGATATCCGGACGGGATGTTGCTGCTTGTCGCACCGATGTGGGACTCTGCATTCGTCTCATCACAGATATAAATACCCAGCTCATCTGCCAGTCCGTACATATATGGATTGTTCGGATAATGGCTGGTACGGATCGCATTGACATTGAACTGTTTCATCATCTTCAGATCCGTCGTAATATCTTCTTTGGAGATTGCACGTCCGTCCTGGTCATCTGTTTCATGACGGTTTGTACCACGGAACATGATCTTTTCACCGTTGATCTGTACCTGTTCCTGACCTGCTTCGTTGATATCTGCTTTGCTGATCTTGCGGAATCCGACTCTCTGAACAGTCGTCTCAATGACATTGCCGTTTTCATCTTTTAACTGAACAAGAAGCATATACAGATTCGGAGTATCTGCAAACCACTTGTCCGGATTGGTTACTTGTTTGCTTCCCCTAAAGGTTGCTCCCTTATCGTCTGCTTTCTCTGCCACACTTTCCTTTGCTGCCGGAACAGTTGCTTCGATCACCATCGGCTCAGACCACACTTTTGTCTTGCCGTCGATCTTATAAAGATCAGCAGATACGGTATATTTCTTGCCTGCTGCTGTATCATCACCGAGATTACGGATATCTGCATCCAGCGTCAGGGTTGCATCTTTATAGTTTTTATCCAGATCTGTTTTTACAAACAGGTCACGCATCTCTACTTTTGCTTTCGAGTAAAGATTTACATCACGGAAAATACCGCTCATACGGATAAAGTCCTGGTTCTCCAGATAACTTCCGGTAGACCAGCGGTAAACTTCCACAGCGATGGTATTTTCACCCTTTTTCAGATAACTTGTAATGTTAAACTCATCCGTTGTGTAGCTGTCTTCGCCGTATCCGACTCTCTGTCCGTTTACATATAAATAGAATGCGGACTCTACACCTTCAAAGGATACGAAAACATCTCTTCCATCCCAGTCTGAAGGAACGGTAAAGGTTCTCTTGTACTGGCCGACACTGTTGTTTACGGTCGGTGCTGTAACGTTTGCTCCAAGGCTGACATTTTCATAGTTCTGCCACGGATATCTCTGGTTTACATAGATCGGCTTTTCGTATTTAAAATTGCCGTCTGCATCCTTGATCGTCTGGATGGAACTTGGAACTTTGATATCATTCCAGCCTGAGGTATCCCAGTTCTCCACATAATTTTTTGCATCTGCACCTTTTGCCTGTTTTTCGCGGTCTGCCGGTTTCTGGGCAAACTTGAATTTCCAGGTACCATTCAGAGACTGTTTGTAAGCGGACTCGGATGCATCCTTATCCAGAACGGATTTCTCATTGGTCAAAGCTTTCTCTGCTGACTCATATGGTGTAAAATACGCATGTGCCGGCTCCCGGTTCTCCTCTACTTTATCAATCTGGTCGTACCATTCTTCGCCTGCAAAACTGCTGTCAGCAGCATTTACCGGAAGTGTGAAACTTCCAATGCCGGTCACAAGCTCTCCGCCGATCATGGCACCGGCTAACACTACAGACAAAATTTTCTTTCTCAAATGCATGTACATTCCTCCTTTTATGCATTTTTTCTTTTGCAGCCGTTCCGTTTCCCTTTCAGCTGCAATTTTTTCTTTTTCTTTCTCTCTTTTCGCAGACTTTTTGTCATTTTGAAAATCTCTGCGAAAAATGAAGTCCCGCTGTGCGGGAATTCCAGCACCCTCTCGGGATACATGTTAAGTTTATTATAGTACATTTTTATGTTTTTGTCTATATTGTTACTATTTATTTTTATCAAGCGTTCGTTTTTTAGTAATTTTCTACATATTCTCTGTCCGTTTATTGTCTATTTCGCCAGTTTCGTTGATTCCATCGGAAACATCCACGCTTCCAGGAACCTGTTTTATCACCTCTGGAAACTTACGACACTATGCAAAATGAACGAATTCCCAAGAAGGCACTTTTACGTGCCCTTCTGGGAATTCGTTCATTTGCACATACACTTTTTTCTGTATACAGTTTGTCTATTCCTTTCACAGGAAAGCCGCCTTCATTTTCTCTGCCACTTCCTGCAGTTTCTGTGCTCTTTGTCCGAATATCCGGACAGCGAGATCATTCTGCACCAGTTTTGTCACGCCGCCATCGCACTCCGGTTCCTGTTCCAGGATCTCCCAGATATTCTGCTGCAGTTCTTCGCTGCCGCCGGTCAGAAAGATATTTGCCATATGCGTGTAACCTTCGTACATACCGATGCCTTCCATATCCATCTTTTCCGGCTCATAGCGGGTGTTGTCCCGGTAGATCAGGCTGCCGCTTCGCCAGACGGAAACTTTCGATGCATACTTCCGGTAGCGAAAGCGTTCCCCGGATGCTTTTCGACCGCAGGAAATGATTTCCATCAGAAAGAATCTTGAACTTTCGTCTTCAAGATGGATTTTCATATCACTTTCAAATGCAGACTGTGCATATGGGATCACCGGCTGCGGATAATAACAGAAGACTGCATTTTTTTTCACTTCTGCCGTCACACTCCGGCGTGCCAGTCCTTCTTTCATCTTATGCACTTTATCAAAAGACTGAGAAAGAAATTCCAGATTGCTTCCTTCGGAAATCTGAAAGATGAACTCCTGAACATCACCTTCCATGATTCCGGCCGAAGCACACAGCGGCATAATGGAAATTCCGCCATCTTCTTTTGGAAATGGTGTCATAACTTTATAAGGTGCAGTAAAGGAAAGATCTTCCAGTATGGTTTTTCCATCCCGGCTTCCGGTGCGGATCGACAGTCTGGATATTTTTCCGAATTTGTTTTCTGTCAAATGTTCGTCCGCCTTTCTTTTTTATTTTTCAAAAATGCTTCTTCTATTCTTGTTGTGAAGTAAAGCGGACATTCACAATCCGCTTCTCTGCGTTCAAGTCGAACATTATGCTTACAGATCTTCCAGCAATACACTTTTTTTGATCCATTCTACTACTTTATCCACATTTTCATCCCCGCGGATGTTGGTAAACTGGAATGGACGGTCACCACGCATTTTCTTTGAATCACGTTCCATGACTTCCAGACTTGCTCCGACATATGGTGCGAGGTCGATTTTGTTGATGACAAGCAGATCTGATCTTGTGATACCAGGACCGCCTTTTCTCGGAATTTTATCTCCTTCTGCAACATCGATCACGAAAATCGTGGCATCTACCAGTTCTGGGCTGAAGGTTGCGGAAAGGTTATCTCCGCCGCTCTCGATAAAGAGCAGTTCAATATCCGGGAAACGCTCCATCATTTCATCAACTGCTTCAAGGTTCATCGAGGCATCTTCACGGATTGCCGTATGCGGGCATCCGCCGGTTTCCACACCGATGATCCGCTCGACCGGAAGAACACTGTTTTTTGCCAGAAACTGTGCGTCTTCCTTTGTATAAATATCATTGGTGATGACACCAATGCTGTAGTCTTTTGCCATTTTTCTTGATAATGCTTCGATAAGTGCTGTTTTTCCGGAACCTACCGGGCCGGCAACTCCAATTTTCACGTATGACATACTTTTTCCTCCTGCTATGACATATACAATCTGGAATACAGTTTTTCGTGCTGAATTCCACGAATATCAAATCCCGGTGCTGACAGGCACAGGTCATCTTCGCTGTAAGTTCGGATCTCTTCCAGAATTTCTGCAAATTCCGGATAACATCCGCTCAAAAGCTGCTGTCCTGCACTCTGACTGAGCGGGATAGTTTTGACACAGTTTGTTACCATTGCGGAAGTCTGTGCATATAAATAATGATACAACGTCTCTTCTTCCTCGATTCCAAGAGCCGCACAGAAAACTCCGTACACAATGCAGTGACTGACCGCTTTTCCCTTTCTTGCGTCCAGATACGCTTCAAAAATTTCTCTGTTTTTCATCGGCATCGTTTCTGCATGCAATTTTTCGATTGTTTTTGCAAAACGGGAACCCATTTTTCTGGACGCTTCCCGCTGTTCAAAAGGAATCCTGGATGCTCCGAGGATTTCTTCCAGCTCATCCAGTCCGTCTGCATCATTTTGATCTGCCAGTTCCCACGCAAGGCGAACTGCCAGCAGATCGGTATAAGCAAGTGCGAAACGCAGTTTTTTATGAATATATTCTGCCGCTGTTTTCTCATCGCAGACGCTTCCCTGCTGGATGTAAGTTTCCAGTCCCTGCGAGTGAGAATAGCCTCCGATCGGGAAAAGTGCGTCATTTACCTGCAATAAGAAGAAACGGCGAATCTCCTGTTCTCTGTCCATATCCGTTCCTCTCTTTTTGTGATGCCGGAGCACATTCTGCCCCGGCACTGTAATATCTTTTATATTCTCAGTGATGATGGTTGTGGATCGCTGCGGAAATCCGTCGGTCAAAATCAAGTTTCCGCACGGTTTTTTCTGCTTTTACACCATGCAGTTTTTCCAGCATCGCCATCATCGGCTCATTGTAAATGGTGATAAAGGTATTTTCTTTATCGCCCCAGAAAAGCGGTGCATGGCGGTTTCCGATCTCATAGCAGACTTTTGCCACATATTTTTCGTGTCCTGGCTCCAGAGATACCTCGATCACTTCACAGGGTGGTGTATTTACCGCGATCACCAGTTTTTCATCTGCGTAGATCACATCGTCCTGAAAAAGTCCTCTTGTGAGTACAGAATCATCCAGGCGGATCCCTACTTCCCGACCACTGTCTGTGGTTTTTCTGTGGATCTTTTTGAATGCTTCATGCCACTCAATATCCACATATTCCACCGTTTTTCCAGTAAGATCAAAATCCTTTAATTTTCCCAGAATTTTTTCACAAAGCATAAATTTTCTCCTCTATTCTTACCATACTCCAAAGAGCAGCATCACTCCTGGCACCCAGGCTGTGATTACGCCTTCGATCACCTGGAGCACCGGAACAAATTTTCCCAGTTTTTTGCCCATGATGTCTTCCACAAAGGCAGTTCCCCAGAGGATTGCCCAGAGATACCAGATTCCCGCCCAGCGGATATCCGGTGTGATCCCCAGCGTTTTACTTCCCAGAAATCCCTCAATGGTTCCAAATACCACCGCATTAATGGCTACAAATGTTGAAAACCACGCGAATGGTATCGGACTCAGTTT
>ENA-ORTG01000696-ORTG01000696.1-human-gut-metagenome-genome-assembly--contig:-NODE-696-length-35281-cov-11.582354_pt1 | contig 35281 bp, 38 predicted proteins | sample MGYA00241906_ERZ509176 | MGnify/ENA primary metagenome ERZ509176 (study PRJEB26280, sample SAMEA2338811) | human gut metagenome | biome: human gut; feature: human-associated habitat; material: faeces...
TGCCGGGCAGCGTCAGGCCATCCTCCCGCCGCCAGGGGCGGACGCTCCACGCGCCGGGGCGCACCGCCAGCGCGCCGGGAGCCGGTGTGTCGCTGAGGCGGATGTGCCACGCGCCCACGCGGTTGTCGCCGGGGTGCAGGGGTGTTTCCTCCGGACGGCTCGCGTCCGGGACTGTCAGCGTCAGCGTACCCTGACGGCACACGGCGGCGGCTCCGCCGGGCAGGGACAGGGTTCCGCCGGTCTGCGCCAGCATCTCCAGCGCCCGGTAGTGGGCGGCGGAGAAGTCCTTCTTCCCCACCGGCAATCGCTCCGCCAGCAGCCGCAGCATCCGGGGACGCAGGGCGGCGGGGGCGGACAGCAGCGTATGGCAGGGCAGGGCTGTGCCGGTGTCCGGCAGCAGCGCGGCGGCCTGCGCGTCCAGATAGTCGTTCTCCGCCCGCAGGATATCCGCCGTGCGGCAGATATGGGCGGGCGCAGAGGGGTTGATGGTCAGCAGCTGGGGCATGATCTCCAGCCGCAGGCGGTTGCGGGCATAGTGGGTGTCCAGATTCGTCTCGTCGGTGACGTAGGGCAGGTCATGCGCCGCGATGTAGGCGTCGATGGCGGCGCGGGGCGTGTCCAGCAGGGGACGGATGATGCCCTCCCGCACCGGTGGAATGCCGGCAAGCCCCTGAGGGCCGGTGCCCCGCAGCAATTGCAGCAGCACCGTCTCCGCCTGATCCTCCCGGTGGTGGGCGGTGGCGATGAAGGCCGCGCCGATGGACGCGGCGGTGCGGCGCAGAAATGCATAGCGGGCGCGGCGGCCTGTCTCCTCCACGGTCAGGCGCCATGCATCGCACAGGGCGTACACGTCCACCTTTTCCGTGTAAAAGGGGATATCCCGCTGGCGGCACAGCCGGCGCACCAGCTCCTCGTCCCGCTGCGCCGTGGGGCGCATGCCGTGGTTCAGGTGGGCGGCGGCCACGGAAAAGCCCCGCTCCTGTCCCAGACGCCACAGGTAGTCCAGCAGGCACACGGAGTCCCGCCCTCCGGACACGGCGCACAGGATCGTCCCGCCGGGCGGCGGGAGCATGCCGAAGCGCTCCATCCACGCCGCGGCGTCCACCACGGGCTTACTCATCCTCGTCGTACCGCGTTTCCAGCGTGCCGAAGGCGGTGTATTCCGGCATCCAGCGCAGCTCCACCTTGCCCGTTTCGCCGTGGCGGTTCTTGGCTACGATGCACTCGGCCACGTTGCGCTTCTCCGTGTCGGCGTTGTAGTAGTCGTCCCGGTAGAGGAACATGACGATGTCGGCGTCCTGCTCGATGGCGCCGGATTCACGCAGGTCGGACAGCATGGGGCGCTTGTCCTCGCGCTTTTCGTTGGCACGGCTCAGCTGGCTGAGGCACAGCACCGGCACCTGCAGCTCCTTGGCCATGATCTTCAGCATACGGCTGATATCGGACACCGCCTGCTGGCGGTTTTCCCCGGAATAGCCCTTGCCGCCGGCGGAGGTCATCAATTGCAGATAGTCGATGACCACCAGACCCAGATTTTCCAGGCGGCGGCACTTGGCGTTCATATCCGCCACGGTCAGCAGCGGGTTGTCGTCGATGCGGATGTCCATGCAGCTGAGGGCAGACGCGGCCTCGGCGATGCGCTGCCAGTCGCTCTCCCGCAGGTTGCCGGTGATGAGCCGCTGGTTCTCCACCAGCCCCTCGCTGGCGATCAGGCGGGTGACCAGCTGCTCCTTGGACATTTCCAGCGAGAAGATGGCCACGGTCTTGCCGGACTCCCGGGCGGCGGACAGCGCCACGTTCAGCGCCATACTGGTCTTGCCCATACCGGGGCGGGCGGCCAGCAGCAGCAGGTCGGACTTGTTCATGCCGTTGATCTTGGCATCCACGGCGGACAGGCCGGTGGACAGGCCGGGGACGCTCTTGCCGCCCCGGGCGCTCAGCTCCGCCAGCTGGCTCATCACGTCGCCCAGCACCATGCTCACGGGCACCATGCCCTGGGCGCTGCGGCCCCGGCGGATGGCGTAGATCCGCTGCTCGGCTGCCTCCAGCATGTCGCCGGCGCTGCCGGTGCCCTGCTGCACCATGGCGGTGATGCGCCCGGCGGCAAAGGCCACCTGCCGCATGAGGGATTTCTCCTGCACGATGCGGACGTACTCCATAACGTTGGCGCTGGTGGGCGTTACCTCCATCAGCTGCACCAGATAGGAGCGGGTCTGCTCGTTGCTCTTGCCGTTTTTCTCCATCTCGCCCGCCACGGTGACGCCGTCGATGGGCTTGGAGTAGACGAACATCTGGTAGATCGTCTCGAATATATCCCGGTTGGTGCGCAGATAGAAGTCCTGCGTCTGGAGCTGATCCATCACGTCCTTGACGCAGTCGGCGTCAATGAGCATGGAGCCCAGCACCGCCTGCTCCGCCTGCGGCGAATGGGGCATCTGGTTTGTAAGCAGCGCGTCGTTGTCCGCCATGATGTCTCCTCCCTTCCGGAAAGCTGTGGGATGTTACTTCTCCTCGATGACCAGCACGTACACCGTGCCGCTGACCTCGTAGCCCAGCTTGGCCTTGACCTCGTAGCTGCCGAAGCTCTTGATGGGCTGCTCCAGCACCAGCTTCTTGCCGTCGATGGTCAGGGAGAACTGCTCGGCCAGCGCCGCGGCGATCTCCTTGCCGGTGATGGCGCCGAACAGCTTGCCGCCCTCGCCGCCCTTGGCGGCGATCTTCACCTGGCAGGACTTCAGCTTCTCCGCAATAGCCAGCGCCTCGGCCTTGGCCTCGGCGTCGGCCTTGGCCTTGGCCTTGGCCTGCAGGTTCATGGTGTTCACCGCGTCGGCAGTGGCCTCCACCGCCAGCCCTCTGGGGATAAGGTAGTTGCGGGCGTAGCCCTCGGCAGCCTCGATCATCTGCCCCTTCTTGCCCTTGCCCCTGATATCCTGCTTCAAAATGATCTTCATGTCTGTATGTCTCCTTTACGTTAATTTTCCAGATAGTGGTCGATGGCCTCCAGCAGCTTTGCCCTGGCCTCCTCCACGGTGATGTTCTCCGCCTGACCGCCGGCGGTGGTGGAGTTTCCTCCGCCGCCCAGCGCTTCCAGGATCACCTGCACGTTCACCTCGCCCAGTGAGCGGGCGGACATATACACGCCGGTGCCCTTCTTATACAGCACGAAGCTGGCGCGGATGCCCTTGAGCGTCAGCAGCTCGTCGGCGGCCTTGGCCGCCGTCACCCGGTCGCACTCCTCGTCCAGCGCCACCACCGCCATGTCGTCCCGGTACAGCTCCGCCTGCCGGATGATGGCGTAGCGGGCGATCATGGATTGCAGGTCGCCCTGGAACATGCGCTGCACGTCCTGGGTGTCCGCCCCGATACGGCGCAGGTAGGCTGCCGCCTCGAAGGTGCGTCCGCCGGTGCGGTTGGTGAAATTCTTGGTGTCCAGCACGATGCCCGCCAGCAGCGCCTCGGCCTCGCACTTGAGCACGTCGGACGGCTCCAGCAAATACTGCATCAGCTCCGCCACCAGCTCGCTGGCGGAGGAGGCGTAGGGCTCGTGGTAGTTCAGCGCCATCTTTTCGATGTAGCTGCTGCCCCGGCGGTGGTGGTCGATGACCGCCACCCGGTTGCACGTCTCCAGCATCTCCTCGGATTCCACGCTTTCGGGGCGGTTGGTGTCCACCACCACCAGCAGCGCTCCGGGCTGACACTTAATGAAGGCGTCCGCCCCGGAGATGGTAACGCCGGCGTATTCCGGCTGCTCGGCAAGCCGCCGCAGGATGGGATGGGCGGCGTTGTTCTCGGTGTCGATAACGATCTGGCAGGGCTTGCCCCGCTTGCGGGCGATGCAGCAGATACCCACGGCAGCGCCCAGGGAGTCCATGTCCGCGTACTTGTGACCCATGACGTACACCTGCCGGGCGTCGTCGATCAGCTCGCCCAGGGCATTGGCCATGACACGGGACTTGACCTTGGTGCGCTTCTCGGTGCTCTTGCTGCGGCCGCCGTAGAACTCGAAGTTCACGCGATCCTTCACCACGGCCTGATCTCCGCCGCGGCTGAGCGCCATCTCCAGCGCCAGCGACGCGTTCTTGAACAGCTGCTCGAAGCTGTCCTCGTCCCGTCCCACGCCGATGGACAGCGTGGCGGACACGCCCTCGCCGGCCTGCACCTGCCGCACCTTTTCCAGCACATCGAACTTGCTCTCGGTAAAGCCGGTGTAGTCCTTCTCCTCAAACAGGAACAGGTACCGGTCGCGGTCGTAGCCCAGCAGCAGTCCGCCGGTGCCCGCCGCCCATGTGTTCATCTGCTCCTCCAGCGCAGCCAGCAGCGCCGAGCGCTTGTTTTCCGGGCAGGCCTTCATCAGCTCCTCGTAGTTGTCCACCATCAGGATGGCCAGCAGGGGCTTTGTCAGCTCCAGCGTCTGGCGCATCTGCTCCGACTCGGTGATGTCCATCCAGTAGGTGGTGGCCAGCGTGGGCTGCTCGCCGCCCTCCGGCTCCGGGCGGCTCAGAGCGCCGAACACCCGGTAGATGCGGTCGTTCCAGCGGAACTGCTCCGGATACTCCCGCTTACCGTCCATGAGCCAGCGGTAGGTGAAATCGGGGATCACCGCGTCCACCGCCGTCTCGAATATCTTCTCCTTCTGGGCGGTGAGCTGCATGAACATATCGTTGCACCACAGGATCTCGCCGGTGGTCACGTCGAACACCAGCATGGGCAGCGGCGCGTACAGCATGTTGCTGGAGCGGGCGGTGTCCATACCGCCGGACACCCGATCCATATACTGCCGCACGGAGGCCTGCGCCATTTTGTTACGGCGGCGCCCCACCAGAATGACCAGCACGGCCACCACCGCCTCCGCCAGCGCCAGCAGCGGCTCAAAGGGCACGGTAACGGCCACGAACGCGATCAGACACAGGCTGTACAGCGTCATGTTGGTGCGGAACCCGCGGATGATCTTTTTGCTCACAGGCTCGCCTCCTTTCCGAAAAGGGGATAAGTCTCCAATACCATCGATTGACGAGGGCAAACACGCCTGACAGCGTGTCTTTCCGGCGCTTTTTGCCCTTTTCGCCTTGGCTTGCGTCAGCAAGCCTGCGTCTCAAAAAGCAAAAATCACTCGAAAATCCATCGCTGGCAGGTGCGGAGCAGTTTTGTCGGAGCAGAAATGTGTCCAGACAAGAAAAGACCCGCAGAGAATACTTGCCGTATTGTCAAGGGGCTTGACGCAGTATGGGCGCATTTCTGCCCGTCAAAACCGTGTCTGCCCTTGTCAATCGATGGTATAATCAATTAATTATAGCACAGAACCGGCGCGCGAACAACTACGTTTTGCGGAAATCATGCCGGATTTTTTGCCGCCGCCGCATCGGGGCGAAAGCCGTCGGCAAGTTGGGGGTGTACAAACGGAAAAGAATGTGCTATAATTTGTGAAAAGTGCCGAATACGGCGCATGTTTTTTGGTTGTTTCGCGGTGTGTGGACGCCGCGGTCAATATATCCAACTACATTGAGTGCTGACGACGGGCGACAGGCTGCTTCCTCCCCTCTGCGATGCAGGGCAGACGGGCAGAGCAGACCGCCTTTGCTTTGGTGCGGTCATTTTCCCCGCCGCCGCGGCGCTCCCGCTTTGTAAAGAAAAGGAGAATTTACTATTTTATGGCAGAAAAACTGAAAATCATCCCTCTTGGCGGTCTGAACGAGATCGGCAAGAACATGACCGCCTATGAGTACGGCGGCGAGATCATCGTGGTGGACTGCGGCATGGCATTCCCCGGCGACGACATGTACGGCATCGACTGCGTCATCCCCGACGTGACGTATCTGGTGAAGAACCGCAGCCGTCTGCGGGGTCTGTTCATCACCCACGGCCACGAGGATCACATCGGCGCCATCCCCTATGTGCTCAAGCAGATCAACCTGCCCATCTACTGCACGAAATTCACGGCGGGGCTTATCAAGCTGAAGCTGCAGGAGCACGGGCTGGTGGGCTCCACCAAGCTCATCACCGTGGAGCCGGGCCAGACCGTCCGGGCAGGCAAATTCCAGGTGGAGTTCATCCATGTGAACCACTCCATCGCCGACTCCGTGGCCTTCGCCATCCACACCCGCATGGGCGCCATCGTCCACACCGGCGACTTCAAGATCGACTCCACGCCCATCGACGGCGAGGTCATCGATCTGGCGCGGTTCGGCGAGCTGGGCAAGCAGGGCGTGCTGGCGCTGCTGGCGGACTCCACCAACGTGGAGCGCCCCGGCTATACCATGAGCGAGCGCGCCGTGGGCGCCACGTTCAAGCGGCAGTTCACCGGCTGCCAGCAGCGCATCATCGTCACCACCTTCGCCAGCAACGTCCACCGCATCCAGCAGGTGCTGGACGCCGCCGCCGCCTGCGGGCGGAAGGTGGCCGTCACCGGCCGGAGCATGGAGAACATCATGAAGGTCTCCACGGAGCTGGGCTACATGAAGGTGCCCAAGAACACGCTGGTGGACATCAACCGCATCAAGGGTCTGCCCCTGAACCAGCAGGTCATCGTCACCACCGGCTCCCAGGGCGAGGAGATGAGCGCCCTGTACCGCATGGCCTTCTCCACCCACAAGCAGGTGGACATCGGCCCCGGCGACAAGGTCATCATCTCCGCCAGCGCCATCCCCGGCAACGAGGTGACGGTGGGGCGGGTCATCAACGAGCTGTTCCGCAAGGGCGCGGACGTGGTGTATGACAAGGCCGACATGCTGCATGTGTCCGGCCACGCCTGCCAGGAGGAGCTGAAGATCATCCACGCGCTGACGAAGCCCCGGTTCTTCATCCCCCTCCACGGCGAGCAGCGCATGCTGCAGATCCACAAGCGGGTGGCCGAGAGCATGGGCATGCAGCCCAACAACATCATCGTGGCTGACAACGGTTCCGTCATCGAGCTGACCACCAAGCACATCAAGTGCGAGACGAGTGTCCCCGCCGGCGAGGTGTTCGTGGACGGCAGCGGCGTGGGTGAGGTGGGTGCCGTGGTGCTCAACGACCGCAAGCTGCTGGCTGAGGACGGCATGGTGGTCATCGTGCTGCCCATGTCCAGCCACGACCACCAGCTGCTGTGCCCGCCGGAGATCGTCACCCGCGGCTTTGTATATGTAAAGGAATCCGAGGAGCTGCTGGAGAGTCTGCGCCGCGTGGCCACAGAGACGGTGGACGGCATGTCCGCCAGGAAGCGCCGGGACGAGGGCGACGTATGCCGCGCCGTCCGCTCGGCGGTGAGCAGCTATCTCTACAAGCACACAAAGCGCAGCCCCATGATCATCCCCATGGTCACGAAGCTGTAAGATACGGAGATACGGAAAGAGACCGGCTCATCGAGCCGGTCTCTTTATATCCCCTTGTACTTGCGGCGGGTGGCCATGCCGCCCCGGATATGCCGCTGGGACTTGTTCTCGTCCAGAATGGCCTTCACCTGCCCGTACAGCACCCGGTCGCAGGCGGCCAGACGCTCCGACAGATCCTTATGTACGGTGGATTTGCTGACGCCGAACTTTTTGGCGGCGGCGCGGACGGTGGTCCGGTTCTCTATCAGGTACAGAGCCAGCTCTCTGGCTCGCTGCTCCAAGTCGTCTCGGATAACGCACCACTCCCATGCAGTTACTGGACTATCTATATGGGCGCAGCGGCGGAAATATGATAAAACCGGAGGCGGCCACATCCTTAACGGTCACTTAACGTGCGGCGGGCTTATAATACGGCATCATACATCATGCACAAGCGAGGTGGACATATGGATATCTGGAAGGAATTACAGGACGAGGGTGTGGACGCAGGGCTGCTGGAGGAAATACGGCGCTTCCGGGCGGCGCACCCCCTGACGGAGGAGGCCGCCGCCCGCGTGCCTGCGCCGCGGTATCTCTACTACGGCCGGGAGATATGGGAGAGTGCGGCGGCGGCGCTGCTGTGCGGTCAGCATGTGCTGCTGGCCGGTCCCAAGGCCACCGGCAAGAACGTGCTGGCGGAAAATCTGGCGTCGGTGTTCGGCCGTCCCGTGTGGGATGTGTCCATGTACGTCAATGTGGACGCGGCGGCGCTGATCGGCGCGGACACGCTGAAGGACGGACAGGTGGTGTTCCGCGAGGGTCCCATCTGCTCCTGCGCCCGGCAGGGCGGCTTCGGCGTGCTGGACGAGGTGAACATGGCCAAGAACGAGGCGCTGGCCGTGCTGCACGCCACGCTGGATCACCGGCGGGTCATTGATGTGCCCGGCTACCGGCGCATCGAGCTGGACGATGCCACCCGGTTCATCGGCACCATGAACTACGGCTACGCCGGTACCCGCGAGCTGAACGAGGCGCTGGTCAGCCGCTTCGTGGTGGTGGACATGCCCGTTATCTCCGACGAGAATCTGCAAAAGCTGCTGCGCCGCAGCTTCCCCACGTTGAAGCAGGAGTGGGCGGTGCAGCTGACCCAGCTGTTCCGCGACCTGCGGCAGAAGTGCGACAGCGGCGAGATATCCACCAAGGCGCTGGATCTGCGCGGGCTGCTGTCCGCGCTGCATCTGGTGGAAAGGGGCATCCCCTCCGGCCGGGCGCTGGAGATGGGCATCATCAACAAGGCGTTCGAGCCCTTCGAGCGGCAGCTGGTGGCGGACGCGGTGTGGGCGCGCCTGCCCAGGGACGCCGGGCGGGACGCGATGTTCGGCTGATATGGACAGGCAGGACATACAGACCCGCCGGGCGGAGAACCAGGTCTGGAACGGCAGCGGCGCCTATGACACCAAGCCGGAGCTGCTGGTATTCGACGGCGGCGGCGACGCCGATCTGTACGGCAACACGGTGCTGGGTCTGGCCGGGCGGTACTACCGCTTCGATCTGTTCCGCCCGCTTCTGAACGATTTTCACCGCTCCGTGCAGGAGGGGCTGTACACCGACGTGTTCTTCTTTGTGCTGGAGGGCGCGGTGTTCCGCCGTGGGGCGCAGGAGCGTCCCATCCTGCCCGACCTCCGGGCGGCCTATGCCCGGACGCTGCTGCGAGACACGCCGCCCGCCGAGGGCATGACCGACGGCGCGCTGCGCCGCGCGTGGGCGCATCAGGTGCTGGGACAGCCCTGCGACAAGGCGCTCGTCCCGGTGCTGGCGGACATCGCCGCGCCCCTGAAGCCCACGGAGACGGAGCTCATCCGCCGGACGGAGGAGATCCTCTATACCCACTTCCGCCGGGCGCGCCGCAGCGCCACCGACCGCCAGTGGGCGGCATGGGTCGGGCGAAAGCGGGACGCCTCCGGCGGCGTGCGGTTCGTGCGTCCCAACGGTCTGCGGGCGCTGAGCCGCAATACCTCCGGCGGTGCGGGCGGACTGCAAAAGCCCACTCTGCTCAGCTTTTTGCAGGGGCGCACGCCGGAGCCGATCCTGCGGCGCTACGTGGAGGACTGCTTCGGCGTATCGCTGCTGACGCCCTCCCAGCTGGCGGACATGGAGCGCGCCCTGTGTACCGGCGTCCACAAGAACTGCCGCCTGCACGTTACCGACGGCACGCCGCCCCAGCGCCCTCCCAGCCCGGAGGCCGCGTGGGACGCGGAGCAGTTCCGCCGCCAGCGGGAGAAGAACCGCGCCTATTACCAGTCGCAGCTGTCCCAGAATCGGCTGACCATCGCCCGCCTGACCCAGAAGCTGCACAACACCCTCCTGCTGAAGCAGGAGGACGACGGCGGCCTGTGCCGCGCCGGTGCCCTGTGCCCTGCGCTGGCATGGCGGGCGGCGGCGCTGGACGATGAGCGGGTGTTCACCCGCCGTCAGCCCGGCGACCCCGGCGAGCTGACGGTGGACATTCTGCTGGACGGCTCCGCCTCCCAGAACCAGCAGCAGGAGAAGCTGGCGGCGCAGGCATACATCATCGTGGAGAGCCTGACCCGCTGCCACATCCCCGTGCGGGTGACGGCCTTCTGCTCCGTCAGCGGCTGCACGGTGCTGCGTATCCTGCGGGACTACGACCATCCGGAGCAGAACGACCGGGTGATGGACTATGTGTCCGCCGGATGGAACCGGGACGGCCTGGCGCTGCGCGCCATGGGACGGCTCATGCGGCAGACAGCGGGAGAAAAACGGCTCCTGCTGGTGCTGTCCGACGCCAGCCCCAACGACGACCAGCGCATCCCCGGCGGACTGGGCGGCCACGCCTACACCGGCAAGCGGGGCGTGGACGACACGGCGGCGGAGGCCGCCGCCCTGCGGCTCCACGGCGTCACGCCCGTGTGCCTGTTCTCCGGCAGCGACCGGGAAGCGCCGGACGCCCGGCGTATCTACGGCGCAGCCATGGAGCGATTGCCCTCCGTGGGCTGGCTGGCGGACACCGTCACCCGTCTCATCCAGGGGCAGATACGGAAGGGGTAAAATGCGTGCAGGGGTGCCCTTGACCGGGCTCCCCTGCACTTGGGAATAACCGCAAGCAGCAAAAAGAGACATCCCTTCGGATGTCTCTTTTTGCTGGTGCGAGCGATGGGACTTGAACCCACACGACCTTACGGACACAAGCACCTCAAGCTTGCCTGTCTGCCGATTCCAGCACGCTCGCAAACGGAACACCCGTTTATTATAGCAAAACGGCACCGTTTGTCAAGGGGCACGGACGAATTTCCCCTTTCGGCGCGGGCGGCTCCTTTTCTCAGAACACGCGGTAGTTGCCGCTGGCCACCGCCTGCTCCCGGCGCAGCTTCTGCTGCGCCAGCGCGTCCTCCAGCGCCACAATGATGCTGTTGGACACCAGAAAGCCTCTGGGCGTCAGCCGCCAGCCGTTCTCCGTCCGGCAGGCCAACCCCGCCCGCTCATATTGCAGGAGCAGCTCCTCCATGGGCTGGAACCGCTGGCGGTACGTCGTCTCGAAATACCGGCGGTCGATGCCCTCCGCCGTGCGCAGGGACAGCATGACGTATTCGTAGTCGCGGGTCAATGTGGCATCGCTCTCCGATTCGGAGAGGATCAGCCTGCCGCCTATGTACCCGTCCAGATCCCGGACGTAGGCATACCGCACGCCGCCGAAGTCGGAGTGGGCGCCGGGGCCGAAGCCGGCGTACTCCTGCATCCGCCAGTACTTCAGGTTGTGGCGGGACTCATAGCCCGGCTTGGCGAAGTTGGATATTTCGTACTGGCCGTAGCCGTTCTGCTCCAGCGCGGTGACGGCGTAGAGGTACATGTCCGCCTGCGCATCGTCGTCGGGGAACGTCTCCTCCAGCCGCCGCTCATACAGCGGCGTGCCCGGCTCCAGCTTCAGGCCGTAGCAGGAGATGTGCTCCGGGGCAAGGGCGATCACGGCGGAGAGGGTGTCCTCCCACTGCTGCATGGTCTGCCCCGGCAGGCCGTAGATAAGATCCATGCTGATGTTCCTGAAGCCCGCCTTCCGCGCCGCCGTCACAGACTGCTGCACCTGCGCAAAGGTGTGGATGCGCCCGATGGCGCGCAGCAGCCCGTCATCCGCCGACTGCACGCCCAGCGACAGCCGGTTGAACCCCGCCCGGCGCAGGGTACGCAGCGCCTTGCTGTCGCAGGCGGAGTCCGGGTTGGCCTCCAGCGTGATCTCCGCGTCACGGGTGACGGGACAGCCCTTCATCACCGTGCGCAGGATGCCGCGCAGCCGCTCCGCGCCCAGATAGCTGGGGGTGCCGCCGCCGAAATACACCGTGTCCACCCGATGGGACTCCGTGCGGGGCGCTACCTCCCGGATATGGCGGATCAGCGCATTGGTGTACGCGTCCATTTTGTCCTCCCGGCTGGGCAGGGAGTAGAAATCGCAGTAGGCGCACTTCTGGCGGCAGAAGGGGATCTGGATATACAGCCCCAGCGGGGCTTTTTCCTTTTTCATGTCAGCGTACCTGCGGCGGCAGCATGGTCACGGCGCCGTAGAAGCAGTTGACCTTGCAGCTGCGGCAGCCGATGCAGTCGTCCGGCCGCACCTCATAGATGCCGTCCGGCCGCTGGTCGATGCACTTCATGGGGCAGAACATGGCGCACCAGCCGCAGCCGGTGCAGCTGACCGGGTCGATCACCGCCAGCTGGATGGCCTTGCGCCCGAAGGGATGCGCGGGGTCGTACATGGCTGACACCTTCCTTTCCTCTCTCGTTTCACAGGCTATTATATCCGCTTTCGCCCCGATTGACAAGTATAGCAGGCGCAAAAGCGGCGCATATTACGCGGGAAAGGATGTGATGACATGACGCCGAAGGAATATGACGCGCTGGTGCGGCAGCTGTCGCCCCGCTCCCCCATAGGCAAGGACACGGCGCTGGCGTTCGTGATCGGCGGCGCTATCTGCACCGTGGGGCAGCTGATCTCCGCCGGATGGCAGTCGCTGGGTCTGACGCAGGCGGATGCGTCCACCGCCACGTCCGTCACGCTGGTGTTCCTGTCGGTGCTGGCCACATCACTGGGGCTGTATCACCGGCTGGCGCGGTATGCCGGCGCCGGCACGCTGGTGCCCATCACCGGCTTTGCCAACGCGGTGGCGTCCCCGGCCATCGACTTCCGGGCGGAGGGAATTATCACCGGCACGGCGGTGAAGATGTTCACCGTGGCCGGGCCGGTGATCGTATTCGGCACCGCCGCCAGCGTGGTATACGGCGTGATACTGTGCCTGCTGGCATAGCAAAAAGAACCGCCCAAAGGCGGTTCTTTTCGCTTATTCCATTGACGTGACGGTGCCCATGAACAGGGGCACACAGGCGTGGGTGTCCACGATCATGTACAGGAAGGGTCGATCCAGCGTCACCGTCTTGACGTCCTCCGAGGGTAGGGCGTCTCCCACCACCTCCACCACCGTGGCCGCAGCCGCGCGGGTGCCGCTCTCGTCCAGCGACAGATACGTCTTGTGCAGCACGGAGGAGACGTACAGATTGTTGCCGCTGGGCGCGCTGCCGATGCCCCGCAGGTCGGCGGTGGAGACGTTGAACAGCGCGGTGATGCCCATGTCCTTCAGCGGCTCCTCCAGCTCCAGCTCCGACCGGGCGTCGAACTTGGGAATGGAGACCTGCACATCGGCGCTGCGGTGGTCGGTGATGAGCTTGTACAGGTGCTCGCCGGTAAGATTCTCCAGATAGTCCGCCAGCGTCACGCCCTCGTCCGGCAGAAGCGCCACGAACGCATACTTCCCGCCGTCGTAGGGCTTCACGAAGCCGGTGACGTTGTTGCCGGACAGATAGATGTTCTCCGTGCCGGTCATGTAGTCCGCCGTCTGCTGCGTTCCGTTGGCGGCGGTAAAGGGCAGGCCGGTGCGGAGATCGGCTTTGGTGTAGGGTGTGTCCCAGCGGGCATCGAAGCAGGCGGCATTGACCAGATACAGCATGGTCAGCACATCCGGCGCCTGCTCCAGCAGCCGGTCGATCATGCCGTCGGTCTTTTGGGACACCCAGCGGTTCAGATCGGTGACAAGGCTGCCGTCAAAGGCGGAGCGGTACATTTCGGCGCCGTAGTAGTTGACGCAGCTGCGCAGGAAATCGTCCTCCACCCGGAAATCCTCCCGCACCCACGCGGAGTTGGCCAGAGAAACGGCGCAGCTCTTACAGGCGGCGGGCAGGCTCATGCGGTAGGTGTACAGGAAGTCGTTCAGCTGGTTCAGGCTCATGCCGGCCGCCGTTTCCAGCTGCTTCAGCGTGTCGCCGCCGGCGCCGTTGGCCACCATGCCCAGCGCGTTCAGCACGGACACCGGCGAGATCAGCACGCCCTCCGTCGCCGCCCTCTCGCTGCGCAGCAGGGACAGGGCGAAGGCCGTCACCGCCTCGCCGCCGGCGGTCAGGTCAGTGGTGGTGTCCAGCGCCTGCGGCTCGATATCCTTTGTCAGCTCCTGCGCCCGGACGCCGCAGCCCGCCATGGGCAGGATCATCAACAGCGCCAGCAGCAGCGCCGTCGCACGTTTTTTCATAGGCGCGCCTCCCTTCAGATTCGTTCGTATATATAGACGCAAAGCAAGCGGAAAAAGTTTCTCCCCCCGGTAAGATTATACAGCGTCCGGGCATCCCACGCAACAGAGCGGGCACACTTTGTCGAAATGTTTTTCAGATGTTTTTTGTGAAAGGTGTTGACACGGGCGGCTCGGTGTGGTATTCTAATTAATGCCGAATCCGCCGGTGTGGTGGAATGGTAGACACAGGAGACTTAAAATCTCCCGGCAGCAATGCCGTACCGGTTCGAGTCCGGTCACCGGCACCACCCGGTACAGTACAATATCGCGGAGTAGAGCAGTTGGTAGCTCGTCGGGCTCATAACCCGGAGGTCGGAGGTTCAAGTCCTCCCTCCGCAACCACAAAAGCAGCCGTTTTCGATATGAAAACGGCTGCTTTTATTACTTTTTTGGCAAGTCCAATTTTGACTCACCGGAATAATTCAACTTTAGTTCAACTCGCCTTCAAAATTCAAGCCTTTTTCAAAAATACGTCGGCCAAAATGTCAGCATTCTTCTTGTCGGCAGCCTCCATCACATGAGCATAGATGTTCGCCGTCGTGCTGACCTGTGCGTGTCCTAACCGCTTGGAGATGGACACACTATCAACGCCGTTGAAATAAAGCATTGACGCCATTGTGTGGCGAAATGCATGGGGATTGATATGAGGCAGTCCATGCCTCTTACTGAATTTTGCCAGCCAATCTGTTACGCTGTCCGGGTGCATGGGCTTTCCATCGTCCTGAGCAAACAAAAAGCCCTGATCTTGATAATACTCCCCCAGCCGCAGCCGTTTCGCATTCTGCCACGCTCTGTACTGGCGAAGGAGCTGCATCGTTTCGGCGGGCAGCGTTACCCAGCGATCAGAGGTCGCAGTTTTGGGCGTATCCTCATACACACCTATATCCGGCGAGTAAAGAATGTTGTTGCAGACATGGACACGGTTTCCAGCAAAGTCCACGGCGCTCCATTTCAGCCCCAACACTTCGCCGCGCCGTGCGCCTGTAATAAGGAGTAAGTGTGTGAGCATTTTCCACTTCGGCGGCTCAGTATCCAGTGCGTCACGGATCGCCGCCACCTGTTCAGGTTGGAAGTAGTTTACCTCTTTCCTGGTCACTTTCGGCAAGGTGGCTTTCGCCGCCACGTTGAACGGCACAAGCCCCTCCTTTTCCGCTTGATCTAAAACCGTAGAGATCAAACGGTGATGTTCAAGTATGGTCTTTGCGGATAGTCCTCTGCCTGTGCGCTTGTTCTGACCGGGTTTCGCAAGGTCGCTGTACAGCGTGTTCAGATGGTCCGCACGGAGGTCTTTTAGCTTGATATGCCCGATAGCAGGATATAGACGCTCCGTCAATTCTTTATAGCGGAAAACGGTCGAGTGCTTTATGCCTCGCTGTTCCTTTAGGCCAATCACATAGTTGCAGTATTCTTCAAATCTCAGACGGCTGTCGGAGGTCACTCCCTCTCGGCACTCTTTTTCAAAGGTCGCGGCGAAAGCCTCGGCCTTTTTTCTTGCGCCCTTTTCCGTCCATGTGGGCGAGACTTCAAAAGTCGCCGTCCACGGCTTGAGCTGCCTGCCGTTAACACCACGGCCACGGTGGACACGGATGGAGTATGAAACCAGCTTACCGGACTTGTCCCGGCGTTCTTGAAGGTTAGCCATTGTTTCTGCGCTCCTTTCGTAAGATACGCTTTTTTAATGAAATAAGGCTCTGCTGGATTTCAGTTAACGCAGCACTCTCAATAACACGGCTATTCATTTTTAAAGTACCCGCAGTATGACCAGTAACATCGCCACAGTCTCTAAAACTTCCGTTGAGAGAAACTCTCATCGCGCTACTGCCGCCTCCGTTATATTGCAGAAACCAGCTAATCAAGTAGATAAGTGGAGAAATATCTTCGCCTTTTGTTGCGTGGTTTAAGTCGTAAATCAATGCATCTACTACGGTTGTCAACTCCTGCCCTACTCCCCATGTCTTTGCATTGCAAAGTGTGTTTACCGTTTCTTCTGACAATCCGGTCGCATCGCAAATACCGGACGCATCATGTGTGCGCTCGTCATAGTCACAGAGCAAATAACCACAATCACAACCAAAAATCCGGGACAGTGAGAAAACAGTCTCGATGCTATCTGGAAACGAGTTTCCGTGTTCCCACATGGAAATCGTGCTTTGCTTTGGTCTTCCCCCATTTTCCTTTTCAAGCCTGTCCGCGAGTTCGCTTTGTGTCATTCTCGCTTTTCTCCGTTCTGCTGCAATGCGCTTCCCGATTTCTATCCGCCTTTTGCCCGCAAAATAATCAATCATATTGATATTCCTTTCGTTAAAAATATTTGTTTATTGCTATAATAGCATGTACAAATCGGTGTGTCAAGATTAAGATAGAGATAGGCTAAGGAAAGGAGCTTGGATCGTGACAAATATGACAGACGCAGCCCGCAAAGAGCAACGCGAGTATATGCGAGTATGGCGGGCAAAGAACAAAGACCGTGTGCGCGCAAACAACCAGCGGTATTGGGAAAAACGTGCAGCGGAGCGAAGAAAGGAAGTTGCAGTGAATGTTCAAGACAATTAGGCAAACAGCGCAAGAGCTTAGAATTCCCGAATATTTTATCAGAGGTCTTGTGGCACAAGGTGTATGCCCCGGCGTTCGCTCCGGCAACCGCTTTCTTGTTCACGTTGAGCGACTGCAAGCATACCTCAATGAGGCGAGTACACCAGTGAACCGCTGAAAGGAGCAAAAGCATGAGTAACAACAAAAAAGCCCTTGCCGGTGCTGGAACACCGACAGGGGCAGTGGAAACGGCGGCTTGTAGCGGGGCAGCTATTTCCTGTCCACATCTTATCACGCTGGAAAGTCCGCGTCAAGTGGTGGCTGCTGCACTTTTGGCTGGCGCAGAAAACGCCATAGAGGGCACAGCACTGGCGATGACGCTGGGCTTCAAGGATCGGCGGGCGTTGTCAAAGCAGATTGAGAGAGAACGCCGCAGCGGTCAGCCGATTTGCGCAGCGGTTGCTGGAAACAACCGGGGCTACTATTTGGCCAGCAATCCCGATGAACTGCAACGGTACATTAGGGCGCTGGATCGCCGCCTCTGCGAGATACGCCGCACCCGCGATGCCTGCGGGGACACGCTGCGGCAGATGACCGGGCAAGAGGTTCTAAAGGGGTGGTGAGCAGATGGCAGAGATTAGAGAAAAACACCCATCGTGGTTCAAATTGAAAATCGAACGGCGGCAGCTTATAAAGCAGCTCCCGCCGGAAACTGCTGTCAATGTCCTTCTTGCTTGCTGGGAGTATCTGGAAACCTGCGAAATTCCCGATACACTGCAGCCGATGGAGAAAATTGCCTTTTCAGCTTTCTTCCCCGATATGGAGGAGGCATGGCAGCGATATGAACAGCGCGTAAACGCCAAGAGAAACAAATCGGTCGACATCGACCGATAACGACCGACACAGAAGGAGAAATAGAAAGAGATACAGACACAGAAGCAGATACAGAGTTGTAAAAGGGTATAAGGGTGTCGCGCTTCGCGCGCCACGCCCCACCCTTGCTAAAGGAGTTGTCATGATTTTTGATTTTAATCGGTTTGCCGATATCACCGCCAGTGTGTACCCTGGTGGGGCGTACAGCCTGGAGGAGGCTCTAAGCGTATTTCGGTACTACTTCGAGCGATACGAAGAACATACCGGCAGACCACACCCGCCGATCAGAGCAAGCCAAATCGTGCGTATCTGCCAGGATATGCCATATATCAACCGGGAGTGCAACGGAGGCCGGTACGCGGACATAGAGCCGGAAGATTACCCGGTTTTGATCGACAAATACTTTGCCACCAAGTACCGAAACTGTGACCGCAACGTCAACCACTTTTTCAGCGGCAGGATACGCGAGTTAAAATTCTACGAGGAGCTTTATTGACGTGCAAAGAGGGTAGCCCTTTACAGCCGCTAGGAAGCCGCAGGACACGTTGAAGGAAGGTAGGTGGTAAGCAACGCCACAGAAAGTTAAAAATTCACAGGCAGGGCTTGCAAGCCGCGCAAAAGGCGGGAAGAGGTCACAGCGTAAAGGCGCGGACGGTGAAAGGGAACTTGCCGCTATTCTCCGCGAATATGGGTATCCCATAGAGCGCGGCGGCTCTATGTCCTTCGGTGATGTTCCCGATCTTGTGGGGCTGCCGGGAATACATATTGAGGTCAAAAGAACCGAGCAAGTCAGGCTTTCAGAATGGATGGCGCAGGCATCGCAGGACAGTAAGCGCTTCCGTGATGGTATGCCCGCCGTATTCCACCGCCGGAGCCGTGAACCGTGGTGCGTGACAATGCGCCTTTCGGACTTTATGACGCTTTATTCCGCAAAAATCCATAATTTTCCGAGAAAGGAGGTTTCAGCCATTGGCATTGACACAAAACCAACAGAAGGCAATAGCGGCGCTGTTGTCCAGTCCATCCCGTGAAGATGCTGCCCGGAAATGCGGCCTCACATCGCGGACGCTGCGCGTCTACTTCCAAAACGATGAATTTTGTGACGCGTACCGCGCCGCTTTCCAAGAATTGACAGAAAATGCAACGCGCAAGGCACAACAGCTCTTGTGTCCGGCACTTGAAACACTGGAGGAGGTCATGCAGGACGCGGATGCGCCTCCGGCGGCAAAGACAAACGCTGCGCGGATCGTCATTGATAGCACCATCAAACTGACAGAGGTCAATGACATTTTAACGCGCATCGAAAATCTTGAACGTGCCAGAGGTGAATATTAAATGAGCATCAGAACTATTCGCGGGAGGCTGGAAAAGTTGGAGGAGTTGACCTTGCAGCGCCCTGGTGTGGCCGTTATTCTACCGACAGAGGATGGCTTTATTGCATCTCGCGGCGATGGCAAACCAGCACGGCTCTGTAGCACGCTGGGCGAGGCGCAGCAATTCTGCGCCGCCTGCGAAACAACAATCATCATTGATGTTTGAAAGGAGAAACTATGAATTTTGGTAAATCTGTACGTGAAAGCGTCGAACTGTGCGTGACGACACTTGAAGAAATCACGGCAGCAGAAAAGGAGCTGGCCGCAGCGAGGAAGGCCGGTAAGATCGCTCCGGCGGATGCCGAGGCGAAGTCTGCTGAACTCGCCCGCGCCCGTGCCGATGCCCTGGGTACGGTCAATACCCGGATCGAGCGCGACCGCCTCGCGCACCACGCCGCCGTTGACGAATGGAACACCGCCGACGGCTCTAAGATTGACACGGGCGATTTGAAGCTGCTGCAAGCCGATTTTCACTTTGATCCGGCGCAGTTCCAAGCGCTTTGTGACAAGCACCGCGACAATGCGACTATGCTGCAGCTCCTTGCGGAGTACAGCGAGAAGCACCGCGACTGGAACTTGACGGCAGATCGTCCCATCGGCGCACAGGCCCGCAAAGACGCTTTTGACCGCTTCTGCCGGGACGCCAGCAGCGCCGCCCGTGATCCGAACAGCCTGCACGCTGCGCTGTGGCTCTCCGGCAATGGTACAGCAGATAGTGTCTATATCGACTATTGAGAGGGCATAGCTATGAAGACATTTGACATCAACGGGAAAATCGTTGTATCCGTTGATCCGGATAGCGCGGAGTTTGCGGGCAGGGTTTTTGATACCCTGTCCGCGGTGGACAAGAAGCAGCGCGGGTTAGGCCGCGCTAAGGGCATCGCTTCTGCGGACTACTATGACCTATCTAAAAGCACAGAAAGATCTATGCGGCAGCAAATTGACACACTCTTTAATGCCCCTGTGTGTGAAGCGGTGTTCGGGGCTGATCCCATTTTTGCGTTGTCCGGCGGCTGCCCGCTGTGGTTCAATCTTCTGGAGGGTATTATCCACACACTGTCTGTTCCACCTACTACTGAGTGCAGGCGGATCATGAAGAGATATGCGGCCAAACGCCGCTGAAAGTGAGGTGTTTCTATGGCAAACGCTGACGGCTCCGTCGTTATCCGGGTGGATGCCGACGACAAAAAAGCAATAAAGAAACTTGACGATGTCGCGAAGAAGGCGAACGACGTCCGAAAGGGCTTGGACGGTAAAAGCATCCTGATCAATACGGATGTTTCGCAGGCTGAAAGAGAAATTGACCGTTTGCGGACAAGCATCGGTAAACTGGAGGAGGATATTCGCGTAAAAGAGCGACTTGCGCTTGAGACACAAAACGCTAAGGCTATGGCAAGGGTAAGAAGCAAGATGGCGATCGATTCCGGCGATGCTGCCACCGCACAAAAGATGGCAAAAGAATGGGACAGGCTGGATGCAAAAGCGAAGAGGTATGCCGAGCAGATCAACGAAGCCCAAGTACGCCTTGATGTCGAAAAAGAGACTGCAGGCAACCTCGCACAGGCTGTTTTAAAGGCAGCGGAAGAAACAGGGGAAGCATCGCGCAACGCCGAAAAAATGAACGCCGCAGTCAAGAAGGCTGCCAAAAGTGCAGAGGCATTCGGTAAACGCATCAAGTCCGTTGTACAGGGAGCGTTGGTATTCACCGTCATTACACAAGGACTTTCCAAACTGCGTGACTGGCTGTCCAATGTGGTATCCGCCAATTCTGCGGCAAGCGCTTCCATCGCCAAACTAAAAGGCGCGTTGCTGACGATGGTTCAACCGTTGGTACAGATCATCATTCCGGCTTTCACCGCACTGGTAAAGGTGCTTACAGCGGTAGTCTCTGTCATTGCAAACGTCGTGTCAAGCCTGTTTGGTTCCACCGCTAAAGAATCCGCCGGAGCCGCAAAATCTCTGAATGAGCAGAAGAACGCGCTGCAGGGCGTTGGTAGCGCAGCAAAATCCGCCGGTAAGCAGCTTGCCTCGTTTGACGAAATAAACAAGCTGAGTGGTGAAAGCGGCGGCAGCAGCTCTGCGGACATCGCACCTGATTTCAGCTTTATGGATTCTATTTCTGACAGGCTGAAGAATATTGCAAAGGACGTGGCACTTATCGGTGCCGGGTTCGCTCTTTGGAAAATCTCTGAGAAATTGCCGGGCATGCTTGGAGACATTGGAACAAAGGTTGCCGGCATTGCCATAGCAATCGGCGGTCTGCTTCTATTGTTTGACGGGCTAAAAGATGCGTGGGAAAACGGTGTCGACTGGGGAAACCTTACAGAAATTCTTGCTGGTGCCGCTGCCGCTGCCTTTGGCCTGTCGGAAAAGTCGGTGCAGGTATCGCATTGGTCATTTCTGGCGCAGCTATGATAGTGACTGCATTTAAAGACATTATCAGCAACGGTGCAAACCTCAAAAACACTCTGCTTTTGATTGCCGGAATTGTAGCTACCGGACTTGGGTTCTTTTTCCTGACCGGGAGTGTGATTCCCCTCGTCATCGCTGGTATTGCCGCTGTTGTAGTAGCTGTCCTCGGTCTTACAGGCAATCTGGAGGAATTCTGTCAAAACTTCAAAGAGAACATCCTCGGCGGGCTGATCGACTTTATTACCGGCGTGTTTACCGGTGACTGGACAAAGGCGTGGGAAGGCATCAAAAAGGTATTCAAGGGCATTTGGAATGGCATTGTGATGATACTGGAAAGCGCTGTAAATCTCATTATCAAGGGTGTTAACTGGCTTATTGGCAAGCTCAACTCCCTGCTGGAGAACAGCTTGCTTGCAAAGGGCCTTGACCTTATCGGCGTTGAGTTCCACGGCATACCGCAAATACCGCCGGTGAAGATCCCCCGGCTTGCCACAGGCGCAGTCATACCCTCGAACCGGGAGTTCTTAGCGGTGCTGGGCGATCAGAAGTCCGGAACAAACATCGAGGCACCTCTGGATACAATGGTGCAGGCGTTCAAACAGGCACTTGCGGAAGGCGGATACAGCGGCGGCAATCAAGCCGTGCTTGTGCTGGACAAGGAAGTGCTGGGGAAGGTCGTGTACCGTCTGAACAAGGCGGAGGGTACGCGCATTGGTGTGAACCTGGCCGAAATTTGAGTAGCAAAAGTGGGCCTGCACGGGATTGTGCAGGCCCACTTTTCCTTGTAATTTGTCATTTTTCAAATATCCATCAGTCATCGCTGTGAATTGGAGATCCTTTTAGTTACTTCACTACTGCCTGCTGGCTCATGACCGCCGCAGTCAAAAGGCCAATTGCACTATCATTGTCCAAATTCTGAGCCTTCTTAATCGAATCGAAGCACCCTGCTACCCTTGCAGCTTCAAATGCTTTTTCAGCTTCGATAACTTTTGTAACATGCGCGGCATATTCAACGAATAGTTCTGTACTTTGTTCGAGATAATGCCCCACAGCAAGATGGTACTCCTTGATTGCTGCATTGATCAATCGCAAGGAAATATAGATTTTGCGCCCAAGCTCCTCGGCTTCATCCGGGCTAATCATCTCCTGTTTTTGCTTTACAAAGTATTCCTCCCATGTACTGCCTAAAATCTTACTTGCAACTTCGACATCCGAAATACTAACACCCGCAATTTCCTCAGCTGCAATACGTTCTGCCCTCGTCATGTTGGCTAAATAACTCATGTTTTCCTCCTTGCTTTCTTGTGTTGACTACTCTTAATTGCACAGGCACTATATTCTCTTTTCCTCACTGCGTGTCATTCATTTTAGTGCACTTAATAAGTGAATTCAATTCGCAATATAGACAAACAATCATGTAAAAATATGTGCAAAATGTTCACTTGTTAAGTGCTGTTTTAAAAGGTACAATAAGATAAAGCGCAAAGGAGTGATATGTATATCTTCGCAGAAATATACAGATGCCCGCAGAGCAGGTAACAGGAAATGGGATGTAGCAAACCTCGATCGTGTGTCTATCGCTATGCCAAAAGGGAAAAAAGATATAATCAAAGCCCACGCAGAAGCTCACAGCGAGAGCATGAATGGTTTTATTAATCGGGCAATCACAGAAACAATGGATCGGGACAACGGAGTTTCTGCGGCCTCTGAGGAGCATCTATAAGGTGTTTGCAAAGTAGCATAGCAAATAACACTATAAAACAACAAAACATAAGCACACCGATCAACCATTAACTTACAGGAGGTTTGCTTATGCAGTATTCGCTTTCCACGTTGAGGAGAAAGGCTCATGAAGCCGGTTATTCGTTTCAGAAAGGCTATCAACGATACAATCATGATGGCTGGGGATATGTCCGCGCATGTGACGGTGAACGTATTGTTGGATACCAAATTTTAGACTATCGTACCAATCTCTTGGTTCATCCTTCATACAATGACATTCACGATCATGCTATGGGTTTTGATGAAGCGGCACTGCTTTTGAAAGGACTTTGTGCCGAGCGCGGTGTTGCGTTCTGATTTTCACCGCAGAAGAATACTGAAAGCTATGCTATTGCAAAATAGAGAATCGGCGCTTTAATCGGTGGCGCCGATTCCTTTTCATCACAGCGAGAACACATACATCTCCACGAAATTTCTGCGTCACGCAAAAAGAACTTCCCACTGGATTCATTATAACCACTCTGCGTGAGATCGAATAGCTTGTCTACTTTATCGGAGATGCTTAGAGATTACCTAAACTGAAACGGCAGCCAATGATACAATTGTATCTATCCACCACGCGACCTACTACATCTTGTAGCCCCCAAAAAGTTGCGGCAAAAAGTCAACAGTTTTTTATAACAAAATTCGTGCAAATTGCGAATGTTATTTTGGTAAAAAACTCGATATAATAAGGAGGCAATTAGGGTTCTAATTGCACAAACAGAAATTGACTTGCGTCATTTCTGCCGCCTTGAGCCGCTTGTTACCTGCGGCATATAAATGCGTAACGTGCTTTTAATTGCCGCCTGCCCACGGCGACATATAAATTGTGGGCTCGCAAAAAGCAGCAAGCAAATCCCTCCGAGTTCGGGGGGATTTGCTTTCAAAAGAGAAAGAACAATGAGGGATTGCGGGGTATGAAGTTAGTTCAATACGGCTTTTACAAAATTAAGGACATATACTTTACAGATTTCCCCAGCCGCGATAATAGGTATATGGATAACAAGCACGAAAAACGCCCCTACTACTTGGCAGTCACCGATTCAAGTGGTATTATTTGGCTAATTCCAATCAGCAGCAAGGTTGATAAATACAAAGCCAAAATTGCTACGGATGAAGCAAAATATGGAGAGTGCATAACCTGCCATATAATTCGCTTTATGAGTGAAGAACGTGCTGTATTGATTGGAAATATGATTCCGGTAATTCCTCAATACATTAAGGGAGAGTTTACAATCCAAAGCAAGCACTACATCGTTCATGACGAAATGTCAATTAAAGCGATTAGGAAACGTTGCTCCCGCTATCTTAGCTTAGTTAGAGCTAAGAAACTTCGCCCCGCTGTCGACATTCTACAGACAGAGCGAATTTTACTTAAAAAATTGAATCAAAAACAGTAACATACTTTTATCCGCTATCTAAGTAAAACAGAAACTGGTTATCACGTCAAACAGCAGTTTTTGAGTTCAACAAAAATTCAACTCCATTACCAAAAGTTCAACTATTTTACTAAACGATAATAAACAGCAATCTCAAAAAATCAAGCAATACCAACACTTTGCGGCACATAACAAAACGATGCAAAACGTTCAAATTTGAACTCATAACCCGGAGGTCGGAGGTTCAAGTCCTCTCTCCGCAGCCAGAAAGTCCTGATTTCTTACGAAAGCAGGACTTTTTCCGCACTTTTTTGCCCAATAACTTGCTTGCTGGTTTTTCTTGACCCGAACGCTGACCCCAACGGGGTGGGGAGCGGAAAGCACTATACCGCATCGGAGAGAATGCTGCCCATTGTTCTGGCCGCTTCCCGCTTGGCTGCGGTCGTTACATGGGCGTAGGTGTCCAGCGTGAAGCCTGCCGAAAAATGCCCCAGCATACCAGATACGGTTTTGATGTCCACACCGTTTTGGAGGGCCGGTGTTGCGAAGGTGTGACGCAGGTCATGAAAACGCACCTTCGGCAACCCTGCCCGCTTTAGGACTCGGTGCAGCATGTGCAACACGCTGTCCGGCGACATGGGGCCTCCGGTGGGCGAGGGAAACACCCATTCGCTGTTACCCGTTTTTCTTCTTTGCTGCATCAGAACGTCTATCGCATCTGCCGACAGCGGCAGGGTGCGGTAGGCATTTTTTGTTTTCAACGGCATCTCAATGATCTTGCCGTCGATGCGCCCGATCTGCCGTTGAACCCGGAGGTCTCCTTTTTCCAAATCAATGTCCGACCATTTTAATCCGAGCAACTCGCCCCGCCGCAGGCCGGTGGTCAGGTCGATGTAGTACAGGGCGAACACGCCGCTGTCTTTTGCCTCGCGGAGGAAGGATGTCAGCTGCTCAATGGGAAGTGTCTGCATCTCCTTGCGCTCCGCTTTCGGCAGCGCGCAGCCGTCTGCCGGATTGTGGGCGATCAGCCGCTGCTCGTTTGCCAGCTTCAGGGCAGAGGAAATGATTTGGTGGATGTTGCGCACTGTTTTGGCGCTCAGTCCCTTGGGCTGTTTCTGTGATTCGATTCGCTCTACCCGCCCTTCCGCCAACAATTTCTTGTAGAACTGTTGCAGATGCAGCGTCGTCAGATCATTCAACGGGATCTTGCCGAGCTGCGGCTTGATGTGGTTTTCGATGTAGCCATGATAGGTCAGGTAGGTGGATGGGCGCATCTTGATTTTGGCATAGTTCTCGTACCACACTTCTAACCAGTTACCCACGGTGTAGGTCTTGGCACGTCCGTAGTCGATTCCCACGTTTTTTTCGATGGCTTTCTTCAGCTTTTCTTTGACTTCTGTCTGCGTCTTGCCAAGAACGTTCTTGATGATGGCCTTGCCGGTTTCTGGATCGTGACCGACAGTGTACCGGCCCTCCCATCGACCGTCCTTTCGTTTGCGGATGTTCCCCTCGCCGTTTGCTCGTCTTTTCGGCATGGTATCAGCCCCTTTCGCAATGAACAATACCGTAACCAAGGGAACAAAGCTACCAGAAAACGGAACAGTTATCAGAAAGTTATCATTTGCCCCTCGGAGCCACGCCGCCTTATCTTTGCCTATTGCGGCGCAATTTTTGCGCTGCCGGGGAACGCTCTTCTTTGGTTACAGCGGTGCGATTTTTGAACGGTCAAGAAGCCTTTCTATTGACTACAGCGGCTCAAAATATACACGTTTTATTCCGAAAATCGCCGCTATGCAGAAGTCACTTTTTTGAGTGGTGGAAAACTGCGATTTCCTCAACCGCCTGCGGAACGTCCACCCTGAAAAGCCTGTTGTCACAGGCATTTTCCGTGCCTGACGTTCACCCAAGACTGCGAAAACGCCTCGCAAGGTGCACCTTAGACTGCGGTTTCAAAGCCTCGGAAAGCCCCGCCCTGCGTGGTTTTGAGGCTGAGAGGTGCCCGATTATGCCCGCTACATGAAAAAGAAAATGACCGTTCCCGAATTTGAGGAATGGTCACGTCAGGCAGTCGAATGGAGAACACAGGCAGAGGAAGGAAAACTGGAGCTGGCTGAATACGAGCGCATGCTGAAAACATAAACGTGCCGGGGATCAAGCTCACATGAACTTGATCCCCGGCCTTATCTTTGATTAGGTATCGAAGCAGGTGCGTTTAGGATTCGCACAGACTAAGTGACCTGTCACCGTTGATATCGTTACTTTATGCTCATTATTGAAATGCCTTATACGCATATCTTGTACTAAACCATGTTGCAAATCACAGAGATACAGGTATAATAAAATCAAAAGCAAATCGTGATATGGGGTGCTGGATATGGAACTCAGAGTCCTAAATTATTTCCTGATGGTGGCCAGAGAAGAAAATATTACCAAGGCTGCGCAGCTCTTGCATGTGACGCAGCCCACCCTCTCCAGACAGCTCATGCAGTTGGAGGAGGAATTAGGTGTACAGTTATTTCATCGAGGAAAACACAATGTCACTCTGACCGAGGACGGAATGCTGCTGCGGCGGCGGGCGCAGGAGCTGGTTTCTCTGTCCGAAAAAACGAAGATGGAGCTGCAGCACAAGGAGGAAATGCCCACCGGTGAAATTGCCATCGGCTGCGGAGAGACGAAGAGCATGGCGGCACTCTCCGAGAAGATGGTTTCTTTCCGCCAAAAGTATCCGTTGGTCCAGTTCAGCATTTACAGCGCCATTGCAGATGACATCAAGGAACGCCTTGAAAAAGGGCTGCTGGATATGGGGCTGCTGGTGGAGCCTGTGGATATTTCCAAGTACGAATTTATCCGTCTGCCGCTAAAAGAACAGTGGGGCGTATTGGTGCGAGCCGATTCGCAGCTGGCAGAGAAAGAATTTGTCACGCCGGAGGATTTGCGTGGCGTTCCGCTGCTCATGGTGCGCCGAGAGCTGGTGAAAAACGAACTGGCCAACTGGTTTGGTGATTCCTTTGACCAGTTGGAAATCGCGGCAACATACAACCTGATCGTGAATGCGGCGTTCATGGTGGAGCAGGGGCTGGGCGTTGCTTTGTGCTTTGATCTGGGAGCTGTTTTTGAGAATCTTCGCTTTGTTCTGCTTACTCCCCGGATGGAAACAGGCTCTGTGCTGGTGTGGAAAAAGAATCAGACGCTTTCAGCGGCGAACGCGCTGTTTATCCAACATATTAGAAATACGATTTAAGCATTTCTCGAAATAGAATATAAGCATTAGACATTTCTTAGGCTTAGCGATACGATATAGGTGTTCGAAAGGACACCTATATTTTTTGTGTGAAAGTGAAGGAGAAACCATGACGAAGCAGGAAGCGAGTGAGCGCTACAACATCCCAATCTGGCTTCTGGACGAATATGAAAGCTGGGGGCTTTGCCAGGAAGTAAAGAAAGTGATGGGGTCCTGGCAGTACGATGACAGCGATCTGGAGCGCCTCAGCATGATTATGACGCTGCACGATGTGGGATTTACGGGAAGCGAGATTGAGACCTATATGCGTCTGCTTCAGGAGGGAGATCACACAAAGGAGCTGCGAATGCAAATGCTCACGCAAAAACGGGATCATGCGTTGGACGAGATCCACTTCAAGGAAGCACAGCTCGCAAGGCTGGACTATCTGCGACACAGTATTAACACCAAGAAAAAGATTTAACCGGAGGTATTCCCATGAAAAAACGAATTTCTATGATTATGGCTATCTGTCTGTTGCTCTCCCTGACAGCCTGCGGCGTGAACAGCGGAACGAACAGCAATACGGAACCTTCCGCAACCCAATCCCAAACCGAAAAGCCGTCCTCCGAACCTACGGAAGATCCGGGTGTTTCCTCCGATGATCCTGCTGAAGGATCTGACCCTGCGGCGGAACCGACAGAAGAAGCCGCTAAAATGCTGGTTGTGTATTTCTCCGCCACCGGCAATACAAAGGCCGTTGCGGAAGAAATCACTCGCCTGACAGGAGCGGATCTGTACGAGATCGTCCCGGCAGTTCCCTACACCGATGAGGACTTGAATTACAACAACAATGAATGCCGTGCCAATCAGGAGATGAATGACGCCTCTGCCCGCCCTGCCATCGGAAGCGAAGCCATTGATGTTTCCTCCTACGACACCGTGTTTATTGGTTACCCCATCTGGTGGGGAACGATGCCGCGAATCATCAATACTTTCCTGGACACGTATGATCTCTCCGGAAAGACAGTGCTTCCTTTCTGCACATCCGGCAGCAGCGGTATTACCCAGTCTGTAACGGATATCCGGACTGCGGAGCCGGATGCCGATGTGCGGGATGGCCTGCGTGCAAGCGGTGCCAATGACAGCAGCATTGAAAACTGGATCGCGGATAACGGAATTTCTGAATAAGGCGATGCAATATCAAAATCACAGGAGGATTTCAAAATGAAGAAGAATATCGGCGCTAAACTGGCTCTGTATCCCACCCCGTTGGTGGTGGTCGGCACCATGGTAAACGGGAAGCCCAACTGGACTCTGGTGGGGCATCTGGGCATCATCGGCCATGACCGGGTGATGGTGAGCATGAGCGAAAGCCACTACTCTAATCAGGGCATCCGAGTCATGAAGACCCTGTCCATCAACATCGTGGATGAAGCCATGCTCAAAGAGGCCAACTTCGCAGGGTGCGTCAGCGGGGCAAAAGAGGATAAATCCAAGCTGTTTGCCCATCACATCGCAGATGGCGGCGTACCGATCATTGACGCTGCCCCTGTTTCCATGGCCTGCACGGTTGAGGATGTCTACAAAACGGAAGGCTTTGAGAGCTTCATCTGCAAGATCACAGCCACCTATGCGGAGGAAACCGTGCTGGATGACAGTGGCAGACTGGATTACAGCGTTCTCAAGCCGGTGCTGTTCGAGATGCCCACTTATCAGTATCTGAAAACCGGCGAAGTGTTGGGCCACTGCATGAGCATGGGAGGGAAGGAAGTATGAAAACAATGGATCAAAAAGAATTCGCCCGTGAAAATGTGTTTGGTCTGGGAGCAGAGAACACGGCCTATGCCAAGTATTTCATCGGGCAGTCGTATCTGAACCCGCTGACAAATCCGGAAAGCGGCCTTTTCCTGGCAAATGTCACCTTTGAGCCGGGTTGCCGGAACAACTGGCATATCCACCACGCAAAAAAAGGCGGCGGGCAGATGCTGATCTGCACCGCCGGTGAGGGCTGGTATCAGGAGGAGGGCAAAGCGCCGGTGTCGCTGACTGCCGGCACGGTCATTACCATTCCGCCGGGCGTCAAGCACTGGCATGGAGCGAAGAAAGACAGCTGGTTTTCCCATATTGCCGTTGAGGTTCCCGGCGAGGATACCTCCAACGAGTGGTGCGAGCCGGTGACAGAGAAAGAATACTGTGAATTGGAGGAAAGATGAAATGAGCAAGAAACTGGTAGCCTACTTTTCCGCCAGCGGCACGACAAAAAAGGCCGCTGAGCGTTTGGCAAAGACCACGGGCGCTGACCTGTTCGAGATCAAGCCCAAAGTCCCGTACAGCAGCGCCGACCTGAACTGGATGGACAAAAAGAGCCGCAGCAGTGTGGAGATGAGTGACCCGTCCTCCCGCCCGGAGATTGCGGAGGAGCTTCCCCATCTGGCGGACTACGACACGGTGTTCCTTGGCTTCCCCATCTGGTGGTATGTTGCGCCCCGTATTATCAACACCTTTGTGGAGAGCTATGACTTTACCGGAAAGACTCTGGTGCCCTTTGCCACCTCCGGTGGCAGCGGCATGGGAAGAACGGTGGATGAATTGCGAAAACTCTGCCCGAATGCGAATTGGAAAGCAGGTAAAATGGTGAACGGCATATCCGACAAAGCACTTGCGGACTGGGCAAACACGCTTTAAGGAGGGTGCACCATGGAACTGCAAAAGACTGACCCGGAATTTATGGAGCGCTTTCGGCACTTCGCCTTTGATGAGGTGGTGAAGGAAGAAAACCAGCAGCTTGATGCGCCTACGCGCTATCTGGCAATTCTCGCCGCTTTGATCGGATGCGGCGGCGTGGATGCCTTCCGGGAAATGCTGCCCGCCGCGCTGGAAAACGGCGTCACGCCAGTGATGGTCAAGGAAACCGTTTATCAGGCCACGGATTATCTTGGCTATGGGCGGATTCTGCCCTTCCTGAACGCAACCAATGACATCTTTGCCCGCTTGGGTCTTGCGCTGCCCCTGCCCGCTCAGGCCACCACGACCATGGATGACCGGCTGGAAAAGGGCGTGGAGGCTCAGGCCGCGATCTTCGGAGAACACATGAAAGAGGCGTGGAAGAAGGGCCACATCAATCGCTGGCTGGCCGCCAACTGCTTTGGCGACTTCTACACCCGTACCGGCCTTGACCTCCCCCAGCGGGAGATGATCACTTTCTGCTTCCTCATGGCCCAGGGCGGCTGTGAACCGCAGCTCATCGCCCACGCCAAGGGAAACATGAATCTGGGCAACGACAAGGATTTCCTTGTCCGGGTAGTGTCCCAGTGCCTGCCCTACATCGGTTATCCCCGCAGTCTGAACGCTGTAAGCGTTTTAGACAAGTGCTGAAATATAAATGGAGGAACGATTATGAACAGGATCACTCTGAACAATAACATTCAAATGCCTATGATCGGCTTCGGAACATTTCTAATGGGCGGCTCAGAATGTGAGGAAAGTGTCCTGGCTGCCATCCGAAGCGGCTACCGCATGATTGATACGGCGGAGGCATACCGGAATGAGGAGGTCGTTGGAAGCGCAATCGTGAAAAGCGGTATTCCCCGCGAGGAATTGTTTCTCGTAACGAAAGTGAACTTCCGTTCTTATGAAAATACCCGTGAAACCGTGGAAGCATCCCTGACCAAACTGAAAACCAGCTATCTCGACCTTGTCTTGCTGCACTGGCCCTTTGGCAATTACTATGCGGCATGGCGTGAGCTGGAAAAGATGTACCACGAAGGAAAAATCCGGGCGATCGGCGTTTCCAACTTTGATCCGGGCCGTCTGATCGACCTGATTGAATTCAATGAGGTGGTACCCGCTGTCAATCAGATTGAAACCCATCTGCTCTGCCAGCGCCGTGCCGAACATGAATGGTTGGAAAAATATCATGTTCAGCATATGGCTTACGCTCCGCTGGGTCAGGGGAGAAAGAATGAAATGTTCGAAAATCCCGATTTGGTGGAGATTGCAAAAACACATGGTAAAACCGCGGCTCAAATCGCACTGCGGTATCTCATGCAGAGTGGTGTGATCGTCATTCCAAAATCAGTCCATACCGAACGCATCAAAGAAAACTTTGAACTGTTTGATTTTGCGCTCACGGTAGGCGAAATGGAGCGCCTTGCAAACATGGACACGGCTACACCTATGATCGGAAATCCCGAAAACCCGGCAATGGTAGAAGCTGCAATGAAATGGTAAGAGCAGGAGAATGCTTATGAAAAAAATCCTTTTGCTGGGCGCAACCGGTACCGCCGGGAGCGCTATTACAAAAAAACTGCTGTCAGATACAGCGTATCATATCACCCTGTTTGCCCGCCATGCGGGGGAGCAATATTCTGAGGATTCCCGTACTGCTGTTATCAATGGTGACGCGGAAAACATGGAGGACTTAAAAAAAGCGGTTCAGGGGCAGGACGTGGTGTACTGCGCCATATCCGGGGATGCGCTGCCTAAGATTGCCAGGAACATAGTTGCCGTTATGTCCGAAAGCAGCGTCAAGCGCCTTATTTTTATGGGGGCGGTAGGAATTTACAATGAGATCCCGGATGAGATTGACGGAGAGGACAACCTGGATCGTGAACCGGCACAAATCCCCAACCGTCAGGCGGTTGACATCGTAGAGGCCAGCAGTCTGAATTATACGGTACTTCGTCCGGGTTATTTGAGCGAGGGGGCGGAGGATGATTTCGTCCTGTCCGTAAAAGGAGAACCTGCGAAAGGATATGTCACTACGATTCCGTCCCTTGTGAAACTGGCGTTACAGCTTATGGAAGAGGATACGCTGTACTCCCGGGAGAGCGTCAGTATCACACGGAATGCGGTACAGGAGAAGAAGTAAAAGATACTTTACGGAGGCACAGTATGAATGACATTATTTTGAATAACGGAGTGAAAATGCCGATGCTGGGCTTCGGCACATGGTTTATTGATGACGATAAAGCGGAGGCTGCTGTCAAAGCTGCCGTGGAGATCGGCTATCGCCACATTGACACAGCCCAGGCATATTTCAACGAGGCGGGTGTTGGCGCTGGAGTTAGAAACTGCGGCGTTTCGAGAGATTCGCTTTTTGTCGTAAGTAAGGTTGCGGCAGAACATAAGACCTATGAAGCCGCCTCAAGGTCGATTGACGAGACACTCGAAAAGATGGGCCTTGATTATCTCGATATGATGATCATACACAGCCCGCAGCCCTGGGATGAATGGCGTGGAGAAAAGCGCTACTTTGAGGAGAATAAGGCGGTCTGGAAAGCACTTGAGGACGCTTACCGCGCCGGAAAGCTGAGAGCGATCGGTATCTCCAATTTTCTGATTGACGACCTTGAAAGCCTGCTTCCAAGCTGCGACATCAAGCCTATGGTCAATCAGGTGTTGGCGCATATCGGCAATACTCCGATAGAACTGATTCGTTTCTGCCAAAAGCAGAGCATTGCAATGGACGCCTATTCTCCCATTGCACATGGCGAGGCGTTGAAAAACAGCTCTATTGTTTCAATGGCAAAGAAGTACGGCGTTTCGGTTCCGCAGCTTTGTGTCAAATACATCCTGCAGTTGGGCCTTGCCGCGCTGCCGAAGGCTTCCACTCTGGAACATATGCGTGATAACGCAAGCCTTGATTTTGAGATTTCCGCTGAGGATCTTCATGCGCTGGAGATGCTTGACTTCAAGGAATACGGCGAACACAGCCATTTCCCTGTGTTCAGCGGGAAATAAAGGCCATTTCGCATGATGCGAGAAAGGAACCTCGTAATGGAATATACAACTTTAGGCAATACGGATATTCGGATCTCCAAGTTGTGTGTCGGCTGCATGAGCTTCGGTAAGGCCGGAACAATGCACGACTGGACTCTGGATGAAACAGAAACAGAGAAAGTGGTCAAACACGCACTTTCTCTGGGCATCAACTTTTTTGACACCGCCAACGGCTACTCCGCCGGAACCAGCGAGGAATATCTGGGGTGGGCATTGAAAAAGAACATCGCCCGGGACAAGGTGGTTATTGCCTCCAAGGTCTATTTCAATCCCGGCAGGCTGTCCGCCGGGGCAATTCACCGGGAGATCGACGGGACTTTGAAGCGGCTGGGAACGGACTATCTCGATCTGTATATCATCCACCGCTTTGACTATGATACGCCCATCGAAGAAACCATGGAGGCTCTGAACGATCTGGTCAAGGCCGGCAAGGTGCGGGCGCTGGGTGCCTCTGCCATGTACGGTTACCAGTTTTACAATATGCAGCTTGCCGCCCGTGACCACGGCTGGGCGCAGTTTCAGGCCATGGAGAACCACTACAACCTGCTCTACCGGGAAGACGAGCGGGAATTGATTCCCATTTGTAAGCAAATGGGTGTCTCCCTCATGCCCTACAGCCCGTTGGCGGCGGGACATCTGACCCGCCCCCAGTGGAACACAGATACCCTGCGCAGCCAAACCGACCGGGTGGCTATGGGTAAGTATGACCGCACTGAGGAGCAGGATATGCAGATCGTCCTGCGGGTACAGGAACTGGCGGAGCGGTACGGCGTGAAGATGCAGCAGATCGCGCTGGCATGGCATTGGGCAAAGGGCGTCGCTGCGCCTATCGTCGGCGCAACCAAGGCGCGGTATCTGGATGATGCTGCGGGTGCGCTGGCAGTCACGCTGACAGCGGAGGATATCGCCTATCTGGAGGAACCCTACCTACCTCACCGCGTTGTGGGAGCCATTGACCGGAATCCTGCGGATGGGGTCATGCTGCTGGATGAGAAAAAGTGATTTCTATACAGTTCTATCCCGAATCTGACAAGCAGCCGCAGCCTTATCTTTGATTATGGCATAGCGCAGAAAGCTTTCAACTTCGCTTGCGTCAAGAGTGACATCAGGCTACGGATAGCATTTGAGCCTCGTTGGAGAAATTCCAGCGAGGCTCTGTTTTGACCACATAAACAGCCACAGACGGTGCCGGGATACATGGGAAACATGTGGTCAAAGATGTTTAGAAAGAACATGAAATCGAGCAAAAACCGCTAAAAAGGACTAAAATTGGCAGGAAAATAGTTTCACATCTCTTTGTCTATGGCGGCGCAATTTCTGCGCTGCCGGGGATATTCTCTTTGGTTACAGCGGTGCAATTTTCGAACGGTCAAGAAGTCCTTTTCATTGATTACAGCGTCGCAAAATATGCACGATTTGCGCCGCTGTCCGTGTGAAGCGTCCGCCACGTTTTCCGTACCCATAATTCTCCGAAACGGCCACAAGGCACCACCAAAATCCTTGGGACATCTGCGTTTGCGGGAACCAAGACGCCAGCCGCTCTGAAATTTTCTTCAAAAGGCGCCACAACCGACTGCGCTGAAACCCCCGTCAACTGCCCGCACTGCGGGCAGAAGTGATTGGGCAGAGCGTCGGTTCCGACGCCAGCCCTTTATCCTGCTTTCTTTTTCGTCCTCGAAAAAGCTATGAAAAGCGCAGGAAACGCAGTCATATCAACGCTTCTAACGCATCGGTCATACGGACTTCAACACCTCTGGCACAAACGGCCCACGTTTGCTTTTACGAGCGAAAGTGGGTACACACTCGGCTTTCGGAGAAGGATCGCACACAAGGGCTCACACGCCGAAACAGGGGTGTTTCGGATGGGGGTGGCATCACTACCCTCGGACTGTTTCACACGTTTCGGAAACCCTGCGTGGCCAGGGGGCAGAACGGCGTACTTTGCCGCTTTTGGGTCTTGGTTGGATGTGCTCCCCAAAAACGCAGAAAGCCTGCGGAACAGCGATGCGCTTATGCGCGTCGCTGTTCCGCA
>ENA-ORTG01000700-ORTG01000700.1-human-gut-metagenome-genome-assembly--contig:-NODE-700-length-35009-cov-43.228414_pt1 | contig 35009 bp, 52 predicted proteins | sample MGYA00241906_ERZ509176 | MGnify/ENA primary metagenome ERZ509176 (study PRJEB26280, sample SAMEA2338811) | human gut metagenome | biome: human gut; feature: human-associated habitat; material: faeces...
GCACCGGAAGCTACCACTTCCATGCAGCGAGATGTCATGGAAGGCAAAGATTCCGTCTGAAATAAAAGAAAAGCAGTCAACTTATAGCCCCCCATCAAATGCTATAAGAATTTGTCTTGGCGTAAAACCGGTGTCAAAGACATATACTACAGGCTCAAATAACAAGACGGCTTATTATTGGACCGGAACTGAAGCATGGGCTAGCTATGCTATTTCAGCGACGCAAATTCCGGATAAGCCGCCTGTGCCTACTGTCGAAATTGAAAAGTATAAGCTTACGGCATCAGTGGACAACATATCAGATTCGAAGGTCGCAGATATAGAGTTCCAAGTATATAACGGAACAAAACTTATAAATAGCGGAACAGCTCCTGTTTTGGCTTGCCAAGCGTCGTTTACTTGCGGAGTCGATGCAGGTGGCGAGTATAGAGTTAGATGTCGAGCTATTGGAATTGCTGGAACAGCTAAGGCTTACAGCGAATGGTCTGATTTCTCTAGTTCTAATAAAGCGATACCGTCTCCTCCAAAGGGAATAACGATATGCCGAGCCAGTTCAGAAACTTCTGTATATTTGGAATGGACTGCGGTAAGTACCGCTAAGACATACGACATTGAATATACAACAAAGAAAAAATATTTTGACGGTTCGGATCAGACGACCACAGTTACCGGAATCGAGTTTACTCACTATGAAAAGACGGGTCTCACATCTGGTCAGGAATATTTCTTCAGAGTGCGTTCTGTCAATGAAAAAGGTGAATCAACATGGTCGCCTATAGCCTCAACCATAGTAGGTAAAGCTCCTTCGGCTCCTACTACTTGGTCATCGACCACAACAGCTATTGTTGGCGATCCTTTGAACTTATATTGGGTTCATAATTCAGAAGATGGGTCTAGTCAGACATATGCAGAGCTAGAGATATATTTCAATAATACGAAATATACCTACACAATAAAAAATACGACTGATCCTGACTTAAAAGATAAAACAAGTTCATATTCTGTGGACACGTCAACATATTCAGAGGGGACTAAGATAAAGTGGCGAGTTCGAACAGCTGGCGTGACTAAAAAATATGGCGATTGGTCTGTTCAGAGAACAATTGACGTTTATGCGACACCGACTCTTGCACTAAGTGTTATAAATAGCGCTGGAACAGCCATAAGTACTCTAACCACATTCCCGTTTTATGTTTCGGCATTGGCTGGACCTAATACTCAAGCACCAATAGGTTACTATGTATCTATTGCATCGAACCAGGCGTATGAGACGGTCGATAACATCGGAAATCCTAAAACGGTTAATGAAGGCGAAGAAGTATATTCTAAATATTTTGACACATCGGATGCTTTGATGGTCGAATTGTCAGCTGGAAATGTCGATTTAGCTAACGGAATGGAATATAAAATAACGTGTGTTGTTTCTATGAATTCCGGATTAACAGCAGAAGCAAGCACAACAATATCTGTGTCTTGGGCCGAGGTGTCATATGAACCAGATGCAGCAGTATCGATCGATAATGAAGCATATGTTGCTTATATTACTCCGTGCTGTAAAGATGAGAACGACGATTTTATAGAAGGAGTTACGCTTTCAGTTTATCGTAGAGAATTCGATGGAACATTCACAGAGCTTGCTTCTGGACTTGATAATGTTAAAAATGTGTCTATAACGGATCCTCATCCGGCACTCGATTATGCTCGCTATAGAGTAGTAGCGACTACTACGTCGACTGGAACAGTAAGTTATTACGATCTTCCTGGATTTCCTATTGGATGCAATTCAGTTATAATTCAGTGGGATGATGACTGGTCAGACTTTGATGTTAGCGACGATGACTTACCAACAGAGCCGACGTGGACTGGATCGATGCTTAAATTACCGTATAATATAGATGTGTCGGATAGTAATTCTATCGACGTTTCTCTTGTTGAATATATAGGTCGAAAGCATCCTGTAAGTTATTACGGATCTCAGTTAGGAGTCACGTCAACATGGAATGTCGAGATACCTAAATATGATAAGGAAACTCTCTATGCTATTCGTCGTCTATCAATATGGACAGGTGATGTTTACGTTAGAGAACCTTCTGGAAGCGGATATTGGGCTAATATTTCAGTTTCTTACAGTCAGAAGCATCTCGACTTGACAATACCGATTTCTTTTAACGTAACAAGAGTCGAAGGAGGCGCATAATATGCCCGATTGGACTAAATCTATGGAACAGACATTCGAATATTATATTGTAGATCCAGGAACTTGGATGGACAGCAAGCGTTTAACTACTGTTAAGTCGTCGTCTATTTCAAGAGATATCGAAGCAGACACTCTAGGATCTGCAACGATTGATATAACGAATTCTGTTGGAGAATGCTATATAAGAATATATCTTATAACAATTCAAAATGGATTAAAAGAGAAGCACCCTTTGGGGACATTTCTTGTTCAGACACCTTCGTCAACTTTTACAGGAAAGACTCTAGACGTATCTATGGATGCTTATACTCCTTTACTCGAATTGAAAGAAAACCCACCTCCTTTAGGTTATTATGTTGGCAAGAATGAAAATATCATGCAGAATGCCTATATGATAACCAGAGATCATGTCAGAGCTCCTGTCGTTGAACCAGCGAGCTCTGATAAGCTCTTTAGAGATTTTGTTGCGGATACAAGTGATACTTGGCTAACATATGTTAGAGATCTTATTTCAAATGCGAAATACAGATTTGATCTTGATGAGTTAGGTAGAATACTGTTTGCCCCAAAACAGGCAACAGCGTCTCTTCAGCCTGTATGGGAGTATAATGATGACAACAGTTCAATATTATATCCTGAATTAACTATGAATCATGATCTGTATGGAATTCCGAATGTCGTTGAAGTGATATATTCTAGCGGAAACGACTACTATGAAACTAGAGTCGTTAATAATGATTCTAATAGTCCGATTTCTGTAGAGAATCGCGGAAGAGAAATTATTCATAGGGTAAATAATCCGGATCTTATAGGAGATCCTACCGAAAACCAAATAAAAGAGTATGCTGAAAATTTATTAAAAGAGCTTTCTTCTTTAGAGTATACCATTTCTTATACTCACGCTTATTGTCCAGTTAGAATTGGAGATTGTGTCCGATTAAATTATTCAAGAGCTGGATTAACGAACATTAAAGCAAGAGTAATAAGTCAGACAATTAAGTGCGAACCTGGTTGCCCGGTTACTGAAAAAGCGATATTTACTACTAAATTGTGGGGGTGACATTTTCTATGGCTTTATCAAATGAACTTATATCTCAGTTTGCAAAAATTACAACAGAAAAAGAAGAGACTAAAACAGAAGAAGTTGTTTATGGAACAACTGTCAGTTATAATGACACGGTTTATGTCAAACTTGACGGATCTGACCGACTTACTCCTATAACATCTACAACTGTTGTTAAGCCTGACGAAAGAGTTACGGTTATGATCAAAGATCATTCCGCGATTGTCACAGGAAACCTATCATCCCCTTCTGCTAGAAATAGCGATGTAGAAGAATTAGGTACACAGATATCTGAGTTCGATACGATAATCGCAAATAAAGTTGACACAGAAGAACTTAATGCAACAAATGCTAGAATTGATACGTTAAATACCGATACTGTCAACATAAGAAAAGATCTTAATGCTGCTAATGCAAATATTGAGACATTGACAGCTGATAATGTAACTATCAATGAAACATTAAACGCGCAGTCTGCTAGCATTGATAATCTCGAAGCAAATAAGCTAAGCGTTGAAATTGCCGACGCAAAATATGCTACTATAGAGAATCTAGAAGCTACAAATGTCAGTGTTAATAATTTGTCTAGTACTTATGCCGATTTCAAGAATACGACTACCACTAAATTAGCAGCAGTAGATGCTTCTATTGAGAACTTGGAAACTAATAAATTATCTGCCGCTTCTGCAGATCTTAAGTACGCCAATATTGATTTCTCGAATATTGGACAAGCTGCAATAGAAGAGTTCTATGCTAAATCAGGTATAATAAAAGATCTTACAATCGAAGGCGGAACCATTACCGGCGAATTAGTCGGTGTCACAATTAAGGGCGACTTGATCGAGGGCGGTACTGTCGTAGCAGATAAGCTTGTCGTAAAAGGCGAAAACGGCTTATATTACAAGCTGAATACGGACGGTGTTACAACTGAAGCTCAGCAGACAGAGTACAACAGTCTTAACGGCAGTGTCATAACGGCTAAGTCAATAACTGCTACAAAGATTAGTGTTACCGATCTCGTTGCTTTTGATGCTACTATCGGCGGCTTTAAAATTACCGAAAATTCTATATATTCTGGATCTAAGGAATCAGCTTCTAATACCACTAGAGGCATATATTTGGATAATGACGGCCAGGCTGTTTTCGGCGATGCCAGTAACTATCTAAAATATTATAAAGACACCGACAATACTTATAAACTCGCTATTTCGGCGAACAGCATATATTTAAGTGCGAGCAATAAAGATGTTGAAACTATTGTCACAGAGGCAAACGACAATGCCACATCGGCTAAGAATGCAATCGACAATCTTAAGATTGGCGGAAGAAACTTAGTCGTTGAAAAAGGTATTATATATGGACGAACTGATATTGATGATGGAAGCATTATGTCTACAAACGACCATCAGACAACCGAGTTTGTTCCTATCGATGCCGGAACCTATACGATTAGCGGAACAAAATTATCAGAAGCTCACGGGAAGTATATTACAGTTGCTCTTTATAATTCAAACAAGGAATTTATTAAAAGACTTGTCCCGATCGAAACTATAAACGAAGATACGTATAGTGAAACTGGTGAAGCTCCCGCTAACACAGCATATGCACGTACGAGTTTTCCTACCGGATATTCCGATCGAATCAAATTAGAAAGAGGAAACAAGGCTACTGATTGGACTCCTGCTCCTGAAGATGTCGATAATAAAATTGATTCTACTGCGGATGACTTAGAGCTTTCCATAGCAAGTCAGTCAGCATCAATTACGAACGATGTACATGGTATTGTTCTCAATGCCTTAGAGGATTATGTCGAGAAGGATGAGTACAATACTTATAAGAGCTCGACAAAAAGTCAGTTAGAAGTTCTCTCTGATCAGATAGAAATGAATTTTACATCGACCAATTCATCAATAGAGACAGTTGATGGAAAAGTTGATACTAAATTCGAAGAACTTACTAAGTATATTCGATTTAGTACAGATGGCATCGAAATCGGAAAAGACGAAAATAGTCTTAAATTAAAGCTCGACAATGATATGATACAGTTTACGAAAAATGGAATTCCTATCGGATGGTGGGATGGAAATGATTTTCACACTGGCAATATTGTTGTCGAAGTTAATGAGCGAGCTCAGTTTGGTAACTTTGCATTTACTCCCAGAAGTGACGGATCGTTGATGCTATTAAAGGTTAAGGGGGTATAAAACATGGCACTAAGTGGAACTGTTAAAACAAATGCCGATGGTAACGGTCGATATTATCAGCTATCATGGACAGCAACTCAATCAACAGCGAACAACACATCTACAATTTCATGGACCTTATCGGCACAAGGATATAGCGGAAATTGGGTTGCTGAACGTACTCTTTATGTTACCATTGATGGCGCAACTGTCTATAGCAAGAGCGATCGTGTAGAGCGAAAGGTAGGAACCATAAAAACCGGAACTAAAACCATAACGCACAATAGTAATGGTAGTCGATCCTTTACAATTACTCTTGGTGCTGCTGTTTATGGCACATCTGTTAACTGCAAAGGCTCTGGAACGTTCGCTCTTAATACGATAGGAAGAGCTTCTACTTTGAACGTTAGTGGCGGAACACTAGGGGTGGCTCAGACAATAACCGCTGATAGGAAAGTTTCAAGTTTTACGCATACATTAACATGGGAGTGCGGTTCATATTCCGGTACAATTGCTACTAAATCGACGGCAACGTCATGGTCGTTTACTCCTCCGTTAGAATTAGCCAATACTGCTACACAACTCTTTCCAGCGGGTGTGTATTTTAAATTGACCACATACAATGGATCAACCGTTGTTGGAACTTCTGATCAAACTGTTGTCATGAAGATACCAACATCGATAAAGCCTACGTGCACCGTGAATATAACCGATCCAACTGGATATTCGGCTACATACGGAGGCTACGTTCAGAATAAGTCAAAAATGAAAATCACTGTCACTGCGACGCCAGCATATGGTTCTCCGATTACGGGTTACAGTATTATTGCAAACGGGAATACATATAGCGACAATCCGGCTACTACGAATGTCATTACGACATCCGGCAGTAATACAATTACATGCAAAGCAACAGATAAACGTAATAGAACTGGGTCAGCAACTACTACTATAAATGTTCTTGCATATAGCTCTCCTAAAATAACATTTACTATGCACCGATGTGATCAAGACGGTACAGAAAATATGACAGGATCCTACTGTAAAGTTTCATATAAAGCAGTAATAACGTCATTGTCAAATAAAAACTCGAAGTCTATTAAGCTACGATATAAAAAAACGAGTGATACGACATACACGTTTCGAACAATTAATATGGGATCTTATACTCAAGAAGGATCGGAGATATTTTCTGCAGAAGATGGAAGCTCATACAATGTACAGATGCAAGCAATTGACTCTTTCGAGACATCTACAACTACTGCTGAACTTTCGACCGGATTTTCAATTATGCATATTGCAGCATCCGGAAGAGGACTTGCTATTGGTAAGATAAGCCAGGCAGACGAGTTTGAAGTTGGTATGGATGCAAAATTTTATAGCGGCGCGCATTTTAATAAAGGATTTACAGAGGATATTCCTCTCATTGCAGATAGCGATTGCAATAATATAATTACTAGCGGCCATTATTATGCTTATGAAAACACGACTAATAAGCCAGAAAATAAAAACGGATGGCTAATAGTAAGAAGATTCGCTAATCAAAGTATATGCTATCAAGAATTTGTCACTTATGATGGTCATCGATATTTTCGTAATTATTACACATCTTGGTCTGATTGGATACGTCTCCCGGTAGGCGAGCATGAAGATTATGTTATAGAAACGGCTAAGAGTGGTGATTGGGATTATAAGAAATGGAATAATGGCAATATCGAATTGTGGTGTGTCAAGACGTTAACATCCGCTATTAGCGATAACTATGTCAATTCTTCAATGTATTTTAAGGATTCAAGTATTGACTTTCCTAGCGGTCTAATAGACAATGTCAAGAACGTGCAATTAACTATTAACGGAAATGGTCTAAAAATGGTGCAAGCATATACAGTTAATACGAATCATATTTTATTTCGTGTTTTGGCGCCAAAGAAAGAAGTCTCTGGAACGATGTATGTGCATGCGTATGTTATAGGTACTTGGAAATAAAGGGGTGAACGAACTAGTGGATTGGGCAACTATTGTCGTAGGTGTCTTAGCGTTTATAGGCACTCTTGTTGGTGCATATTGTTCGAATAACAAAACAGTTGCGCTTGTTACTTATCGATTACAGGCACTAGAAAAGAAAGTAGAACAACACAACAAAGTAGTAGAAAGAATGCTTATTGCCGAAAACGAAATTAAAACAATGAAAAAAGAGATCGAAAAGGTAGAAGTAGAAATGCACGACTTTGAATATAAATAAGGAGGACTTAAATATGGAGAAGAAAATAGATGTTAATCTTATCGTTAGAACTATAGTTAGTATTATAGCTCTTATAAATTTCATAGCTGCTCAGAGAGGCTTTAATCCGCTCAATATAGACGAGCAGTCTATTTACGTTGTTGTTTCGACAATCGTAGCCATTATTACTTGGGCTTGGGGCTTCTGGAAGAACAATAACTTCACCGATGCTGCTAAGCAGGGACAGGAACTCATTGACAAGCTGAAAGCTGAAAAGAAAGAAAATAAGGGCTAATCATCTCTAAATTGCCTTTTGCATGTATTTCTTTTACTAACGATCTCTAGAAGCGTCTTTTGTCTTAGGCATATTTTGTCAGGTCAAGAGGCGCTTCTTTAATCTTCGCGATTGATACTTTGTCTATTTTTTTTCATAAATACGCGTAAAAAACACGTTCCTTTATGAAAGGAGTGACTAAAATGAGAGCATTTATAATTGATTTTATTAAGGGACTTGCTTATACGGCATTGGGAATACTTAATACAATCATAGTGGTCTTAGTATGGTCATCAATAAAGGATTGAGCCAGCAATGGCTCTTTCTTTTATTTTTCGCGAAAAACGCATCTCCTATTATGAAAGGAGTGATATTAATGTTTAAAACATTTTTCAATCGCATTAAAAAATCAAAGAGGAACGACGTAACATTCGACACATCAATCAATTCTTTACCTGAAATCAATTCAGAAAGAATAGATAAGCTATGTAACATGGCGGAAAATCTTCAGCAAGCTTTTAGAGAGCAAAAAGAAGAGTATGATGCTATAAACAAGCTTATCGATGAATATGACATGAAATTGATTTATAAGGATAAACGAACTGGTGAAACGCACGTAGTCGATTGGACGGATGAAAACTTTGATGCGATTATGAGTGATGAAAATCTAGCATTAGTATTCTAAAAAATGAAAAGAGATTGTTATAATGACAGTCTCTCTTCATTTTTAATTTATTCTTTTTCTTCGCGAAAAAAGCATCTCCTATTATGAAAGGAGTGACTAAAATGAGAGCATTTATAGTTGGTTTCATTAAAGGATTTGCTAGTGTTGCACTAGTATTGTCATCTATTATTAACATATTTAGTATAGGTGGGGCTACTGGTATAATCGCAGCGATCTTTAATGCGATCATATTGGTCTCAGTATGGTTATCAATAAAGGATTGAGCCAGCAATGGCTCTTCCTTTTATTTTTTTTATATTCGCGTAAAAAGCACGTTCCTTTATGAAGAGAAAGTTAGGATAAAACCGGAACGGTCGTATACAGACATGTATGAATCCGTGTAATAAAGTGGACAAACCGGTAGGTGTCGTATGTAGGTATACATGAATCACCATTCTCTTTTATTTTTCGCGTAGAAAGCAGCTCCTTTTATGAAAGGAGGCGATAAGTGATGATTCTATTCACAATTTTGATGCTTATGTTGCTAATATTAGTAACAATTACTGTAATCGCGATAAGTGTTGGCGGTTCAGTAGCTATTGTGCTATTTGGTGACGTATTTGTATGCATATTTATTATAGTATTAATCATGAGACGCATCGTTAGAAACAGATAGAGGATCGAGCCAGCAAAGGCTCATCCTTTTTTATTTTTAGCTTTCAATTAGAAAGGAGGAAGTAAAATGGAATATTTATTTGTACTTATAGGTTTACTTGTTGGGTCAATAGTTTCAAACATTATATTTTTTATTCGTTACCGGAAGGCTGGAACTCTTAGAATCGACCATTCCGATCCTGAGAAGGATGTCTACAGAATAGAGATAGATGATCTTGATGGATTGATCAAAAAAAAGAATGTCATCCTCAAAGTGGACAATAACGCAAACCTTTCGCAGAAATAACAGATACTATTATGGAACAAATTAGTTCACACAATTTTGAAAGGAGAAATGCAAAATGAGCATTCCAACATTGTTAGAAGTAGAAATTGAGGATCAGTTCGAGCATTTAAGTAAGGTGGAGTTCGGATCTGAACAGTACAAAGCAGGGGTAGATGGACTTACCAAGCTTCTTGACAGATCTATGGAGATGAACAAACTCGAATATGAGGCTGAGGAAGGACGAAAGAATCGAGAAATCGATAATGAGTTCAAACAGAAGCAAATGGACGAGGAGAAAAAATCTCGATGGGTTCAGCATGCGATAAGCATGGCAAGTATAATATTACCAATAGCGGCAGCTGTTTGGGGAACGAAAGCATCATTTAAATTCGAAGAGACCGGAACAGTAACGACAATAATGGGAAGAGGCTGGATTAACAAACTACTTCCAAAGAAGTGAGGAACTTAATGTACCAGGGGGAGGAGATTATGGAAACATATTCTCTTCCTCTTTATATTTAAATTCGCAAAAAATACAATCGCTATTATGAAGGAGGTGAAATGCTTTATGCAAAAGCTTAATATCGATTTTGTCGAAATATTGGGATTTTTAGGAGCCGGACTTAGTATAGCTGCAACAGTCGTATCAGGTATAGCTCAGAAAAAGTCAATGAATGAGACAATCGCAAAAGAAGTTGCAGAAGCAATGAAAAACCATCAGTAAAATAGGAGAGGCTCAAAAGGCCTCTTTTATTTTTATTAGCGAATCTGAAAGGAGAAAACAAATGGGTAAAGAAAATTTAACAAACGTCATTAAGAATATTCAGACGACATTAACAAAGCATAGTCCTGAAATTCTTACTGGCCTTGGAATTGCTGGTATGGTGTCGACTACAGTTCTTGCTGTAAAGGCTACTCCAAAAGCTCTTAGGTTGATAGAAAATGCTGAAAACGACTTATCAAACGAACGTTGCGAAGATGTGAAACTTAAGATGCTTGATATAGTAAAACTTGTATGGCCTTGCTACATACCTGCCGTTATAACTTGCGGAGTATCGATCGCTTGCCTTATAGGAGGAACTACAGTAAATGTTAAACGAACTGCTGCTCTGGCAACAGCTTACAAAATCTCCGAAACAGCTCTTAACGAGTATAAAGATGCTGTTGTTGAGACAATTGGAGAGAAAAAAGAGAAGGTTGTTAAGGACAAAGTTGCTGAAAAGAAGATTAAGAAAAACCCAGTCGGCAATAGTGAGGTCATTATAACAAAGAAAGGCGAAACTCTTTGTTATGATGGAGCGTTCGGACGATATTTTAAGTCTGATATTGACACTATTAAGAAGGCCGTAAACGTTATCAACCGAAACATTATTACGGATATGTATGCTTCATTGAACGACTTTTATGACCTTATCGGTCTGAAACCTATCAATGTCGGATACGATCTTGGTTGGAACATTGACGATGGAGAAATTGATATTTACTTTAGCTCGCAATTGGCAGAAGATGGCACGCCATGTCTTGTAATTGACTACAGCGTTGCGCCAAAATGCGATTTCTCAAGTTTTATGTAAAAAGACGCGAAAAAAACATTTCATATTATGAAGAACGTACCACGTTTTTCGATATTTTGTAAAGGAGGACTTTATAATGGAAGAAGTCAAAAACGAGAACGTAAACGACATCGAGGAAATCGAAGAGGTTGAATTAATACCTGAAGATTCGGAAACAGTTAACATTCTGCCGATCATAATTGGTGCTGGATCTGCTGTAGTAGCTGGCGTAGCAGCCATTGCTTACAAGAACAGAGCCAAGATTGAAGAGTGGAAGATTAACCGTCTGAGAAAGAAGGGTTATACAATCTATAAGAATGAAGAGGTCGTTGAAGTCGAAGAAGATGAATCCGTAGAAGAAGACGACAAATAAGGAAAACAAAAGTTCTAAAAAGGGTAAGTGCCTGTAACAGGGTGCTTTCCCTTTTCCTTTTTATAAGGAGTAAAGTATGGATATTTCTTATGCAGGCTATCTCACGCCAAATTGTATCGGTTGTAGACATTGGATGGACGGGAGTAAGTACGATTTGGGTTGTGGACATCCGACTGGCGACTGCCGATATTTGAAGACAGATAAAACTAAAAGAAATCATTTATATTACTATGATGGTCCAGTAATGAGGTTTGATGACTGTTTGGTTATGTCTTGGAACGGAACCACCAGTGCTGTTTCTAAAGAAAAAGCCAGAGCGAACCTTACCTATCAATGGAAAATTGCGCATGGATATTCTCCGAGATCTAAAATCACATTACCTGGAACACTAATATTAATAGATTGAAAGGAGTAAACTGACAGTGGAAGACTATAAGCCTAATTCACACAAGTCAAAAGAAAAGGCAGCAGCTGCAGCAAAAACTGAGAAAAAGGTTGAAAAAGTCGTTAATGGAACTGTAAAAACCAAGAAGAAATCTGAGATGAATAAACTCAAAGACTTATTTATTTCAGAAGATGCGGCGAATGTAAAGTCTTATATTCTCATGGACGTTCTTGTACCTGCTGTGAAGAAAGCAATCTCTGATATTGTTACGGACGGAGTTTCGATGATTCTGTTCGGAACTACCGGAAATAGGTCAAGTAGAGGCAATAGTTCATTCATATCTTATGACAAATTTTCTCGAAGAGAAGACGATCGTCGATATGGAAGCACCCGGACAAGATCCGGATATAATTTCGATGATATTTATCTCGAAAGCAGAGGCGAAGCAGAGGAAGTTCTGTCGAGAATGGACGAGCTTATTGACATGTATGGTGTAGTTTCCGTAGCAGATCTTTATGATCTGGTTGGAATAACTGGAAATTATACAGATAATAAATATGGTTGGAAAAATATTCGTAATGCAGAACCGGTAAGAGCTATGGGCGGCGGTTATATGCTTAAACTGCCTAAGGCATTACCTATTAATTAAAGGAGGATATTTATGAGCATTGGATTCACAGATATGGACATTAGGCGGACAGACCCTATGGTTGAGCATCCGTCTCATTATATTTCTGAAACTGGACTTGAGACGATTGATGTAATAGAGGCGTTTACATTTGATCTCAAAGGAATCGAAGCAACTGACACCGGCAATATTATTAAGTATATTTGCCGTTGGAAACAGAAGAATGGCCTTCAGGATCTGAAAAAGGCAATGTGGTACTTAAATCATCTTATTAAGCATGTCGAAAAAATGGAAAAGGAGAACGACTAACTATGAAAAAGTTCGAAATCACTAAAAATATGACAAGAGCATTTGGCAAGGCCGGACTTACTTGTAAAAAGTATTCCCCCGAAGCTCTTATAATAGCTGGTATCGTGGGTGTTGTGACAAGCGCAATCATGGCATGTAAGGCAACAACCAAGGTAAACGATATTCTTGAAGAGGCTAAAGATAACACGCATAATCTTCATCTTGTAGCTACTGCAGCAGGTCTAAAAGAGGTTACGGACGAGTTCTCAAATGAAGATATTCGCAAGATTGATATTCTTTCTGCAAAAGAGGATGTTAAAAACTATACTTCACAGGATCTGAAGAAAGACACAACTATTATATATGCTCAGACAGCTGTTAAGTTTATAAAGCTTTATGGTCCTGCTGTAGTACTTGGCGCTCTGTCTATAACTAGCATACTCGCGTCTAACAATATTCTTCGTAAGAGAAATGTAGCTCTTGCAGCTGCGTATGCAACTGTCGACAAGGGATTTAAGGAATATAGAAACCGTGTTGTCGAACGTTTCGGAAAAGATATGGACCGAGAGCTTAAATATAATATCAAGGCTAAAGAAATTGAAGAGACTACAAAAGATGCAAAAGGCAAAGAAAAGACTGTAAAAAAGTCGATCGAAGTCGCTGATGTAAATGAGTATAGCGATTATGCACGATTCTTTGATGAGCTTTGCACAGGATGGAAGAGGGATGCAGAATACAACCTTATGTTCCTTAAGCATCAGCAGAATTATGCCAACGAAAAGCTGCAGAAGCAGGGATATTTGTTCCTCAATGATGTGTATGACATGCTCGGTATTCCGAAAACAAAAGCCGGTCAGATAGTAGGTTGGATTTATGATGAAGCGCATCCTGATATTTACGATAATTTCGTAGACTTCGGAATCTATGATCTGTATAATGAAAAAGCACGCGACTTTGTGAATGGTCGTGAAAAGAGCATTCTTCTTGACTTCAATGTCGACGGCAATATTCTCGATCTCATCTGAAAGGGAGACAAATAATGACTGGTAAAGAGTTAATCGTTTATATTTTGCAGAATGACCTTGAAGACGAAGTTATTTTTCAGAACAACCGTTTTATCGGATTTGCAAGTGAAGAAGAGCTCGCATCTAAATTTTCAGTCGGAGTGGAGACCATCAAATGGTGGTATTCACTCGGCTGGATAAAAGGGGTTAAAATAGGAAAATCTATATTTTTCCCGGCAGGAATAACCGATCCACGATTGCAAGAACATGAATAAAAACATTGAAAATGGAGGACTAATATAATGAACAGTAAACTTCTATATTTTCTGTCATTTATAGTGGGCGCTTCAGCAGGTTCGCTCATAACATGGAAGTTCGTAGAGAAAAAGTATAAGCAGATCGCTCAGGAAGAGATTGATTCTGTTAAGGAAACATATGCAAAGATGCGAAAAGATGACCTTGAGGCTAAGAAGGCAGATATTGAAGCAGCGAAAGCAAAACTTCATCCTGCTGAGTCTGAGAAGGCAGAAACTCCTGAAGTTCAGCCCGAAGAAGTAAAGGAGTATGAAGACGTTATAGCTAGACATAATTATACAAGTTATTCAAATAATATTAATGAGAAAGGGGGAGACGTGATGACCGATAGACCTTATGTAATTTCTCCGGACGAGTTCGGTGATTATCCGGATTACGAGACGATAAGTCTCACATATTATAATGATAAAGTCCTTACTGACGAGTATAATGAAATCGTAGACGATATCGATGATCTTATTGGAGAGGACTCGCTTAACCATTTTGGTGAATACGAGGACGACTCTGTATTCGTTAGAAATGATGCTTTGAAAGTTGATTATGAGATTTTGCTTGATTCTGCAAACTATAGCGATATTGCGCCTCAGAATCAGGTGGATGATTAATGACAATCGCAGATAAAATTCAAAACGAATATTTTGAATGGTTGTATGACTTAGTTTGCAAGGATAGATATTCAAAGCAAATTTCTTACAGAAAGCTTTTGTCATGCTTACACAATACAGAGTTCACTTATATTTTACGAAGAGATAGAAATAGAGCTGAGGACGGATTAAATTTACGATATCGTTTCGCTATTCGACATCGCGGGGATGAAGAATCATATTTGGATGGTCCGTGTAGCGTTTTGGAAATGATGATTGCATTGGCTATACGCTGTGAGGAAAGCATCATGGACAATCCTGCATATGGAGACAGAACTAAACAATGGTTCTGGGGGATGATAGTAAATATGGGTCTCAGCTCTATGACGGATGATGTATTTAATAGGCAGTACGTAGAAGCAGCGGTCACAAGGTTGCTTAATCGCGAGTATGAACCTGACGGAAAAGGCGGATTATTTACAATTAAGGATTGTGACCGTGATCTACGGACGGTTGAAATTTGGTATCAGCTTTGCTGGTATTTGGATGAAATCGTATAAATAAAAGCTGGAGAAGAGTCTAAGAAAGGAGATTAAATAATGAAATGCTTGATTTCATGACGGTCTCGACCCGTAACACAAGGCGTGGTATTGTTGAAATCTATCCTACGTTCTTAATGAAGAAAAGCTCAGATCTAATGATTCGTGGTAGTGATTTCTATGCAGTATGGGACGAAGAACGCGGCTTGTGGTCTACGGAAGAGCAGGATGCATTGAGAATGATCGATGCAGAGCTGAAAAAGTATGCCGAAGAACATCGCAAAAATTTAGAGTCTGATACAAAGGTTCTATATATGTGGGACGCAGATTCGGGAATGATTGATAAATGGCATAAGTATTGTCAGAAGCAGATGCGAGATAATTTTCACATGTTAGATGAGAAATTGATATTTTCAAATGCAGAAACTAACAAGAAAGATTATGCCAGCAAAAAACTCAGCTACCCATTAGAAAAAGGCGATATTTCAGCATACAACAAACTAATGTCTACTCTATATTCTGAAGAAGAGAGGCATAAGATAGAGTGGGCAATAGGCTCAATTGTGTCCGGAGATTCTAAAAAGATACAAAAATTCATGGTATTGTATGGCGCAGCAGGAACTGGTAAATCTACAATCTTAAATATCATTCAGCAGCTGTTCGAGGGATATTATTCAGTGTTTGATGCTAAAGCACTAGGGTCATCGAATAACTCATTTGCCCTTGAAGCTTTCAAGACAAATCCCCTTGTGGCCATTCAGCATGATGGCGATTTGTCTAAGATTGAAGATAATACACGCCTTAACAGCCTTGTTTCGCACGAGCTTATGACTGTGAATGAGAAATTTAAGTCAACATATTCTAGTCGATTTAAATGTTTCTTATTTATGGGAACGAATAAACCGGTAAAGATTACAGACGGCAAATCGGGTCTTATTCGTAGACTTATTGACGTATCTCCTACTGGTAATAAGCTTAGCGCGAAGGAGTATAAGGCTACCACTAAACAAATCGCATTCGAGCTTGGAGCCATAGCATATCATTGCCAAGAAGTATATTTGAGTGACCCGGGCTATTATGACGATTATATTCCAACTGCAATGCTCGGAGCATCAAATGACTTCTACAACTTTATTATTGATTCATATCATGTATTCAAGAAAGAAGACGGTACAACTTTAAAGGCTGCATGGGAGATGTATAAGACATATTGCGAAGAGGCAAAAGTGCCTTATCCATATTCTCAGAGAAACTTTAAAGAAGAGCTGAAAAACTATTTTTGGGATTTCAAAGAACGTTTTACTGATGACGACGGCTCTAGACTTCGCAGTTACTATAGCGGGTTTAGAACTGACAAATTCGAAGATGGAGAGTCAGAAGAGAAAAAAGAAGAGCCTAAAACGCACTTAATCAAGTTTGATGCTGCAGAATCTATATTTGATAAAGAGTGCGCTGACTGCTTTGCTCAGTATGCTACGTCTAAAGAAACTCCTAATAAGCAATGGGATGAAGTAACTTCCAAACTAAGAGATCTAAATACTCGTAAGCTCCACTATGTAAGAATTCCTGAGAATCATATTGTCATAGACTTTGATATTAAAGATAAGAATGGCAATAAGTCTTTTGAAAGGAACGTGGAAGAGGCTAGCAAATGGCCGGCTACGTACGCAGAACTTAGTAAAAGTGGAGCGGGTGTTCATCTTCATTATATTTATACCGGTGATCCTACAAAACTTAGTCGCATATATGATGATAATATTGAGATTAAGGTATTCACTGGTAAGAGTTCTCTTCGAAGAAAACTTACGAAATGCAATGATCTCCCAATTGCAACTATCAGCTCTGGACTACCGATGAAAGGAGAAAGTAAAGTGATAAATTTTGAAGGGGTGAAAAGCGAAAAGGCACTGAGGACTATCATAAAGCGAAATCTTAACAAGGAGTATCATGCTGCAACTAAGCCGAGCATAGACTTTATTTATAAGACTCTAGAAGATGCATATTCTAGTGGGATGAAGTATGATGTCTCGGATCTCAAGAATGCAGTACTTGCATTTGGTGCCGGCAGTACCAACAAGGCTGACTACTGTATAAAGCTTGTGAATAAGATGAAGTTTAAGTCTGAAGAGCCTTCCGCACCAGCCGATAGTAGTGATGCGAATCTTATATTCTATGACGTCGAGGTTTTTCCTAATCTGTTTTTGGTTAATTGGAAAGCAGCGGGTGAAGGAAATCCAGTTGTAAGAATGATCAATCCAACTCCTACTGAGATCGAAGATCTTATGCGCTTCAAACTTGTAGGCTTCAACTGCAGACGTTATGATAATCATATTCTGTATGCGAGACTTATGGGATATACGAATGAGCAGCTGTATAATCTTTCACAAAAAATTGTTATGGGAAGTAGAAACGCGTTTTTTGGAGAGGCTTATAACGTATCGTATACGGACGTTTATGACTTTGCAGCTAAGAAGCAGTCACTGAAAAAGTGGGAGATTGAACTTGGTATTCATCATCAAGAACTCGGTCTTCCGTGGGATCAGCCTGTGCCTGAAGAGATGTGGACGAAGGTCGCCGAATATTGCGATAACGATGTTATTGCAACTGAAGCTGTGTTTAATCATCTTAAAGGTGACTTTACAGCTCGTGAGATTCTGGCAAATCTGGCGGGTATGACAGTAAACGACACAACAAACAGCCTTACAACTCGAATCATATTTGGCAAAGAGAAAAAACCTAATCTGATCTATACAGATCTCTCCGAAGTATTTCCTGGATATTTTTTCGGAACATGGAAGGATTACTATAATCAGTATCCTGAATATATTCCTACTGATAAAAAGATATATGAGGAAAGACTTAACGATCATGCGATGCGTAATCTATATCGCGGAACAGATCTTGGTTTTGGAGGCTATGTGTATGCCGAGCCGGGAATGTATGTAGATCTTGCATTGCTTGATATTATGAGTCTGCATCCTCATTCAATAATTGCTATGGACTGCTTCGGTAAGTATACCAAGAACTTCAAGGATATTCTTGATGCTCGTATATTCATTAAGCATGGTGATTTCGCAGCTGCCAGAGAAATGCTTGACGGAAAGCTTGCCCCATATTTGGATGACGAGTCTACGGCTAAAGATCTTGCTCAGGCACTAAAGATAGCAATTAACTCTGTCTATGGCCTTACTGCTGCTAATTTTGATAATCCGTTCCGTGATATTCGTAATAAAAACAATATTGTAGCTCTTCGTGGAGCATTGTTTATGCGGACTCTTCAGGACGAGGTATCGAAGCGAGGTTTTACTGTAGCGCATATTAAGACAGATAGTATCAAGATTCCGAATGCAACTCCGGAGATCATAGACTTCTGTATGAAGTTCGCTAACAAGTACGGCTATACTTTTGAACATGAGGCTACGTACGACAGGATGTGCCTTGTCAATGACGCAGTTTATATTGCTAAGTATAAAGACGGAAAGCATGCTGGCGAGTGGACAGCCACAGGAACTCAGTTCCAGATCCCTTACGTATTCAAGACACTCTTTAGTAAAGAGCCTATTGGATTTGAGGATACATGCGAAACTAAAGAAGTTAAGTCCGCTTTATATTTGGACATGAACGAAAACCTTCCTGAAGGCGAACATAATTATCAGTTCATAGGTAAGGTTGGTCAGTTCTGTCCTATTAAACCTGGATGTGGCGGAGGAGAACTTCTTAGAGAAGGCAAAGACAAGGAAGGAAATGTCAAATATTCTTCTGCAACTGGTGCTAAGGGATATCGTTGGCTTGAGTCTGAGATGGTTAAAACTCTTGGTAAACAGGACAGTATTGACAAAACTTATTATAGTAAACTTGTCGATTCTGCCGTCGATACCATATCTAATTATGGAGACTTTGAATGGTTTGTTTCAAACGATCCGCTTCCCAATATAGAAGAGCCACCTTGGATTAGAGAATGCGGTGCAGAATCCTGCATAGGATGCCCAAATTTAAGAGATCAGGACATGACTCTTCAGAGTGATGGAACACCAAAGTTAACATGCGGAGCGGGCTATGATATTTCTGATTTGGTTCCGCTCAACGAAGATGATGATTCTTTCAAGAAAAGATAAAAACTATATTTAAAAGGAGATTAAAACTATGAACATTACTTTTGCACCGAGAGGCATTCTTCAGATCGATGATGCCATAATTATTTATCGTAACTTTTCTGGAGCTCCCTCAAAGTTTAACCGAGAGGGAGACCGTAACTTTGCATTGGTTATTCCTGACCAGGAAACTGCTGATCGTCTTATTGCAGATGGATGGAATGTAAAGATCAAGTCTCGTGGCGAAGATGAGGATCCGTTTATGTTCCTTCCTGTTAAGATTAAGTTTAATGACCGTGGACCGAATGTATATCTTAAGACCGGTTCAAGAGTTAATAAACTTGACGAGGAGAGTGTATCTTGCCTGGATGACGTTGATATTATGTCGGTTGATCTTGACATACGTCCTTATGACTGGGAAGTCAATGGCAAAGCAGGACGAACTGCATATTTGCAGTCGATAAGTGTTACACAGAATATCGATCGTTTTGCTGCAAGATTTGCAGAAGAAGAGTGTCCTGGTGAAGACTGCCCGTTCTAATACTAGGCATTTTCATGTATTACAATAAAGAGAAGCAGTAATGGACTTTACTGCCATGCTGTTTCTCTTTATATTTTTGAATTGGAGGCATACAAATTTGAAAACCTGGCAGGAAGCGGCGTTGGAATACGCTGCACAAGGGCTTAGACCTTGCGATGCAACTAGGAAGATAGAATCCGAATTGGGTCTTACTAACATGTACAACAAAGTTCAAAAGTACATGAAAAAACACGCAGATGCAGCGTCTAAGCATGAAGAAAAAAGAGCTGTTATTCAGAACCAAGAGCCGAGTTATCACTTGAGCAATTGGGGCGGAACTAAGACTATAAAGTTCGGTCTTATGGGCGATACTCAGATCGGAAGTAAGTATACTCAGCTTACATGGCTTAATGTATATTATGACTATGCAAAATCGCTTGGAATAAAAGATATTTATCATACAGGTGACATTACGGACGGTCTTAAGATGAGACCAGGTCATGAGTACGAGCTGTATGAAATATCTGCTGATGAGATGAGAGACGATGTTGTAAAGAATTATCCGAAACGTGATGGCATTACGACTCATTTTATTACAGGAAACCATGACGCAAGCATATATAAGCATGTCGGCTATGATATTGGTAAAGCTATAGCGAATCTTAGACCCGACTTGGATTATCTTGGAAGGGACTGCGCTCTTGTGGAGTTGACTCCGCATTGTATACTTGAACTCAGGCATCCTTGGGACGGAACAGCTTATGCTTTGAGCTATAAAGTTCAGAAGATGGTTGAGGCAATGGAGAGCGATTCAAAGCCGAATATTTTGGCAGTGGGTCACTATCATAAGGCCGAATATTTATTCTATAGGAATGTTCACGTCTTTCAGACGGGATGCTTCCAGTCTCAGACTCCATTCACCAGAGGCAAGGGAATCTCGGTACATATCGGTGGATGGTTCATTGAGGCTACGGTGGCTACGGACGGAACTATATTAATGATCAAACCTACATTCGTGCCTTTTTATAACTCAATTAAGGACGATTATAAAAATTTTAAATGATTTTAAGGAGGAAGCAAACAATGAGGTATAACGATTACGAAAATGATATCCGTATCGATTACGGAACTTATAGCAGTATATATAATAGAATTGCATCTGACAACGGAAGTTATATAAAAGTGCCGTCTACAAAACAGAATGCGATGAATTCTATAACTAATGTTATATTTAACAATCCTGCAACAATAGTTTTTTGGTCTGACGGAACAAAGACAGTAGTTAAATGCGATGAAAGAGACGAGTTTGATCCGGAGAAGGGTCTTGCCATGGCAATTTGTAAGAAGCATTTTGGCGGCGGGTTTTATAATGATATTTTTAAAAAGTGGATTCCTAAAGAAGAAACTCCTGAGATCAAAATCGATGGCCAGATAACGATGGACGACATAGCTGAAAAATTCGAAAAGCTTGCTAAAGCGGCTAAATCCGTGTTCGGTCCATGGGATGACTAATTATGGAAGACTTCCTTCGTGATTATCAAAGAGACGCAGTTAAAAGGATGCATAACGGCTGCATTTTAAATGGCGGAGTTGGTAGTGGTAAAAGTAGGACAGGATTATATTACTACTTTAAAGAGCAAGGTGGTAGTATCGATCCGGACTACATCCCTATGAAGAATCCAAAAGATCTTTATATTATCACAACTGCCATGAAGCGTGACTCACTTGAATGGGAGGGAGAATTAGCCAATTTCCTAATCTCAAAAAATCCCGAGGTGAGTTTTTACAAAAACAAGATCGTAATTGACAGCTGGAACAACATTCAAAAGTATAAAGGCGTGTATGATGCGTTCTTTATATTTGATGAAGATCGACTGACCGGTAAAGGCAAATGGGTAAAAGCTTTCTGGGATATTGCTAGGAAGAATGACTGGATCATCCTATCGGCAACACCAGGAGATACTTGGGAGCAATATTTTCCTGTGTTTAAGGCTAACGGATTCTACAAAACAAAAAGAGAATTCGAGCACGAGCATGTTGTATATTCTCCTTATTCGAAGTATCCAAAGATCGATCGTTATATTAATACTGGCCGTCTAATTCGATTAAGGAATCAAATTCTTATTGATATGGACTTCTCTAGACAGACTATTCCACATCATGAAGATATTTATGTAAACTATGATATTTCAAAGTATAAGGAAGCTGTAAGGACTCGCTGGGATCCTTTTAAGAACGAGCCTATCCAACAAGCTTCTGGGCTTTGTTATGTTCTTAGAAGGATTGTTAACTCGGACGATTCCAGGCAAATAGCTGTTATGGAATTAGCTGAGAAGCACCCTAAGATGATCATATTTTACAATTTCGACTACGAGCTTGATATTTTGAAAGGAATCTATTATGGAGAAAAAGTTCAAATCGCAGAATGGAACGGGCATGCACACCAACCTATCCCTACTAGCAAACGATGGGTGTATCTTGTGCAGTATACCGCTGGCGCCGAAGGTTGGAATTGCATCAAGACCGACACAATCGTATTTTACTCGCAGAATTACAGCTATAAAGTCATGGCTCAAGCAGCCGGTAGAATCGATAGGCTCAATACTCCTTACACCGACTTATATTACTATCACTTGAAGTCGAGAAGCGGTATTGATCTAGCAATAAGCAAGGCTTTAAGTCAAAAGAAAAAATTCAACGAGTCAAGGTGGGTCAATTGGTAATGTGTAAAGTAAATATTCGAACTCGATCTAAGATATTTTTCGGTAATGCCGATGGCACCAGAGCTGATGTTCTGTTCAACAATTGGTTAGAAGAACATCCTGATATTTTAATTAGAGAGTTTAGATATCAGCAGGCTAGATATGGCGATCATTCAATAGCCATATTATACGAAGAGTATGAATGAGTTCGCGTAAAAAACATTCTCCTTTATGAAAGGAGACGATAGTTTATGTTAAAATTTATATTAATCGCAATCGTCGTATACTTAGCTATAAGCATAGCTTTGGTAATTAGTCTTAGAAAGTGTATATTTGAATCGGTTGAATCAACAATAGACAAAATTGGTTTATTTATATTCTTTATGGTGACTGGACCTGTCTTATTTATAGCTGGTATAATTAATGCTGCGAAAGAAGAACATAAACAGAATTAACTGAAAGGATGGAGATCTGAAACAAGGTCTCCTATTCTTTTTCTTCGCGTAAAAAACATTCTCCTTTATGAAAGGAGACGATTAAAAATGCAAATCGTTATTTATGGAATCGGCGGACCGGAAGACAACTATAGAGTATTGAGGTATCGAGTAATCGATCAGGAGTTTATATCTATAGCCATTGTCAAAAACTTTGCTGAGATGATGAGGGACGAATACCCTAGCATCCAGGAGATATATGCAATGGATAATAGATGGGGACTCAGGAAAGATTGCAACGAGGCATTCAGGAAGAATTCTATGGCTGGTTGGTATGAGTTCAAAGATTTGATAGAACGAGAAGGACTTAAGATCATCTAATTACATAAGAAGTTTAAGACTCAATGGAAACATTGGGTCTTTTACTTTTATATTTTAAGGAGGAAGCAGACAATGTCAGACTATTCAAAATTTGAGACCGTCGCAAAAATTCAAGAAATACTTGAGGAATCCGGACTTTATTGGTCGTGCTCGTATTCACCTAGTAACGATTCATATAGCATATTTATTTGCGACGAAGACGGAGAAATAATTTCGAGGGGGTTAAATAATGACTGAGTGCAAACTTAAAATCTATTACACCCATCATCAGTGGAAGTACGGAACTAAGATCGAGGATTATGAACTAAGTCTTATACAATCATATTTTCCTAATGCAACGATCTTTAGACCTTCTGCCGATCTCAACGTTGAAGGAAAAAGCGAAGACGAGATAATGAACATACGTCTCAATCAAATAAAGATGTTCGACATGGTTATATTTAGCAGTATGGACGGACTTGTCGGTATAGGCGTATTTAAAGAAGTAACACACGCTAAAGATCTCGGAATGCCAGTATATTACATATATAAAGACGAGCTCCGATATGATTTTGACATGATTACTAATCATCTTTCAAACAGTGCTAGTACATTTGGTCGAATAGATCTTTTAGATATTAATAGATAAGGAGAAAGCAAACTATGCAAACAATCGTATATTTCACAAAGGAAGAAATTCTTGATCTTAAGAACGGCAAAGAGGTTAAGATGCATGGAACGTTGCCGAACGGACGAAGAAACGACTTTATATTTAAAGGAGATTTTGTCGATGATAAAGCGAAAAGCAATTAAAGTTGGACAAAAAGTTATATTTGATCCGTTACAATATGGTATATGTTACATACCAGTCTCGGCTCCGGAATACGTAATAGGAATTATAACAGAAATTCATGACGATCATCGATGGTTTTTAGTTGAATATGAAACGCCAAGAAACGGTACTCTAAGAATGGGATTTAAATTTGATGATTTCGGTTTTCGAGGAAAACATCGCAATTCAGTCGTTATTCCAATAAACAGTAGACGTGAAGAACTCATAATGAGACATTATGTATATCACGGAGATCTTGCTCAATACTACATTTCTAAGAAAATTTCTATGAAAGGAAACTGATATTAATGCTCACTCAAATGTTTTTAGATCTTCTTGCCCTTGTTGGGATTGCCATTCTACTTGGCATAGGAATTATAGTTGCTATTACAGTTATTACAGCGATAATCTTAACGGTAAACGCTGTTAAATCTGTTTTACATGAAACTAAGGAGGAAACCAAGCATGAATGAAGATGGAATGAAAGAAGTATACTTTGGTGTATATTGCAAGACTTGCAAATATTTTGATACAGACGAAAATTCACTTGAGAGTCCTTGCGATGAATGCCTAAGTTACTCAAGCAATCTATATTCCCATAAACCTGTTAAATACAAAGAGGAGGAAAAGTAAATGGGAGACGATAACATGTTTCGCATAGATGCAGATAAAGACGCGCTTACGGAGATGCTAAAATTCAAAGTTTATACCGAACTGCTTTCATCATTTTGTTCAGTAGACGATTCGAACTTTAGAAAATTAAAAGCATGTCTGATGATATTCATGGAGCATGGAATACCTCTTAATACCTGTATCGATATATTAAAAGAGATGGGAGAAAAGCTGAACAAGATAGATGAGGAGGAAAAGTAAATGGAAGACAGATGTATATCTTGTGGAGCAGTTGTTCCAGAGGGCACTATGGTTTGCCCGACATGCGAATACGAAGCTAAACATATTCAGGAAGAGTCTGCAGAGCATATGTCTGAGACAGAATCAAAAGCTCATAAACGACTTGTTGAACTCATAAAGGCTGCTGGTCGACATCTTATTAGCAACGCGGATAATATTGCCGGAACCGACGATTTGATCTCTAATTTATCGATTAACGTTAATTTCATTCTTGACCGGTCAAACCCTGAATTTCCGACAATCTCTGTGACTAGAGAACACGTTTCAAGAGAGTTTATGTACGTCTACGAAAATAAAGAATTATTTTAAGGAGATATAAAACTATGAAAAAGTTAAAGCTTAGAGACCAAGAAATAATTAAGGATATTTTTTCAGTAATCCTATGTATGGCTATATTTTGCTTAGGTGTTCTTCAATTTAATGTTGTAAATGCAAAGGCGATGGGTGCTACTCAAGGAGTTGGAATCCCTTATGTAACAAGAGTAGATATTCCTATCGACGATCCAGAACCTTCTGTTATATTTGAAGAGGATGTTGTAGAAAAACCAGAAGAAGAAATTGAGGAGACATCCGATATTTCCGAAGAGTCTATAGAGAGCGGGCCGAGGTTTTATTTGTCTGACTACGAACGTTCAGAAATTGAGTCTCTTGTAATGGCTGAGTCTGGTGCCGAGTCTTACGAAGGACAAATGGGTGTTGCTCAATGTATTTTAAATGCTTGCGAAAAAGAGAATAAGCAGCCCAGTGAGATCGCCATAATGTATCGCTACACGAAACATAGGCCGGCTCCGAATGAAAGCGTTAAAGATGCCGTTCGTGCTGTATTTGATAGAGGCGAAGTAATTACGGATGCTAAAATTCTTTATTTTTATGCTCCGGCTCTCGTTTATAGTGCTTGGCATGAATCACAAACATATGTACTTACTGTCGGTGGTCACAAATTCTTTGCGGAGGCTTAATACAAATGATATGAGCATAAAATTTATTATAATAACGACTCTTGAATGTCTGCTGGTTATTTTTCTAATCGTCGGACTTATTTGTGAGAAGAAACTTATTAAATATGAAATGCAAATACATAATCGTCTTAAGGAGCTCGTAAAAAATTGTCGAGAAATACTCGATCAGCTTCATAGTAATCATTAAAGTTATAAGGAAGGAATGATATTTAATGGGTATAAAAAACGACATCGGACTCACCAGCATTACCCCTTTTAAGGAAGACGATTGCTGGTATTTTAAACTGGTCTATAAGTATGAGGATAATAAGGGAAAGCATACGGTTGTAATCCCAAAGGCCAGCGTGCCATTTACTCAGAAATATACTCCACTCATTAATAATCTTGAGCCATTTTGCGATGTGAGCTTGCACAATCATCTTTATATAAATTGCTATGGTTCAATGCTCTTATATGAGTCTGTTTGCAATTTGGCAATTGAGCGAGGTATTAAAACTCCTGCTTGCTTCTTCGACATCATCACGGAGTATGCTTCTAGAGAAATGACTCTCGATGAGATTGAAAAAGAGCTTGGCTATAAAGTAAAAATTATTAATAAGGAGAAAGCAAAATGAATAACGTAACATTTGAACATTATAAAAAGTGGAAAAAGTGGCAAAAGCTAAACGGCAACAGCAGGTTTTACCAGCTCCTTGTTCTTATTGGGTTTATGCATAGCCCGTCTTTTGAATCTTTGTATCGCTAAATTTGCATATTTTTGAAAGGAGAAAGCAAAATGAATCTTGATGAATTACGCCAGGCAATGGCTTCAGACGCAACAATAGAAAATGAGCGATTGAAGAACGAGATAAAACTTCTTCGTGAACAACTCCAGGATACAAAAAGCGAATATGAAAAATTTAAAAAATATGTGACTAACGATTGTAGGGCACTTGCTAATCGTTGCTGGACGTTAACTGGTGGAACTATGTGCTGCTTCTGCTCGCTGAACGAGTTTAAGTGCCCGCATGCATGGAGCGATGAAAAGAAAATTGAAGCTGCTAAGATAATGAGGAGGGAATTTGAAAATGCTCAAAATTGAAAACACTGAAGTAATGGGCTGGGAAGCAGCCATCAGAGGAATGCGTAATCCTATGAATTCGTGGGAGAAGAGTGATAGTCGTTTTGATTCATATGACGATTGCGGTTACTGTGCTCATTGTAATCTTCGATTCGATGAATGCCCAGCACAGCAAATCGGCCCCAACGACCTTTCCCTCATGACAAAACTCCGCGATGCCGGTACTGACCATCGTAAGTTCATGCGGATGATTACGGTATATTTAGATATCACTGCTCCGCTATATTGGTGGAAGGAGTTCGACACCTATAAGGTAGGCACGGTTGCAAACTCTTGCTCAACAATGCACAAGATTCATGAGAAGGAGTTTACGCTTGATGATTTCTCGATAGAGCATTTAAGTTGTGAGGAATTCGGTGTCAATGGTCTAAGGTCTACAACATCTACGGATGTGATAAATGTTGTAATTGACGCTCTAAATTATTATAGAAGATGCTTTATCGAAGATGGAAAATCCAAAGATGATTGGTGGCAAATGATTCAGCTTCTTCCTAGCTCTTATAATCAGAAGCGAACGGTTATGCTGAATTACGAGGTTCTTGCGAATATTTATAAATCTCGTAAAAACCATAAGCTTGACGAATGGAATACGTTCTGTGAGTGGATCGAGAGTCTGCCATATTCGGAGTTGATTATAGGAAAAACGGATGGCGCGAAATAAACATCTCCTATTATGAAAGGAGGCGATATTTTATGAATACGGGTCTATGTTATGATGCCGTTGATTGCATGAAATTGATCAGGAAGAAGTATCCGTTGATACCTATGTTTATCGTACGGAGAGTTCTTTTTGCGGAAGAACTGTACATGCATAAAGTCGGCATAATTGATGTTGTACCAAATCTAAAATATTGGCGTTTTAAGAAGTAAAGAAGTAAAGACTCAGAGTAAAATCTGGGTCTTTTCTTTTTCGCGAAATTTACACTCTGTATTATGAGAATAAGGGATGCGGGAAGCCCGCGTATACGAAAGTATATCCACGCCTATGGGGTCTCGATATGGTATAACGAGATACTTATTCTCTTTATTTTTTTTTCTTTTATATTATTTGATCGCGAAAAAAGCGTCTCCTATTATGAAAGGAGGTGTAATACTTATGTCATTGGAAAAAATTATACTAAATGTGGCAACTCGTTATCATGCAAACTTAATTGATATTCACAATGCATTGCACGCTTTAGGTTTAAGAAGCGACGAACAAGCAGAGAAATTCAATAAGAAGCATATGATGAAGCTTGTCGAGATGTATAATAGAAGAGGATTGATATAGTATTACTAAAAGATGAGATTAAAGCCTTGGTTAAAATATACTAAGGCTTTTCTCTTTTATATTTTGAAAGGAGCAAAAATAATGGCTACACTGAGTAACATCACAGTCAAAAAAGAACTCCGTTTATGTAAAGTAAACAAAGAACTTGGATATTTCCACTGCTGGGAGCAGTATTCTGATGTAATTGCTCCTGGTTTAGCGGTTGGTTCTCATCCTGGAGGTCAATATTCACGGATATTTGGCATCATTGAATTTGATGACCGGATTGAGCGAGTTGACCCATCAAAAGTTCAGTTTGTTGACGAGACTCATAATTTTTTACATATTATGACGGACGACCTTTCACACGCGAACTAAACAACTCCTATAATGAAAGGAGAGGATATTCTATGAAGTCATTCAAAGATATTAGATTTTATTATTACTGGTCTAAAGGAGAAAAGGCTCTTAAGGACAGTAATGAAAAAACAGCTAATAAATGTAAAAAGAAACTAATTAGATTATATCCTAAAAACTGAATAATGGGACATCTGAAACATGGTGTCCTATTCTTTTTATTTTTGAAAGGAGAATAATTAATGTTTACTAAAAAGGATAGAGAAAAACTTGATAATGATGTAAAGTATATTGAATATTTAAGTAAATCATACGATTCGGATAATGAATATCTGAAACATATGTGCGATAAACTTTCGGATAGAGCCTGTGAAGCCGAATGTGAGAACGTTGAACTTCGGACCAAAGTCGATCTCTATGAGAAATATATACAGAGCATCAGCAATGTTGACTCAGATACGCTTGACCAGGTATATATGTTCGACGGCGAGCTTTATCGTCTTACCAGTCGCACAATCAACGAAGAGCAAGACAACTCTAAAACCATCATAGCTGAATTTCAATGTGTAACAGGTATTACGAAGAAATTTGATGTGGGAATAAAAACCTAACAATTATAGGGCATCTGAAACACGGTGTCCTATTTTTATTGGAAAGGAGAAAGACGTATATGTTAAACATGACAATTGATGAGTTGAAGAGGCTCATATCGGATCTTCCTGATAATATGCCTGTAATTATACCTGTTATTGATGAAGATGATTGCAATCGTATATTTGGATTCCGCTTCGTTCGTACAGCAGGTATACTTTCTTGCGATGGTGAAGAATACCGAACAGTTCTTTGCTTGAATGCCGCTAACGATCAGGATATTGCCGATCAAGTATATTTTTCAGGAAAAGATTGCAGTGTTGAAAAAGTTCTTTTTGGTCAGTCTACATACGATCAAGGAAAGGAGAAAGGTAAATGAAATTCAAAACATATGAATGCAAACGAATTTCTAGAAAGCATTTCGACGAGATTAAAATTACAAAAGCATTTAAGAAGGCACCTCCTAAGTCTGAAAAGCTCTATGAAAAAGAGATGGAATTTGCCCTACATAAGAAGCTTAGCCCGATAATTGTCGACGAAAACATGTTTCTTGTTGACGGATATTGTGCTTGGATTATTGCAGACATTACTAAATATCGTGGGCGAAAACTTAAAATTTATAAAGCGATTGGTTTGGACGTTACTAAAAAGAAAGCAAAAAAGTAATGAAAGAAGAGGCTTGGAACAAACTGAGCCTCTTATTTTTTATTAAAATTGGATGAAAAAGACCACTTTTTGGCCAAAAACCCGGATATTACCCCTATTTATATTAGCTATCTGGTTTTGCTAATATAATAGCAAATATAAATAGCCGGTTAAAAACCCATATTTTTTGATAAAAGTGGGCAGAGATGAAATTATTAAATTAGAGAGGTGTAAGACATGAGAAATAGGTTAACAATCGAAAAGTTTAAGATGTATTACCCTACAATGGCTGAGCAAGCAGTATCTTACAAAGCAAAAGGGCCAAACATTATTTTCGTAACATTGGAAGACGGTTCAGTTATCGAGTACAATGATGTGCTAACAAGCTTTAGAACTGTGCTTCCTTATGATGGAAGCGAGGAAAGTTGGAAAAGAGAGTTTGCGCATAGATTAGTTGAAAAAATGGTTGACCGTGGATTTGATCAATTATATTTATCAGAGATTTCTGGAGTATCGCATCAAAGCATCAGCAACTACATACATAGAAAAACAATACCGACAGCCTATGCAGTAGACAAACTTGCGAGAGCATTAGGTTGCGATGTATCTGAGCTTACAGAATTCTAAATTTATATATTTTCGGTAGTTTTAAAATTCGCGAAAAAAACATGGACTTTTATGAGAGGAAGGTAAAAAGTGCTATTTTTTAAGCATACTTTTTCTTTTATATTTTTTAACTGGTCCTAGCCGGTATGAACTTGCAGATTGCGTTAGTAAGAAAGCTAGGACTACATTTTTACAGAAAGGAGGCCTACTTATTATGCTGGAGAATAAATTTCAAGCCAAATTAATAAAAGAGTTGAAAGAGACATTTCCGGGGTGCATTGTAATGAAGAACGACTCAAGTTATATTCAGGGTATTCCAGACTTGCTTGTATTGTACAAGGATAAGTGGGCCTCATTAGAATGCAAAAAGAGCGCGGATGAAAGAAAACGGCCGAACCAAGATCATTATGTTGAAAAGATGAATGAGATGTCATTTTCTAGTTTCATTTATCCTGAGAATAAGGAGGAGGTTTTGGATGAACTTCATAAAGCATTCAAATCTTGAAGGACTTCATGCGCCATTTAGTGCGAGCCAGTCTAGTTGGTTAAGGTATAGTGACGAGAAAGCAATTGAGGTGTACGCAAACAAAAAAGCTGCAGAGATGGGAACAAGATTTCATCAATGGGCTAAAGACACAATAGACTTAGGAATAAAGCAGCCTCGTTCTAAGAAAACCATTTATGCATATGTTAACGATGCAATTGGGTTTAAAATGAGCACAGAAGTTGTTTTATATTATTCTGATCGATTTTTTGGAACAGCAGATTCTATATGTTTTAGAAACGGAATGCTTAGAATTCACGATTTAAAAACAGGAAAAACTCCAGTTCATATGGAGCAGCTTGAAGTTTATGCTGCTCTTTTTTGTTTGGAGTATAAAGTAAAGCCTAGCGATATTGATATGGAATTGAGAATCTATCAGAATGATCAAATTCTGTATCATAATCCTACCGCAGAAGATATTGTTCCGATAATGGATAAGATTGTCCATCTTAATAATTTGCTAGAAAAAATTGATTATGAGGAGAGTTGATCATGAATCCTGTTGCAGAAGAGATTATGTCGTATTTTGGCTATGGCTCAGACGACGAAGAATCATTAGAACATATTGGCGTAGCTCGTCGTAGCGGACGATATCCTTGGGGATCAGGCGAAAATCCTTATCAGCATGAGGCTGATTTTCTTGCTCGTATCGAGATACTTAAAAAAGAAGGATGGGAAGAAACACCAGAGAATATCAAGAATGAGTTTGGATTGACAACAACACAATATCGTGCTCAAAAAGGCCTTGCTAAAGATGAGCGAAGAATGCTCAAAGTAGCTACTGCTAAATCTCTAAAAGAAGATGGCCTTGGCCCTACAGAGATCGCTAGAAAAATGAGCGAAAGGTTTGGCGAAAATATTAACGAGTCAACAGTTCGTTCATTGTTAGATAGCAAATCTGAAAGTAGAATGCTAAAAGCAAAAGAGACCGCCAGTTTTATAAAAAAGAATGTTGACGAAAAAGGTATGATTCTTCTTGGTACTGGCGTCGATGTTGAGCTTAATATTTCTAAAGAAAAGCTTAATCAGGCGCTCTCTCTTCTTGAATTAGAGGGATATCACGTCCTTGGAGGTCGAGTCCCGCAGGCAAGTAACCCAAGCCAGATGACAACTATAAAAGTTATAGCTCCTCCTGATACGCCATATAAAATCAATTCAAAAGGTCAAAAAGTTTCTAGCGCCGTTTACGATTATAATAATATTCACACGCTTAATGAATATATTTCTCGTGACGGAGGAAACACGTTTGAAAAGAAATTCCATTATCCCGAAAGCATGGATTCAAAGCGTCTTGCTATTAGATATAAGGAAGACGGAGGAATTGATAAAGATGGAATTGTTGAACTTCGTCCAGGAGTAGCAGATTTGTCGCTTGGAGAGTCACGATATTCTCAGGTTCGTATAATGGTTGATGGTAACAAATATATAAAAGGTATGGCTGTTTATGGCGATCCAAAAGATTTTCCTGATGGCGTTGATGTTATTTTTAACACCAACAAATCTAAGAGTGTTCCGAAAATGGATGTTCTTAAAACTATAAAGGACGATCCTGACAATCCTTTTGGTTCTTTGATAAAAGATGCCGATCAAGGAGGACAATATTGGTACGATCCTAAAACAGGAGAGCGCGTTAGCGCAACCGATCCGAATGTTAAAGATAAAAAACTTGGTCTTATAAATAAGAGAGCAGATGAAGGAGATTGGACAGAATGGAAAGATAAACTTCCTTCGCAGTTTTTATCTAAGCAGTCTAGAGAATTGGCTAAAAAGCAGCTAAATTTGGCGGAAGCAGATAAGGAAGCAGAGTTCGAGGAGATTTGTTCATTTCCAAATCCTACAGTTAAAAAACATTTGTTAACTAAATTTGCAGATGAATGCGACTCTGCAGCCGTTCATCTTCAGGCAGCTGCTTTGCCTGGTCAGAAATACCATGTTATTATTCCAGTTAATACGCTTAAGGACAACGAGATTTATGCTCCTGGATACGAAGATGGAACTAAACTAGCTCTTATAAGATATCCTCATGCAGGCACATTCGAAATACCTATACTAAAGGTAAACAATAAAAACGGATTGGCAAGAGATATTATAGGAACATCGTCCATTGACGCGGTTGGAATAAATAAGAATAATGCTGATCGTTTGTCCGGAGCAGATTTTGATGGCGACACTGTTATGTGCATACCTACACATGATAGAAAAGGTAAAGTCAGAATCACATCAACAGATGAGCTTAAAGGATTAAAAGGGTTTGATCCCAAAGATGCTTATGGTCCAGATGAAGTGAAAAAAGATTCAAACGGAAAGCTTCATTATTATAGAAATGGTGTAGAATATCGTACAATGAGCGAAGCTTATAAGCAGCAGCAAATGGGCGTAGCTTCGAATCTTATTACTGATATGACTTTAAAAGGAGCGACACCAAGCGAAATAGAAAGAGCTGTTCGTTATAGCATGGTTGTTATCGATGCTGAAAAACACCATCTTGATTATAAGCAATGCGAACTCGATAATAATATATCTGGCCTAAAAAAAGATTATCAAAACGGTGGTGCATCTACAATCATATCAAGAAGTAAGAGTAAAGATCCTGTTCCTAAAAGACAGGGAAGCCCTCTTATAAATTATAAAGATAAAAAATGGTATGATCCTAGTAAACCAGAAGGTGCGCTTATTTGGAAAACGGCAGATGATATATATTATCCAATTAAAAAATACGATAAAAAAAATAATGAAATAGTTATTTCTACAGAAGATGGTAAGAAGATCCGATATAAAGCCGATGATAAAGAAGCAGCTTCAAAATATGAGCCTATAAAAAATGTTGAGCCTGGAACGGGACGCGTATATTTCACTAACAAAAACGGAGATATTGTTTATAAAACAAAGATTCGTACACAAGATAGTACAAAAATGGCAGAAACAAATGATGCCCGTACTCTTATTTCCGATGCAAATAACCCAATGGAAATGTTATATGCCGACTATGCAAATCATATGAAGTCCCTGGCTAACCAAGCTCGTAAGGAGATCATGTCTGCCGGAAAAATTGCATATTCTAAGACGGCTAAGGAAGTATATCGTAAAGAAGTTTCAGACTTAAATATTAAACTCAATGAAGCTTTAAAAAATGCTCCTCGTGAAAGGATGGCTAATATTAAGGCAGCTGCCGAAATCGACAGAAAAATAAAAAATATAATGGATGCTAATCCTGGTATGACACGAAAAGAGGCTTCTAAGAAACTCGATATTAAGAAAGCAAATCAGAGAGCGCTAACTAAATATCGTTCAGAACTTGGAGCTGTGGCTAGAAGAGATCGTTCTATAAAAATAACTGATCGAGAATGGGAAGCTATACAAGCAGGAGCTGTTAGCGAAACAACGTTAAAGAAAATACTTAACAATACCGATATTGACGATATTAAAGAAAGAGCAATGCCTCGTTCTAGAACGACTTTGAGTCTAGCTAAAGTTAATCAGATTAAAGCAATGAGAGATTCCAATTACACAATTGGAGAAATAGCAAAGAAACTTGGTGTTTCAACATCAACAGTTTCTGCATATTTGAAAGGAGTGAACTGATTATGGAAAGTAATTTTATGCTGACAACAGTCGACAATCCTTTTAATCCATTCGAGCAGTTTGCTTCTTGGCTTATGTTCGACATTGGTAAAGGTTATAACTCTTGTGCATACTTAGCTAGAATAGCAAATCCTACAGATGATATGTCTGATCAAGAAATCGATGCTGAAATTGAACGAGCAATCGATGAAATCATCAAATATGATTTTCTTGGTATCTACAAGAAAATAAAAAGAAATAACACCGATACATAAAAGGATAGGGAGGGGGTCGCTAAAATTACACCCCCTCCTC
>ENA-ORTG01000701-ORTG01000701.1-human-gut-metagenome-genome-assembly--contig:-NODE-701-length-34978-cov-5.387166_pt1 | contig 34978 bp, 36 predicted proteins | sample MGYA00241906_ERZ509176 | MGnify/ENA primary metagenome ERZ509176 (study PRJEB26280, sample SAMEA2338811) | human gut metagenome | biome: human gut; feature: human-associated habitat; material: faeces...
ATCGGAAGAATCATCGGACGACGCTTCGTCTTCTTCCAGACAAATTCGCCCAGTGAGTCCTTAATCGTACTCTTAAGCTTGCCCCAATCCGTAATGCCACGATCCAGGCATCCTTCCACTGCAAGGGTAACGACCTCCCTCGCTTCATCCATCAGTTCATCTGACGTTTTTACATATACAAAGCCCCTGGATACAATATCAGGTCCGCTAATCAGCTGATCAGTCGCACCATCCAGTCCCAGTACAACAATCATAATACCATCTTCTGCCAGATGCTGTCTATCTCTCAGTACTACATTTCCGACATCTCCCACACCCAGTCCGTCTACCAGAATATCACCAACCGGTACCTTACCGGAAACCTTTGCTTCCCCATCGTTAAATTCCAGCACATCGCCCGACTGCAGGATAAAAATATGATCCTTTGGAATTCCGAGCTCTTCTGCAAGCTTTGCCTGCGCACGCAGATGCTTATACTCTCCATGAACCGGAATCGCATATTTCGGATGTACCAGAGAATAAATCAGCTTAATTTCTTCCTGACAGGCATGTCCGGATACATGCACATCCTGGAAAATCACATCTGCGCCCTTTAACAGAAGCTCATTGATGACATTGGTTACTGCCTTTTCATTACCCGGAATCGGATGGGAAGAAAAGATGACCGTATCCTTAGGTCCGATCGAAATCTTCCGGTGATTGTCCTCTGCCATACGGCTTAAGGCCGCCATGCTTTCACCCTGGCTTCCTGTCGTAATAATAACAGTCTTTTCATCCGGATAATTCTTCAGCATTTCTATATCAATTAAGGTGTTTTCAGGAATATTCAGATACCCAAGGTTCGTTGCCGTCTCGATGATATTCACCATACTGCGGCCTTCCACGACTACCTTTCTTCCAAATTTGTAGGCAGAGTTAATGATCTGCTGCACACGGTCTACATTCGATGCAAACGTTGCAATGATGATTCGTGTATTTTTATGCTCTTCAAAAAGCGTATCAAACGTTCTTCCGACCGTCCGCTCCGATGGCGTAAAGCCTGTCCGCTCTGCATTCGTAGAATCGCACATCAATGCCAGTACACCCTTTTTACCAATCTCGGCAAAGCGCTGTAAATCGATGGAATCTCCGAATACCGGTGTGTAATCCACCTTAAAGTCACCTGTATGGACAACAATTCCTGCAGGTGAATAAATTGCGAGTGCAGAAGCATCCTGGATACTATGATTTGTTTTGATAAATTCAATGGAAAAATCACCAAGGTTGATAACCTGTCCATGTTTTACTTCTTTTAGTTTTGTGGAACGTACAAGGTTGTGTTCCTTCAGTTTATTTGTGATCAGTCCAAGTGTAAGTTTTGTCGAATAGACCGGAACATTAACCTCTTTCAGGATATAAGGAAGCGCACCGATATGATCTTCATGTCCATGTGTGATCACAAAGCCTTTTACTTTGGAAATATTTTCTTTCAGATAAGTAACATCCGGGATGACCAGATCGATACCAAGCATATCATCTTCCGGGAAAGCAAGACCACAGTCAACAACTACAATACTGTCTTCATACTCAAAAGCAGTAATGTTCATTCCAATCTGTTCCAGTCCACCTAACGGAATGATCTTCAGTTTTGAAGTACCCTTACGGCCACGACGCGCATTCCCTCTTGGCTGTTGTGTTTTATTGTTTCTGGAAAACGGCTTCGTTGCTGCCTTTGGCTGCTGTACTGCTGCTACTTCTCCTGCAGCAGCTATTTCCTGTCTGTCAGAATGTTTCTCATAATGTCTGCTATTCGTTTTCTGCTGTTTATAACGGAAATTTTTCTGTTTTCCCATCGGTTTCTTTGTATTATTATCACCTGGTTTACGATTTCGGCTGTTATATTTTCTGGTTTTATTATATTCTCTGTGATTTTCTCTTTCTTTATTTACGCTCACATTTTCATTTATATTTTCGCTCAATCAAGCACCTCCATATTCTGTGCAATGCAGAAAACACCTGTCATGTGTCCTCTGGAATCAAACATTTTGGCACACTAATGCAGGAATGCGCTCACATTCCTTCTTAGTCTGCCTGTCACTGATTCTTACGTTCCTAGTGACGCCTGTTTCTTATAGTATGTTTCTTACATTTCAAAATCCACGTCCTCAAGCATTTGTTCAAAAACTTTATAAACAGCCTGCAGTTCGTCCTCATCTTCGAGCATTTCATAGCAGGCCTCCGGATCTGTATCCCTCGATACATCCTTCAAAATATAGGCAGACGCTTCATCTTCCATAGAATCCGATACAAGAAGATACGATACTCCTCCGATTCTTGTCTGTTCCTCAATAAAAAACTCTTCTACTGTCCCATCGGCCAGCTGAAATCTGATTTTTTCCATACTATCACCTTTATGTTACATTTTAAGGGAATCCAGATATCCCTGTAAAATAAATACTGCTGCAATTCCGTCGAGATACTCTTTACGATTCTCTCTGCGCACACCAGCCTCCATCAGGGTCCGATCCGCCGAAACTGTTGTCAGCCGTTCGTCCCACATGATCACTTCAAGGCCTGTACGCTTCTTAAGCATCTCCCCGAATTCCAGAGCTTTCTCTGCACGCTCACCGACAGTATTGTTCATATTCTTAGGATATCCAAGAATGATCTTTTCTATTTCGTACTCTTTCACGAGTTCTTCTACTTGGGCAAGCGTCCGGCGAAGTTTATTTTCCTGTTTTCGCCAGATTGTCTCTAATCTCTGAGCAGTCACTCCCAACGGGTCACTGACTGCCACACCTACGGTCTTTGAACCATAATCTAATCCCAGGATCCGCATCACTTATCGTTCCCAGGATTTATTCTTAATGTATTCATTAAGAAGTTCTTCTACCAGCTCATCTCTCTCAACTTTCATGATCATGCTTCTCGCACCCTTATGACTGGTAATATAGGTAGGATCTCCGGACATAATATAACCCACGATCTGATTCACAGGATTATATCCTTTCTCAGATAATGCATGATAAACAACATCGATGACATCGCTCACCTTCATCTGTGGTTCCTTTTCTACTTTGAAGTACTGGGTATTCTTTAAATCCTGCATTTTTTCACGTCCTTATTTGCTCTTTCGTTCGCACAACTGATATTCCCATTTTAATATATCCGGGATTAAAATTCAACTATAAGCTGTCATAAGATATACATTTTCATTCAATGCCCCTTCGATCCTGCCGCGAACCATGCAGTTTGAAAGGTCTTTTTCTGAGCGGACTGCTACTTTTACATACTCTTTTGTAAATCCGACATAATAGTCCACACCGTCAATCTGTACCTGTTCCTCTAATAATGCCTCATCTTCTTTTCCGATATGGGCATCCCGGAATTCCTTAGACATTTTCTTCTCTAAGGCAAGCAGTTCATTGCTCCGCTTCGTCTTGATCTGTTCATTGATCTGATCGCTCATTTTCGCTGCCTTGGTGCCCTGACGTTTCGAATATTTAAAAATATGCATTTCATAAAAATGTATTTTTTCTAAATACTGCTTCGTTACTGCAAATTCCTCTTCGGTCTCTCCCGGAAATCCTACGATCACATCTGTTGTAATTGCCGGCTCTCTGAAATATTTACGCAGATATCCACAACTTTTTGCGTATTCTTCGGTTGTATATTTGCGGTTCATCCGCTCTAACGTTGCATCGCATCCGCTTTGTAGCGACAGATGGAAATGCGGACAGATTTTTTCTAATTCCGACAACCGCTTTGCAAACTCCTCTGTTACGATCTTTGGTTCTAAAGAACCTAAACGGATCCTTTGGATTCCTTTGATCTCATGCACCTGTTCTATTAAATGCAGCAGATCATCCTCAATGTCTATGCCGTAGGAGCTTAAATGGATACCGGTCAGCACCACTTCCTGATAGCCGTTTTCTGCCAGTCTTTGGATCTCGTCTAACACATCCGCAGGTTTTCTGCTTCTTACCCTTCCTCTGGCATACGGAATAATACAATAAGTACAAAACTGGTTACAGCCGTCCTGTACCTTAATAAATGCTCTGGTATGCTCTGCCGTTCTGCTTAAGGAAAGCTCCTCGTAGCCCTCTTTCTGGCAGTTGATATCGATCATGGCTCTTGCCTTTTCATGTTTTTCAAAAAATTCTTCGAGTCTTTCGGCAAGTTCATGTTTTTTGTTATTACCTATGACAATATCTATGGTTTCATCCTCTTCCTGCCGCTCGCCTGCCGTCTGCACATAACAACCGGCGGCCACGATGACGGCATCCGGATTCTGCTTCCTTGCACGATGTATCATCTGTCTGGATTTACGGTCCGCCATATTGGTCACGGAACAGGTGTTGATGACATACACCTCTGCCTGCTCCTGAAACGGAACAATTTCATATCCTGCCTTTTCAAGTATCTGCTGCATTGCCTCTGTTTCATAAGCATTGACTTTACAGCCCAAATTATGCAGTGCTGCTCTTCTCATACTTTTTCCTTTATTTTTCCTTTACTCTGGTTGACTTTTCTAATTAAAAAGATTACACTTAAACAAACATCTATAGTAACTATGGGAGGTCTACTTATATGAAAACAGTACAAATTTCTTTAAACTCCATTGATAAGGTAAAATCATTTGTAAACGCTATCACACAGTTTGAGTTCGACTTTGATTTAGTTTCCGGCAGATACGTTATTGATGCAAAATCCATCATGGGTATCTTTTCACTGGATTTATCCAAACCGATCGAATTAGTCATCCATGCCGAAGATCATTTAGATGAGATCATGGACATTTTAAAACCTTACATTGTAGACTAATTTTTAAATTATGGTTTTTATCCCGCCTGAAAAACAGGCGGGATTTTTTTATTCTACTCTGATGACCTCTGTTGTCTCAATTGCTGTTTTCATCAGCTCATCAATGACATCATTCAGTTTCTGCTCTGAGTGTTTGATGACATTCAGATTCGGTTTTGTTACCGGATGCTTAGCTACGAATATCGTACAGCAGTCCTCAAACGGAAGGATCGATGTCTCGTAGGTGTCAATTTTTTCAGAAATCTCAATGATCTCCTGTTTATCAAAACCGATCAGCGGACGATAAACCGGCAGCGTACATACTTCGTTGGTTGCCGCTAATGACTGCATGGTCTGGCTTGCCACCTGACCGATACTCTCTCCGGTGATCAGTCCTAAACATTTATTCTCTTTTGCAAAATGTTCTGCGATTTTCATCATGTAACGGCGCATGATAATGGTCAGCTCATCATACGGACATTTTTCATAGATTGCAAGCTGGATATCCGTAAAGTTGACAATGTGCAAATTAATCGGACCGGAATATTTTGCAACTAATTTTGCGAGGTCTACTACTTTTTGTTTTGCACGTTCACTGGTGTATGGCGGTGCATGAAAATATGTTGCATCAATGCTGACACCACGCTTTGCGATCATGTATCCGGCAACCGGACTGTCAATTCCTCCGGAAAGCAGCAACATTGCCTTGCCGTTTGTACCAACCGGCATTCCTCCCGGTCCCGGTATCTCACTCGAATAAATATTGATCTGATTTCGGATCTCCACATGGACCATTACATCCGGGTCATGGACATCCACACTCATATTCGGACACGCGTCTAAAATCCTGCCGCCTAACTCTGCATTGATCTCCATGGAAGTCATCGGATAATTCTTTCTGGCTCGTCTCGCATCTACTTTAAAGGTCAGACTCTTATCACCATAGACCTCTTTCACATGCGCAACAACCATTTGGGCTAAGGCGTCAAATCCTTCATCCTGTGCCATGATCACCGGGCAGATCCCCACGATTCCAAACACATGCTGTAAGGCTTCTACCGTTTCCTCATAGTCAAATTCTGACTCTGCCTCTACATAGATCCTGCCCTGCTCTTTGCGGACGTTGAACTCACCGTCTGCCTCGCGCAGTGCATGGCATATCTGAGACACCAGTGCATCTTCAAATAAATGTCGGTTCTTTCCTTTGATCGCAATTTCTGCATATTTGATTAAAAATGATTGATACATTGTATTTCCTCTCTATTGTCTGTGATTTTTTCTAATGGCTGCGATATTTCCGTAAAAACGGAAGCAGTTCCCGCAATGCATCCAAGGCGTACTCTACCTCTTCGATCGTTGTATGCACGGAAAAACTGAAACGCAGTGTCGCTGTCAACATTGCTTTTGGCACACCGATGGCTTTTAAGGTTGCACTGACTGCCGGTTTGTTAGATGAGCAGGCAGACCCCGCGGATACATAAATGCCACGGTCTTCTAAGGCATGTAAAAGTGCCTCACTCTTATCGATCTCCTCAAAGCTGACACTGACAATGTGCGGTGCCGAATCCTCTCCCACACAGCCATTGATATGTGTTCCCTCTATGGTGGCGATCCCTTTTAAAAATGCTTCCTTGACTTCCCTAAGGTGTGCATAATTCGCATCATAATTCCGGTAGATCTCCTCACATGCAACACCAAGTCCTGCAATTGCCGGAACATTCTCTGTGCCCGAGCGCATCCCTTTTTGCTGGCCGCCACCAAACAGGATCGGTTTTACTTTTGTCTTATCTTTGATATATAAAAATCCGCTTCCCTTTGGTCCGTGCAGTTTATGTCCACTGACAGAAAGCATGTCCACACTCATTTTTTTCGGATAGATCCGCAATTTTCCGTAGGACTGGATCGCATCCACATGAAACAGGGTGTTCGGATTCTTTTTCTTGATCAATGCCCCTGCCTCGGCAATTGGCTCAATTGCTCCCATTTCATTGTTGATCTGCATCATTGACACCAAAATGGTATCTTCCCGTATTGCAGCCTCTAATTCTTCTAAGGAGATCTGTCCATTCTCATCCACCGGAAGAATGGTTACCTCAAATCCCTGTTCTTCTAAAAAACTGACCACCGCTGCAACCGATGCATGTTCAATTGCCGTTGTGATAATATGTTTTCCGGCACGTTGGTTTGCCATGGCACTTCCGATGATCGCTAAATTATTCGATTCTGTACCTCCGGAAGTAAAAATGATCTCTTTTTCCGTTACTTTCAGTGTCTTTGCTATTTTCTCTCTTGCTTCTTTGATATAATCCTCTGCTTTTTTTCCCATCAGATGTAAGGAGGATGGATTTCCGTAATCTTCCATCATGACCTGTAACATAATGTCGCGGACACTTTCCGAACATCTTGTCGTTGCAGAATTATCTAAATATGCTTCCATTCTACTCTTCTTCTTTCATTTCTATTTCCAGCATCAGCATGCTCATCACGGTAATTGCGGCTGTATCGGTGCGAAGGATCCGCTTTCCTAAGGACAATACTTCCATCTCTTCCCTGACCATCTCAATCTCTTCCTCGGAAAAACCGCCTTCCGGCCCGATCATCACACTGATATCCATTCCCGGCTCTATTTTTTTCAGTACTTCCCTTGTACCTTTCATGCCACGCTCATTCTCATATGGCACAAGACAAAGCTGACAGTTCTTTGCATACTCTACTGCCTTATCATAGCTCATAACCGGATGGATCTCCGGAATCCTGCTCCGCTTTGCCTGTTTTGCGGCACTCTTTGCAATCGCCTGCCAGCGCTCTCTTTTTTTCTCCTTTTTCTTATCGTCTAAACGTACCACGCAGTACTTCATCTCTACCGGAATGATCTCATAGACTCCAAGTTCCACTGCCTTTTGGATCACATACTCCATGCGTTCCCCTTTCGGCACCGCCTGAAATAGAAAAATACGGTTTGGAAGTTCCGTATTCCCGGCTTCTTTTGGGAGGATCTTTGCAAGTACTTCTTCGGAAGTTACTTTTTCTATCGTACAAAAGAAGTCTCCACCAACACCGTCACTGATACGGACTTCTTCGCCCTCTTTCATGCGGAGCACATTTTTGATATGCTTTACATCCTCTCCGGTAATCGTTATATATTCTGTTCCGATCTGATCTCTGTCTACAAAAAACTGATGCATGTCCTCTCTCCTTCTGCTACTGTTTATCGCAGACACCTTAACATTTTTTTGCTGTAATGTTGACCCACTCGCCCTGATAATTGGTCTCTAATATTTCAAATCCGGCTTTTCCCAAAGCCTCTTTTACTTCCTGCTCTTTAAAATCAATAATACCCGATGTGATAAAAATACCACCTTTTTTCAGACGTGCCGGAATGACAGGTGCCATCGGGATAATGACATCTGCTAAAATATTTGCCACTACGATATCGTAACACTCGTTTCCAACGGTCTGCTGTAACTGCGTATCATCGATCAGATTTCCCACATAGAACTCTGTTTTTGCATTTTCTAAATGATTGACCTTTAAATTCTCGTTCGCAGACATGATACAGTCTTTATCAATGTCGGTTCCTACTACCTCTCCTGCTCCGAGTTTTAATGCAACAATGGAAAGAATCCCGCTTCCACAGCCAACATCTAAGACTTTTGCCGAATCCTTCATATATTTACGGAGCTGACGGATACAAAGCTGTGTTGTCTCATGTTTTCCGGTTCCAAAAGAGACTCCCGGATCGATCTCGATCAAGATTCTTCCTCTATCCTCTTCTTTTAATTCTTCCCAGGTCGGTTTGATCAAAATATCATCAATGGTAAATGCTTTAAAAAATTCTTTCCAGTTGTTCTGCCAGTCAATGTCCTCGGTCTCACTCTGTACGATGCTGCCCTCTCCAATGTCGACAAACTGGCGCCATTCTTCGATCCCTGCTTTGACCTGCTCTAAAATCTCTTCATAATCATTCTCGGCATCTATATAAAAACTCACTTTACTGGTACCGTCATCCTGTGGCAGTTCCGGCAAAAAATCAATAAACATTGCCGACTGGTCTTCCTTTGAAAGTGGGACGTTATCTTCAATTTCGATCCCTTCCACACCAATCTCATCTAACATGGCACTCAGATAATCTTCTGCTTCTGTTGTTGTTTTAATTGTAAACTTATTCCACTTCATCTGTGCATATCCTCTTCTATCTATATAATTCTATTTATAAGATTAGGGTGTCAAACGGTGGCTCACAACTTAGTGGCTGGCAACTTGAAACCGCCTTTTGACACCCTAATCTTTATAAAAACAATTGTTTCATTTTCTCATATTCTTTATTGATTTCCTGAACGGTTCTGGTATCGCCCGCCACATTGTCCGGGTGATATATTTTGATCAGATCCTTATAACGCTTTTTTAACATCAGCTCATTTCCTACTCCCCGAAAAAACAGCTCCGGTTTCATGGTCAGCGTGCTTTCGCTCTCATAGGCCTTCCGCTCTTTTTTTTGTTCACGTTTCTGCTCTTCCCATGCATGATACTGTTTTTCGCGCTTGAACTGTTCTTTTTCATCCGCTAACTTACGGTATTCTTCTTTCAGAATATCTAACTTCATATTCAAAAGACTTTTTTCCTGTTCTAACAGTTTTTCTTCCCGCTCTAGTTCTTTCCTCTTCCGTTCTAACTTTGCGGTTTCCTGAAAGCACCATTGCTGAAAATGCTCGGCATTGCTATTCTGAGCTTTTCCCATGCTATCCGCTCCTTTGTATCTTCGCCTGACCCGCCGCTTTGCATACTTTGTGCATTTTTGCTATTCCACCTAATTTTATACTATCTAAAATAAAATAGCAAGTGCCAAGGTGTGACTCCTAGGAATCCTGCCCTTGGCACTGACTGCATGTTTTGTATGGAATTTTTTATGTGATCTTAAATATCTTTAAATATCATCTAAGGTTTCTTTGATTTTTCCCATAAATCCTTTTTTCTTTGATTTTTCCGGTTTTTCTTTATTTCCGGCTGCCCCATTCTGGCTGTTTAAGGAATTGCCACTGACCTCATCAAATTTACGCAATGCCTCTTTTGCCTCACTGCTTAAGCCTGTCGGCACCTGTACCACTAAGGTAACATAGTGGTCACCACGGACATTCTTATTTCGAAGTGACGGCACACCTTTTCCTTTTAACCGGATTCTTGTGTCTGTCTGTGTTCCCGGTTTCACATCGTATAAGACATCCCCATCTATGGTACTGATACGGACTTCTCCACCAAGTGCTGCCTGTGCAAAAGAGATTGGTGCTGTAGAATAAAGGTTGGTATCCTGTCTCTGGAAGATCGGATGACCGCTGATCATAACTTCTACTAACAGGTCGCCTCTTGGACCGCCATTGATGCCCGGCTCGCCTTTATCACGGATGCGCACGCTCTGACCATTGTCAATTCCTGCCGGAATCATAACACTGATCTTCTTTCTCTTTGCAATATAGCCTGTTCCATGACAGTCTTTACATTTTTCTTTGATGATCTGTCCTGTTCCACCACATTCCGGACAGGTCTGTACATTCTGTACCATACCAAAGAGTGACTGCTGGGTGTACATAACTTTTCCTTTTCCACCACATTTTGGACAGGTGTCTTTGCTTGTTCCCGGTTTCGCACCGGAACCGCCACAGGTGGTACACTCATCTTTTAATGTGATCTCGATCTGTTTCTCACAGCCGAAAACTGCTTCCTCAAATGTAATACGCACTCTTGCGCGTAAATTTGCTCCTCGTCTTGGTCCATTGTCCGGTCCTCTCCTGGAAGTCCCTCCTCCGAAGAAGTCACCAAATATATCACCAAATATATCGCCAAAATCCATGCCTGAGAAATCAAATCCACCGGCTCCGCCTGCACCACCTTCGAAGGCTGCATGACCAAACTGGTCATACTGTTTTCTCTTTTCAGGATCACTAAGTACTGCATATGCCTCGGACGCCTCTTTGAACTTCTTTTCAGCCTCTTGATCCCCCGGATTCATGTCAGGATGATATTTTTTTGCCAATGCACGATATGCTTTTTTGATTGCTGCATCATCGGCATTTTTTTCGACGCCGAGGACTTCATAATAATCTCTTTTCTGTTCTGCCATAATCTGTTCCTTCTTTTATCGTGTATAAGGGCTGACGGCAGATGCCGCCAACCCTTTTCCTCTAAAGCCTGCCTCACTGTCTGCTACAGTATTTTTGCCTGCTTTTATACCTCTTTATAATCTGCGTCTACTACATCATCATCTGCATTGCTTCCTGCATTTGCACTGCCCATATCAGGACCTGCCGCTCCCATGTTTGGACCTGCACCCTGTGCCTGCTGTGCCTGCTCATACATCTTAGCAAATACTTTCTGTGCACTCTCTGTCAGTTTCTCTTTTGCTGCTTTCATCTCTGCAACCTGATCATCTGTCATATCTTCTGCATTCTGATGTGCTTCTACCATTGCTTTTAATGCATTTAAGTCTGCTTCTACTGCTGACTTATCTGCTGCATCAAGGGATGAACCTACTTCCTCTAATGCTTTTTCTGTCTGGAATACGAAAGCATCTGCATCATTTCTGGTATCAATTGCCTCTTTTCTCTTCTTATCCTGTGCCTCGAATTCAGCTGCCTCTTTGACTGCCTTTTCGATATCATCATCAGACATATTAGAACCTGCTGTGATTGTGATATGCTGCTCTTTTCCTGTTCCTAAATCTTTTGCAGATACATTTACGATACCGTTTGCATCAATATCGAAAGTTACTTCGATCTGCGGTACACCACGACGTGCCGGTGGGATTCCATCTAAACGGAACTGTCCTAAGGATTTGTTATCTCTTGCGAACTGTCTCTCACCCTGTACTACGTTGATATCAACGGCTGTCTGATTATCTGCTGCTGTTGTGAAGGTCTGGCTCTTCTTTGTAGGGATCGTTGTATTTCTCTCAATTAACTTGGTTGCGATACCACCCATTGTCTCAATGGATAAGGACAGTGGAGTAACATCCAGTAAGAGGATCTCACCTGCGCCGGCATCTCCTGCTAATTTACCGCCCTGGATAGATGCACCAAGTGCAACACACTCATCCGGGTTCAAGGATTTGCTTGGCTCTTTACCTGTTAACTGTTTTACTTTATCCTGTACTGCCGGGATTCTTGTAGAACCACCAACTAAGAGTACCTGACCTAAATCTGCTGCTGTCAGTCCTGCATCTCTTAATGCGTTCTGAACAGGTTCTGCTGTCTTTTCTACTAAGTCGTGTGTCAACTCATCGAATTTTGCACGGCTTAAGTTCATATCAAAATGTTTTGGTCCTTCTGCTGTTGCTGTAATGAACGGAAGGTTGATGTTTGTTGTTGTTGCAGAGGATAACTCTTTCTTTGCTTTCTCTGCTGCTTCTTTTAATCTCTGAAGTGCCATCTTATCAGTAGATAAGTCTACGCCTTCTGCTTTCTTAAACTCGTCTAACATCCAGTCTGTGATCTTCTGGTCGAAATCATCTCCACCAAGTCTGTTGTTACCGGATGTAGATAATACTTCGATAACACCGTCACCGATCTCGATAATGGAAACATCGAATGTACCACCACCTAAGTCGTAAACCATGATCTTCTGCTCTTTTTCATTGTCAAGTCCATAAGCTAATGCTGCTGCTGTAGGCTCGTTGATGATACGTTTTACTTCTAAGCCTGCGATCTTGCCGGCATCTTTGGTTGCCTGACGCTGTGCATCGTTGAAATATGCAGGTACGGTAATAACTGCTTCTGATACTTTTTCTCCTAAGTATCCTTCTGCATCTGCTTTTAATTTCTGTAAGATCATTGCTGAGATTTCCTGTGGGCTGTATTTTTTGCCATCGATCTCTTTTTTGTAATCTGTACCCATCTCTCTTTTAATAGAAGAGATTGTTTTTTCTGCATTGGTAACTGCCTGACGTTTTGCAGGTTCTCCGACAAGTCTTTCCCCCGTCTTTGTAAATGCTACAACGGATGGTGTGGTTCTTGCACCTTCTGTATTTGCGATAACAACCGGTTTACCACCTTCCATAACTGCTACACAACTGTTTGTTGTTCCTAAATCAATACCGATAATCTTACTCATAAGTCATTCCTCCTAAATATATATGAATTCTTTCTTTGCTGCTTACTGTACGACTGCTACCATGCTGTGTCTTACCACACTGTCACGGTATGTGTAGCCTTTTTGTAATTCCTGTGCAACGGTTCCTGATTCTAATTCGTCATTTTCCACCTGCATCACTGCATTGTGGTATTCCGGATCAAATTCTTCGCCAACTGCTTCAATTGGTGCTACACCAGCCTGCTCTAACTCATTCATGAGCTGCTTATATATCATGTTCATTCCATCGGCAAAAGCACTTCCTGCTTCTTCCTCCGGGATACTTGCGAGTCCTCTTTCAAAATTGTCTATGACCGGAAGGATCTTTTCGATAATACTCTTAGCTCCGACTTCAAACATCTGGGCTTTTTCTTTTTCCGTTCTCTTACGGAAGTTATCAAACTCTGCCATCTGGCGTCTGACCCGATCCTGAAGTTCTTCAATCTGTTCGTCTTTCTTATCTTTTTTCTTCTTTGCCTTTTTCTCTTTCTTTTCTGCTTTCTTATCTGCCTTTTCCTCTGCTTCTTTGGCTTCTGTTTCGCCTGCGGAAGCTTCATTGCCGGCTTCTTTGGTTTCCTCTTCTGCTGAAGAGGCTTCTTCGTTGACAGTATCTGTTTCTAAGATTTCTTCCTCTGTCTTATTCTCTGCCATGATGTTCCACCTTTCTCTATGCTAATCTTTCGGTTTTCGAAAGATATCATCCAACTGCACTTTCAAATTTTTCAGGTTATCCATTACATTCTCATAATCCATTCGCTTTGGACCGATAATTCCAATGGTTCCCTGTATTCCCTCTCCTAATTCATAAGTTGCGGTGACTACACTGCAATCTTTCATGGTCTGGATCGGGGTTTCATTTCCTATATAAACCTGAATTCCCGTATTCTCTTCTGAGTTTAAGGTTTCAGATACAAGGCTTGCTAATTCCTGTTTTTCTTCAAATGCCTCAATCAGCTCACTGGCACTCTTCGAATCACTCAGTTCCGGATATTTAAAAATGTTTGTTGCTCCGCTGGTATAAATCTGTAAATCTTCATCCTCACCGATCGCCTCTGCTACTGCATCTAAGACATCACTGACGATTCCACTGTCTATCCCTGCCTGTTCTTTTAATAAAGAAATCATTCCTAAATTGATCTGGTCTATGGAAAGACCGTTTAAGTTGGAATTCAACAGGATGTTCAGCTTCAGAAGTCTTTCATTTCCAAGCGGCTCACCCACGGAAATGATCTTGTTCTTTACGATGTTGCCCTCTCTTACGATAACGGCAAGAATCTGTTCATCATCTACCTGTGATAACTGGATGAATTTTACCCGGCTCTTCTGATAGCTTGGAGCACTGATCATCGCTGCATAATTGGTATTTGTTGCAAGTACCTTTGCTACCTGTTTTAATACCTGCTCCACTTTCTCGGTATGTTCTATCATGAACTCCTTCATCTGTGTGACTTCGTTATCTTTTTCCTCAATCAGGTGATCGACATAAAAACGATAACCTTTGTCAGAAGGAATCCTGCCTGCCGAGGTATGCGGCTGCAATATATAGCCCATCTCTTCTAAGTCCGCCATCTCATTACGAATGGTTGCTGAACTCAAATTCAAATCCGAATCTTTTGAAATGGTTCTTGAACCAACCGGTTCTCCTGTCTCTAAATAATTACGGATGATGGCTTTTAAGATTTTTGTCTTTCTCTCATCGAGCATCTCCATGATCTCACCTGACCTTCTGAGGTTTGTTAGCACTCATTTAAGTGGAGTGCTAATATCTATGTACTTAAGATAGCACCGTTGTTTTTCTTTGTCAACTAATATTTGTGATTTTTTTGTGTTTTTCTTCTATTTTATATTTCCGGGAACGGATCTGAACTATTCCTCTCCGTATACTTTTCGTTCTTTCTCACTTAATTCTGCCCGCTCAAACAGATCCGGTCTTCTCTCTTTGGTGCGTAAGATGGACTGTTCTCTTCGCCACTCATCTACCTTTTGATGATTTCCAGATAACAGGATCGGCGGAACGGCTTTCTCCTGCCACACCTCCGGTCTGGAATACTGCGGGTATTCTAACAGATTTCCTTCTAAGGATTCGGTTTCACCGGATTCCTGGTTTTTTAACACTCCCGGAACCATACGGGAGATGGCATCAACTAAAACCATTGCCGGAAGTTCTCCTCCGGTCAGTACATAATCTCCTATGGAAATGTAATCGGTTACGATCTCCTCTAGGACACGCTCGTCTACTCCCTCATAATGTCCGCAGAGCAGGATCACATCTTCCTCTAATGCAAACTCTTTTGCTGCCTGCTGTGTAAAAAGCGGTCCCTGCGGAGTTAAATAGATGGTCCTTGGACGATATCCGATTTTTTCTACGATGGATAAATAAGCATCATAGATCGGCTGTGCCTGCATCACCATGCCTGCCCCGCCCCCATAGGGATAATCGTCCACTTTTTTATGCTTGTCTACGGTATAATCACGGATATTGACCGCTTCAATGGCCAGCAGTCCTTTTTCAACTGCTCTTCCAATAATACTGGTATGAAGTCCCTGCTCCACCATGTCAGGAAACAGGGTTAATATATGAAATCTCATGTCTTCTCCTATTATTTACGATTGTTGTTCAGATCTAATAGTCCCGGCAGCAGATGTATTCTGACATAGCCTGCCTGTCCATCCTGTTCTTCCACGGACACCTCTAATATACAGTCTTTGATCGCAGGGATCATCACTTCTTCTCCCTGCTTTGTCGTTATAACATAAACATCGTTTGCCCCGGTCTGTATCACATCACTGATGGTTCCAAAGGCTTCTCCTTCTTCGTCTATGGCACGCAGACCGATCAGATCCGCAATAAAATATTCGTCTTTTTTGCATTTTACACGGTTCTCTTTGGTTACAAACAATCCACAGCCTTTATATTTTTCCACATCATTGATGTTATCTATTCCTTTAAATTTTAGAATGACCAGATTTTTTTGCGGTCTTGCACTTGTCACTTCTAACACGATCTGTTCTTTTCCGGTATCTAAAATCAGTTCTTTCATATTCTTAAAGCGCGACACATCGTCAGTCATCGGAAATACTTTGACCTCTCCACGGATTCCATGTGTCTGGGTAATGGCACCCACCTGATATAATTCTGTCATAATTCTCCATTCCTTTTCGTTTATAGAATAAAAGAGTCCTAAACTTCCCATTCTCCGGGAATTTTAAGACTCCTGACTGCTACTGCATAATCTCTACGATAACTTTTCTATCTTCTTTGGATGCAGCCGCTTTGACTACAGTACGGATCGCTTTTGCAATACGTCCCTGTTTGCCAATGACTTTGCCCATATCTGACTGGGCAACCTTTAATTCGAGAACAACTGCTTTGTCATTCTCTGTCTCGGTGACCTGGACTTCATCCGGATAATCAACGAGTGATTTCGCAATTACTTCTACTAATTCTTTCATCACATCCACCTCACCAATTATTTCTCGATTCCGGCTTCTTTAAAGATTCTGCCTACTGTATCGGTTGGTTTTGCACCATTTGCTAACCATTTCTTTGCTAACTCTTCGTTAACGTGGTACTCGCTTGGATCCTTTGTCGGATCGTAAGTTCCGATTTCTTCGATGAATCTTCCATCTCTTGGAGATCTGGAATCTGCAACAACGATTCTATAGAAAGGTGCTTTTTTCTGTCCCATTCTTCTTAATCTGATTTTTACTGCCATCTGTTTCACCTCCTCATAGGTTATTGATTTCTATATTGTTAAAAAGGAAATTTAAATCTTCCTCTTTTACCACCTTTAGCGCCCATCATTCCGGGCATCTGTTTCATCAGTTTTCTGGACTGTTCAAACTGTTTGACTAATCGGTTTACTTCGCTGATATCTACTCCGGCTCCATTCGCAACTCTGCGTTTTCTACTCGGATTTAATATAGAAGGATTCGCACGCTCCTGCGGAGTCATGGAATAAATGATCCCTTCAATTCTTGCCATCTTTTTCTCATCCATCGCATTTTCGATCTCTGCGATCTGGCTTCCGCCAATACCCGGCATCATGCTAAGGATACTGGAAAGTCCACCCATTTTTTTCATCTGATTCATGGATTCTAAATAATCGTCAAAACCAAATTCTGCTTTTTTGAGCTTTTTCTCCATTTCACGGGCTTTGTCCTCGTCTATCTCTTCCTGTGCCTTCTCGATCAGTGTCAGCACATCTCCCATTCCAAGGATTCTGCTCGCCATGCGGTCAGGATGAAACTGCTCTAGATCAGAAAGTTTTTCACCCATTCCTGCATACAATATCGGTTTTCCGGTCACTGCCCGAATGGAAAGTGCCGCTCCACCTCTCGTATCGCCGTCTAATTTTGTTAAAATGACGCCGTCAATTCCTATTTTTTCATCAAAGGTTCCTGCAACATTGACTGCATCCTGTCCTGTCATGGCATCTACGACTAAGATTGTCTGTGCCACGTCAACGTTTTCTTTGATCGCTGCAAGTTCCTGCATCATATCTTCATCTACATGAAGTCTTCCGGCTGTATCTAAGATCACAACGGTATTGCCGTTTTTCGCCGCATGTTCGATCGCTGCCTTTGCAATATCCACCGGACTGTTCTTATCGCCCATGGCAAAGACTTCTACGCCCTGCTTTTCTCCGTTGATCTTCAACTGTTCAATCGCTGCCGGACGATAGACATCACAAGCTACTAACAATGGTTTTTTACCCTTTTGTTTGAACTTTCCTGCTAACTTTGCAGTCGTTGTCGTCTTACCTGCTCCCTGCAGACCGGTCATCATGATCACGGTTGTCTCACTACCCGGACGAAGTGCGATCTCTGTTGTCTCAGACCCCATCAGACGGACCATCTCATCATTTACTATCTTGATGACTGTCTGTCCCGGATTCAATCCGTTTAAGACATCACTGCCTACCGCCTGTTCCTGTACGGTCTTTACAAAGTTCTTAACCACCTTGAAGTTGACATCTGCCTCTAACAGTGCTAATTTTACTTCCTTTAACGCTGCCTTGACATCTTCTTCACTCAGGCGGCCCTTGCTTCGCAGTCCCTTAAATACGTTTTGCAGTTTTTCTGATAAACTGTCAAATGCCATGTTATAGCTCCTCTAATATCTGATTGGAAATCTGTTCAATTTCCATAATAACTCTCTGATGCTCTTCCTTACTTCCATTCTCCTCGAATGTCTGTGTCAGATGATGGATGGTCTCCACTTTCTGTTTCGCCGACTGAAATTTTTCAATTAAATGCAACTTTTCCTCATAGCCCGCTAAAGTCTTCGTACACCGCTTTACCATATCATGAACGCCCTGTCTGCTAATTCCCTCTTCCGCTGCTATCTCTCCAAGGGATAGATCGTCAAATACAAAGTACTCATAGATTCTTCTCTGGTGTTCGTTAAGCAGTTCACCGTAAAAATCATAGAGATATGTCTGCGTTACCTTTTCTTCCATCATTTATCACCTTGGATAGATTAACACAACTGCACACATGGTGTCAAGTGTTTTTTCTTGACAGTTTGTCTAAAACATTAAAATCATTATTATAATTTTGACTACACGCAACAAAAACACCATGGACACAACCATTCCCAGTACTGCTACAGACTGTTTAGAGGAGCGTGAGCCCTTTACGGAACAATACAATGCTACAACTGCCAGAACGACACTCAGTACAAACCACGCTCTTGCATTTCCCAAAAAATCTGCAATAATTGCCAGAATCAATCCTACCCATGCCAGCCTTGGCTGCTCTTTTGGCAAGCCCAGATATAATTGCATTTCATATCCTGCATGATTGCCGTTTTCTTCTTCAAAGCTTCGTTCTGCTCCTCCATCATCAGAAAACATTCTGGAAAAAGCCTGCATATCTGTGCCTAAAATATCTTTTTTCTTATCGGATGTTGTCTGTTCGTTCTTTCCTTTCTTTACCCAGCCTTCTATTCTTATGATTCCTTCTTTATAAAATATCTGAAAATATCTGTTTTTCATAGAAGCATTACACAAGAGGACACCCATTTCGTCTGTTGCATTAATATATTTATTATCTGTAAAATATTTTTCTAACCGCTCATGCACCTCTTCTTTTGTTAACTTTGTCTCTTTCTCCCAAATCTGTCTCATACTCTTATCTCCTTCGTTTTTCACAACTTCTTCTGTTTCTTAGATTTCTTTATAAAATTCTCTCATTCTTTTTATAAAATCTTCCCATGTTTCGTCTGTATAACCTTTTGAGATGACTTCCTCAATATCTTCATGATTAAATAGAAATTGCGTCTTGTCCCCCATATTTCCTTCCGGATACAGAACACCTATGTAATCATATTCCTCGTTGGTCTCTAAATTCGTCTGTTTTTCTCCACTTTTCCCATTTCTACCATATTTTTACAGATGTATTTTCTTTCCTCTTCATCTGTAACTAATTCCATTTCCGGCAACTCTTCGCTAAATTCCATCATTCGTTTATCACGTTTTCGTTTAATGATCCTTGCACACCATATTACTATTGACCAAAACAGCAGAAATACGATGATTGCTTTTAGATTTCCCATAGCTTATTCTCCTGTATTGCTTTCGCCTTTTGATTTCATTCGGGGCAATAGTTCACACACATCATTTTCTAACCATACTAAGATTGCCATATTTCCATCCTTTTTTATCTGCTCTATTTTCCCACAAATATCCACCTTTATCTCACTCCCCTTTACTTTTCCTTCAATTATTCCATTCATTCCCATAGAATCTCCTGGCTTCGATTCATAAGCCTTTATAAAAACAATTTTCTTTTTTATCTCCCCATTCTTACATATGCGTCTTTTTTCCTTTCTATATTGAAGCAAATGAGAGATAAAGTAAGTCCATATAATAAAACATGAAATAACCAATAAGTTCTCTGCTATCCCTTGACTCCATTCTTGCCATATATTGATAATTTCATTGACCATTATCCATAGATTAAATAAAAGAACAAAACCTAAAATAACATCCCAAAATTTCTCATAAATCTTTAAAACCCGTGAAATGTATTCTCTTTCTTCTGCATCTGTAACCGTCTCCATTTCTGGTAAGCTTGCTCTAAATTCTATATATTGTTGTTTATCCTTTCGTTTCATAAGTTTTGCGCACCATATTACTATTGACCAGAACAGTAAGAATACGATGATTGCTTTCAAATTTTCCATCACTTATTCTTCTCCTTTTTTAGTTTTTCCTATATCTAAAATAAAATCTGATACAGCTTCTGCTGCACGTTTCGATTCTCCTCCTGATTTTTCCGTAATGTAGCCATTAGCTACATCTATTGCCCATATAACTCCTACCGTCACTGCTGATATGGCTACTACCGTTGCTCCTCCGCATATTGCTGTTAGTGCAGCTGACACCACTGCTCTTACCGTTATATCTTCATCACAATATTTCCAAGCTCTTTGCTTCCATGACGAGGTTTCGGAAATGTCTCTCCCTGTATCCGACGATATAACGCATTTTCTCTGTCTACATAAGTTACCTTTTTCGGGTATTCCGGGAAAAACGGCAGACGGTTATCATTTAACATCCGGTACATGACCAGTCCTAAAGAATACATATCTACTAAGATATCGCTTTCTTTGCCCTGATAAATCTCCGGTTGCTGAAACAAAAATATTTTCCGGTTTAATGTCACGGTGTACAACATGGTACTTCTGACACACTTCTAATTCCGTCAGAATATCGGTTCCTAATTTGATCACTGTCTGTTCTGTAATTTCATGTTCCTCTGAATAATCTAAAAGAGATGTCAGTAATTCCATCCTGATAAGAATATCCCATCCGATATGATCCTCATGTGGTATGACACGATGATCTTCATAGGTAACAATATTGGTATGCCCTTTGAGTTCGGACATAATTGCAATCTTTTTGATAATTTCTTCTACGAATCCATAGAAATAAGATGTAATACTTTTGTTATCGACTCCCTCTCCCATAACTGCTTTTATTTCGCTGTTATTTCCGGGGATAGATATAATCTTTAGAGCTGATTTCATAGACAAACCGAACTCATTGCGTTCGATCTCCACTACTTTTCCATAACTTCCCTCTCCGATCGTTCTGGTGATGACCCACTCATCCAAAACTTTATCGCCTATTTCATATAACATTTCATAACTTCCTCTTGTCTTTCGTTTGTACCTGATACTTATTTAATATACTCCCACTTTTCCTATATTTCAATTATTTTGGCAGTTTTTTTACCAAAAAATGTAATTTTTTGTCTGATTTTTATACACTATTGCCCATGTGTATAGAAAAAGGCGCTACCTCATGTAACGCCTTTTCTGTCTCATTCCTGACACTTCCTAGTTTCGCTTCATAATTATTTACAGATTTGTTCTTACCAGCTTCGGCTTATATCCGTTCTTCTCCAACGCCTTCATAATCTGTTTCTTATGGTCTGTTCCAAATGCCTCTAACGTGATCCGAAGCTCTACGGCTGCACTTCTATTAATAGAAACAAACTGGTTATGCTCTAATTTAATAACATTGCCCTGCTCTTTTGCAATGGTATCTGCCACCCTTGACAGTTCGCCCGGTTTATCCGGCAACAGCACCGATACCGTAAAGATACGGTCACGGAAGATCAGTCCCTGCTGAACCACGGAGGACATGGTGATCACATCCATGTTACCGCCACTCAGGATCGAAACCACTCGTTTTTCTTTCACATTCAGATGCTTTAAGGCTGCTACGGTCAGCAGACCGGAATTTTCAATTACCATCTTGTGATTTTCCACCATATCTAAAAATGCAACCACTAGTTCATCATCATCTACGGTAATGATATCATCTAAATTTTTCTGGATATATGGGAAAATCTTTTCTCCCGGTGTCTTTACGGCTGTACCATCCGCAATGGTATTCACATTCGGAAGTGTAGTTACTTTTCCTGCTTTTAAGGATGCCTGCATACAGCTTGCACCTGCCGGCTCTACGCCGATGACCTTGATCTTAGGATTCAAAAGTTTTGCAAGTGTGGAAACGCCGGTAGCCAGTCCGCCTCCGCCGATCGGAACTAAGATATATTCTACCAACGGAAGTTCCTTAAAAATCTCCATGGCAATGCTGCCCTGACCGGTAGCGACTGCTAAATCATCAAACGGATGGATAAAGGTATATCCTTTTTCTTCCGCCAATTCATATGCCTTTGCACAGGCTTCGTCATAAACATCTCCATATAATACCACTTCCGCTCCATAGCTCTTAGTACGGTTTACTTTGATCAGTGGTGTGGTAGTCGGCATGACGATTGTAGCTTTGACCCCGTAGCATTTTGCTGCATAGGCAACTCCCTGCGCATGGTTTCCTGCCGATGCCGTGATCAGTCCTTTTTCCCTCTCCTCATCGGACAGGGTACTGATCTTATAATATGCTCCTCTGACCTTATATGCCCCGGTAAACTGCATATTCTCCGGTTTCAGATAGACCTTGTTTCCTGTCTGTTCACTTAAAAAATCACTGTAGATTAATTTTGTCTCTAAAGTAACCTCTTTGACTTTCTCACTTGCCTCTTCAAATTTCTCCAATGTCAGCATGTCTTACTCCTCTCTTGTGGAAAATAATGCATCCACAAACTGCTCTGAATCAAATTTTTGTAAATCATCAATCGTCTCACCAACTCCGATATACTTCACCGGTATACCAAGTTCCGACTGGATCGCTACGGCAATTCCACCTTTTGCGGTTCCATCCATCTTCGTTAAAATGATTCCGGTAATATCCGCAACTTCCATAAACTGCTTTGCCTGTGCCAGTGCATTCTGACCAGTAGTTCCATCCAGGACCACTAAAGTTTCACGGAATGCATCCGGGTATTCTTTATCAATAATACGGTTGATTTTCTTTAATTCTTCCATCAGGTTCTTCTTATTGTGAAGTCGTCCTGCGGTATCACAAAGAAGGACATCTGCCTTTCTCGCTTTGGCTGCCGCTACTGCATCATATACGACCGCTGCCGGATCTGCTCCCTCCTGACCGCCGATCATATCAACGCCTGCACGGTGCGCCCACTCTTCTAACTGTGCTCCTGCTGCTGCACGGAATGTATCGGCTGCTGCAAGCACCACCTTTCTTCCCTGTGCCTTGAGCTTGCCTGCCAGTTTTCCGACAGAAGTTGTCTTTCCGACACCATTGACTCCGACTACCAGTACGACGGATTTCTCATGTTCAAAGCGGTATGCAGTCTCTCCGACCTCCATCTGCTCTTTAATGCTCTGGATCAGTAACTCCTTACATTCTTCCGGCTGCTTAATATGATTTTCCTTTACCTTTTGCTGCAAATTTTCCAGAATCTCCTGTGTCGCGCGTACACCGATATCTCCCATGATCAGGATTTCTTCGATTTCTTCATAAAAATCATCATCTATGGAAGAAAAGCCACTGAAAATGGAATCAATTCCTGACACAAAGCTGTCTCTGGTCTTTGTAAGTCCAGCCACCAGACGGCTGAAAAATCCCTGTTTCTTTTCTGTTTCGGAATTTTCCTCGGATTCATTTTCGCTGGACTCTGTTTCAGAATTTTGTTCGGATGTATCTTCTGTAGGCTCTGTTTCAGAGCTTTCTTCGGATGTATCTTCCATAGGCTCTGCTTCAGAGCTTTCTTCGGATGTATCTTCCATAGGCTCTGCTTCAGAGCTTTCTTTCGCTTCTTCTTCGATAGATTCTGCCTCTTCCGTCACTTCCTCCGTGACTGCTTCCGGTGTCTGCTCTTCTTTTTCCTTTGACCTTTTAAAGCCCCACTTCATACTCTTTCCTCCTTTAATCAAGTTCTTTTTCTATCAGATTGACGGATACCAGCGTGGAGACTCCCTTTTCCTGCATGGTAATACCATAGAGTCTGTCTGCTGCTGCCATCGTTCCCCGTCGATGTGTAATAATGATAAACTGCGTGTTTTTCGTCAGTTTATGTAAATACTTTGCAAAACGTGCCACGTTATTATCATCCAATGCCGCCTCAATCTCGTCTAAGAGACAAAACGGGGATGGTTTCAGATTCTGGATCGCAAATAACAGTGCAATTGCCGTTAAGGATTTTTCTCCTCCGGAAAGCTGCATCATATTCTGCAGTTTTTTGCCCGGCGGCTGTGCAATGATACGGATTCCACTCTCTAAGAGGTCTTCTTCCTCCACTAATTCAAGTGTTCCCTTTCCACCGCCAAAGAGTTCTTTAAATGCCTTGTCAAACTCTCTTTGGATATCTGCAAACTTCTCTGCAAACTGCCGTTTCATGCCGGTATCTAAATCCTCAATGATCCCTAATAAAGTCTGCTCTGCTTCGATCAGATCATCATGCTGTCCTTTTAAAAATCCGTAACGCTCGGATATCTCTTTATATTCCTCAAGGGCATTGACATTGACATCCCCTAATTTTCGGATATCCTCTTTGATCTGTGTGATGGATTTCTTCATCTCGGTCAGATTGTCGTATTCCTCATTTCGCAGCGCTTTGGCATTGTTAAAGGTCAGTTCGTATTCTTCCCACATATAATTCTGCTGGGATTCTAACGCCTCTTCTAATTTTTCCCTCTGCTGGTTCAAACGGAAGATTTCTTTGTCTAACTCATTCATCTGACGGCTGACTTCCTCACGTTTCTCAAAGAAGCCCTTGTACTCCGTGTTCATCTCTTCTTTTTGCTGCTGGGATTCCTTTAATTCTTTCACTAACGATGCATAGGTATCATCAGAAGCTAAGATCGTCTTTTCGATCTCTTCAATATCTGCCTGTTTTTTCTTCGCATCCTCTTCGGAAAGTTCTGCATCCGCTTTTACTTTTTCGATCTCTTCGGCAAACCGCTCTGACTCTCTTTGGATACGTTCTAAATTCTCGATCGCAAACTCTGTTTTCTGTCGGATATTCGCTTCCTCTAACTGTATCTCCGAAACATTTTTTGCCGCACCCTCTTCTACATAGATCTGCTCATCTAAGATTTCCTGGAAGGCTGCATTTGCCTGCTCGATCTCTTTTTCACGAGTGGCTGCCTGCTCGATCTGCTGTGCGATCTGTTCCTTCTTTTCATGAATCTCTGCGATCTGCTGCTCGATTTGGACACTCTCTTCCTGCAATCCGGAAAATACGCTCTCGCTCTCTTCCTTTTGCTCCTTAGCACGGCTGACATTCATCTGTGCCGTGTTCTTTAAGATCAATGCTTTTTGCAGGTCTCCACGAAGTTGTTCTAAATCCTCGGTCAGTAAATCTTTTGCGGTACGGATATCCAGATTGCGCTGTTTTAATTCTTCAATTTCTTTTTTCTGCGCGGCAATATTTTTTTCGAGTTCTTCTATTTCTCTTTTTCTTCCAAGCAGATTACTGCTGTTCTTAAACGCACCACCGCTCATCGAACCGCCCGGACTTAAGTATTCCCCTTCTAAAGTTACCATGTGAAGGGAATAGTGGTATTTTTTTGCAATCGCAACTGCATGGTCGATCGTATCAATGACAAGCACTCTTCCTAACAGATAAGCCATGATCCCGTCATATTTCTTATCATTTGATACTAAATGATCGGCATAGCCGATAACGCCTTTTTCCTGCTCTGCCTCATGATTTCTGCGCGGCTCTTTTTTTCCTACACTAGTCAACGGTAAAAACGTCGCACGGCCATAGCGGTTTTCCTTTAAATACCGGATCATCCGCTTTGCGGTCTCTTCATCTTCCGTGACGATGTTTTGTACATTGCTGCTCAAGGCTGTCTCGATTGCCGTTTCGTACTGCTTTTTCACCTGGATCAGGTCTGCTACCACACCATGAATGCCGGACTCTGTCTCCTTTTTTTCCATGATACGACGGATACTGTTGCCATAGCCCTCATAGCGTTCCGCGATATTTTTCAGTGACTCTAAACGTGACTGCATTTTGTTATAATGAATGTTCGCCTGTTCTAACTTCTTAACATTCTCCTGTGTCTTTTGCCGCCACTCTTCCTTCTGCGCCTGCATCTTCGCTTCGTTTTCTTTGCCTTTTACGATCTCTGCCTCTATATCGGCAAGTTCCTGTTCGCTCTTTTGCAAGGCTTCTACTAAACCGCTTTCCTCGATCTTACGCTGTAAAAGTCTTTGATTCAACTGGGATTTTCGGATCTGGATCTGTTCTAGCATCGTATCGTAACGCTGCTGTCCTGCCTTTACGGATGCTTTCCGGTTTAACAGCTCAATGATCTCATTTTTCCCCTCTTCAATGCCTTCTTTACAACGGGTAATCTCCGCCTGGATCGACTGTAATTTTTCCTGTGCCTGTTCCCTGGTCTTTTCAATCGCTGCAAGCTGCGTCTCATATTCCTGACGCTGTGCATCATAAGTGCTCCCCTGCTGCCTGCGTTCTTCCTGCTGTACCTCAATGGAAGCGATCCGTTCCCCTAAATGCTCTTTGGTAAGCTGTGCCGTATGGATCTGTTCTTTTAAGACATTGATCTGACCTTCTAATTTTCCTTTGGTCACATCTGTGCCTGCAATGGAATCCTTCAGATTGCTGATCTTTTCATCCATCTGCGTCATTGCCTCTTCCATTGCCGCATACTCACTTTTCATCTTCTCATGCTGTTCTTTGGTTTCCGTAAGATGCTCACTTGCAATTTCAAAGTTCTTTCCTGCCTCATCTAAAAGCTGTTCGATCCGCTCTACTTCTAAGAGGAACATATTGACATCGTATTCTTTCAGTTCCTCTTTCTTTTTTAAATATAAATGTGCTTTTTCGGACTGACGCTCTAACGGTGCTAACTGACGCTCTAACTCTGAAAGAATGTCATTGACACGCACAAGATTTTCTCTCTCATGCTCTAATTTTTTCTGTGCCGTCACTTTTCTGCGTTTGTATTTTACAATACCTGCCGCTTCATCAAAAAGCTCCCGTCGTTCCTCCGGCTTTCCGCTTAAAATACGGTCAATCTGTCCCTGACCGATAATGGAATAGCCCTCTTTTCCGATTCCCGTATCATAAAAGAGTTCGTTGACATCTTTTAACCGGCACGGACTTCCGTTCATCAGGTATTCGCTCTCACCGGAACGGTAGACTCTTCTTGCAATGGTCACTTCCTCATAGTCCACCTGCAGCTTATGATCTGAATTATCCAATGTGATTGCCACATAAGCATAGCTCAACGGTTTCCGGTTCTCCGTTCCCGCAAAAATGACATCCTGCATACTCGCACCACGAAGCTGCTTTGCACTCTGTTCCCCAAGTACCCAGCGCACTGCATCTGCAACATTACTTTTTCCACTTCCGTTCGGTCCTACGATCCCTGTGATCCCGTTGTGAAAATCAAATACGATTTTATTCGCAAAAGCCTTAAAACCGTGTACTTCGATACTTTTTAAATACATCCTATTCCCTCACTGCTTACGATTGTTCTTCACGCAGCTTCAGTATTCCGCGGTACGCGGCTTCCTGCTCTGCTCCTTTTTTGGTCCTGCCTTCGCCCTGTCCGATGACCCGGTCGCCGACATATGCCTCTGCCACAAAGTGTTTGTTGTGGTCCGGTCCTTCCTCTTTTACCAGACGATATCCCAGTTCTTCCTTATGGGATGCCTGTACAATCTCCTGCAGGATAGTTTTGCTATCATAAAAGAGCTGTTTGTGCTCGATATCCGTTAAGATAAAACGTAAAATAAACTCTTTTGCACTAGCAAAACCACCATCTAAATAAATGGCACCTATCACAGCCTCGAGCGCATCGGAAAGAATGGATTTACGACTTCTTCCGCCTGTCATATCCTCTCCTTTTCCCAAATAGAGATACTTTCCAAGATCCATTTCCTTGGTGCAGAGTGCCAGTGTCGGTTCACAGACAATGCTTGCACGCAATTTTGTCAGATCTCCTTCCGGCTTGTCCTGATATGTGTTAAATAAATACTCACTGGAGATGATCTCAAGGACTGCATCACCTAAAAACTCCAGTCTCTCATTATCGGAAAGTCTGTGCATATGCTTCTCATTTGCATAAGAACTGTGTGTCAATGCCTGACGCAGCAGATTCTTATTCTGAAACTGATATCCGATCACCTGTTGAAACTCTTCCATTTTTTTCTGATTCTGGTACAAAATTCTTTCTCCTCTTTCCATATATAACGAAAAGCCCTCTGAAAAAGAAAGGGCTTCTCACTACTCATTTCCTTGTTCTGTTATGCTAAAGCATTCTTAATCTGCTCTACGGCATCACCGACTGTCACAATTTTTTCTGCATCTTCGTTGGCGATCTCAATATCAAATTCTTCCTCTAATCCCATGATGATCTGGAATACATCTAAGGAATCTGCTCCTAAGTCATCGGTAAATGTTGTTTCCATTGTAATCTCATTTTCATCAACGTTTAATACTTCTGCGATAATCGCTTTAATTTTTTCAAATTCCATATCGATTTCCTCCTTATTCCTGTTCTTCCTGTTTTTGTACAATATAAGTTTTTATTTTCTGATTGATGTCCTGTTCCTGGAATACGGCACACTGCAAAATGGTATTTTTAATCTCTGCCGCCTTAGAGCTTCCATGTGTCTTAACGACCAGACCGTTTAAGCCTAACAGCGGTGCTCCACCGTACTGTGCGGTATCAAACTGTTTCAGCGTGCTCTTCAACGCCGGCTTTACCATCAATGCTCCGATCTTGCTCTTTAACGATGACATCATGCCCTGCTTTACGGCACTCATTAATGTCGATGCCACGCCTTCATAGAGTTTTAAGATCACATTTCCGGTAAATGCTTCACACACAATGACATCTGCATATCCGTGCGGAATCTCTCTCGCCTCAATGCTTCCAACAAAGTTAATATCTTCACATTCTTTTAACAGTGGAAATGTCTCTTTTACCAGTGCATTTCCTTTTTCTTCCTCTGCTCCGATGTTGACGATCGCAACTCTCGGCTTTTTGATGCCCATAACATGTTCCATATAAATAGAACCCATCTTTGCAAACTGTACCAAATGGCTCGGTCTCGCATCCACATTCGCACCACAATCGACTAAAAGGGATACTCCCTGTTCCGTTGGGATCAGCGGTGCTAACGGCGGTCTTTCAATTCCCTTGATCCTGCCTACGATAACCTGTCCACCTACAAGAATGGCTCCTGAACTTCCTGCTGACACAAAAGCATCTGCCTCACCGTTCTTTACCATGTTCATTCCTACCACAATGGAGGAATCCTTTTTCTTGCGGATTGCCATGACTGGCGGCTCTGCTGTCTCTATCACTTCGGATGCATGGACAATCTCCATTCTTTCCTTAGGATAGGTATATTTTTCCAGTTCCTCGGATATGACATCTTCCTGTCCGACCAAAAGAACATGGATGTTATTTTTTTCGTTTACTGCTTCCACTGCACCCTTGATCATCTCTTCCGGTGCATGGTCTCCTCCCATTGCATCCAGTACAACCCGTACCTCTTCCTGCATAGGAATACCTCCTTATTCGCATGTCTATAAGAAAATATACTATATCTGTTTCTATAAATCAACCACAAAAAACGGTTGTTTCTAAAAATTGCCTTTTACGAAAAATCTTCTTTCCCGTCTTCCCTGTCCTCTTCCTTGATATAATTCACAAAGACACTCTCTAAGATTACCTCTGCAAACCAGGCACACAACACCGGAATGATCAAAAACAGCGGCGGTATCAGCCATACCAAAAAGGCACCTACTCCTAACACGGCTAAAAGTGCAAGGCTCTTTGGAATGTGGATGACCGTCATGATCGCACTGTTTCTTAACACTTCCTTTGTACTATTCTGAAATCTTGCAATGTATGCAAAGGTATATACCATCCACAAAATTTCCGCCATCAGCAGTACCGCAAAAAATACATAGGCACTTCCGTATGGACTTCCGGCACGAAAGATCCCATACATCACATAGATGTCAAACCCAAGCAATGCACCGATCCCGGCAAAGATGAGCCAGCAGATGGTCGGTGGGCTCGGTGGTGTTGTCCGGGTAGGTGACGAAATCGTTGTAATAAAGGATGGCCGCAGAGCTGCCAAGGCCCGCCAGCGTCTCGCCGGTCATCACCTGCGTGTTGGAGTACAGGTCCGAGATCAGAATATCGCCCTGCACCAGCGCCCGGGCAAACTCCATCCACGAAGCGCGGAAGGTCTCGTTGGTCAGATCGTACCAGCTGCCCTTGTACAGCTCGCCGCTGCCCTGCTCCAGCGCGTTCAGCTCCACCAGACGCAGGGGGTAATCCAGCGCGCAGAAGGGCTTGCCCTGCGACCACTGCCGGTAGGCACCCGCCATTTCAAAAAAGCCGTCCCATGTGGCAAGGGTGGAAAGCTGCGCCCCGGTGTCCGCCGCAAACCGGGCGTACTGGGAGCCGTTCAAAAAGATGAGCTGGGTGGATTTGGACACCGGGAACACCACCTGCTTCCCGTCAATGATGCCGTCCTGCACAAAGCCGGGCACATAGGCCGCCATGTCCTCGGCGGTGAACCAGTCGTTCCAGTCCACAAGGTTCTCAATGCCCAGAGCGCTGGCGTCCGCGGAATGGGCCGAGAACAGGTCCGGCAGGTCCAGCGCGCCGGGCTTGCCGGCCTTGGCATCCTGCAGCTGGCCGCCGATGGCGGCGCTGTTGGTCATGTTGGTCACGTTGAGCAGGATGCCCTTCTCTCTGCCCACCGTGTCGTTGAACTCGGTCAGCAGGCGGTTCATGGGCGAGTCTGCCTGTTCGCCGTACACATGCCAGATGCTGAGCATGGTGGGGTCCTTGGGCGAGAGCAGGGTCTTGCTGCCGCCGCAGCCCGCAAGCGCCAGACCGGGGACGAGCGCCGCAAGCTTCAAAAACGTCCTTCGTTCCATTTTTCATGATTCCTTTCCACACATTGCAGCCAGAGGGGGAAAACCGGCACAGGCAGGGCTGCAGCTGCCTGTTTTGGTGGGAAACACCCCAAAATCCCCCCAATTTTGGGCTTTTTGGGGGGATTTTTTGAGGGGGAAGCCCCAAAACCCCAAAAATTTTTTTGGAATTGCCCCCCCCAAAAACGGCTTTTCTGAGGGGGCAATTTTTTCCCGGGTATGGTACAGTACAACCAGAAAAAGTCCTGCGCCGGTGCAGAAAGCCTGTCACTGTGTACAAAACGCGTCAACAGGCATCTGCGGATTCTATCCATAAGGATAGCATAAGATGGCCCGGACCGCAAGTACCGAGAACCCCCGCCCCACAAAGCCCCCCGGAAAAAACAGGGGGGACCAACAGAAAGGAGCACCCCATGAAAAAGATGAACAGACGCGAATTCCTCACCCTTACCGGCGCAGCCGTTGTGGCGCTCTCGCTGGCAGGCTGCGGCGGCGGGTCCTCCGCACCCGCAGTGCCCACCGGTAAGGAAGCCGAGCTGCTGGCAGCTATCAACAAGGTCTGGAAGGAAAAGTTTGTTGCAGGTCAGGTTGACCATGAGCAGCTGACCCTCAATCAGGATGCGGTGGATGCCATAAGGTGCTACGGACGTGTTTTTGAAGAGGTCAACGAGACACCGCATAAGCTGACATCCAGTGACTTTGGGATTGTTTTAAGGGAAAGCGGTGGGCTTGCGGAGAAACTGAAAAAGTATGGCGGCGAGGACAGTTTGGCAGGAGCTGCCGGCATCTCCGAACCGTCTACCGAGAAGGTGGTGGCTCTGGAAGATGAGTATTCTTGCGAGGATACTGCCGTTCGGGTTTTTGTAGATAAACTGCTGAACAATTCTAATAGCGCCAAGGCAGAGTTCATCAGCATCTACTGCCCGGTGGTTCAGGGCAAGACCTACATGACCGCTGTTGTGTTCCGAAACAACAATCCATAAGATATAACAAGCCCCCTGTTTGCCCCGGGCACACTCCCCCTGTGTCCGGGGCTTTATAGAAAGGAGCACCCCCATGAAACACAAATGTTTTGCTGCTGTGGTTCTGGCGGCGGCTCTCTGGCTGACCGGCTGCGGCGGCGCAGCGGCCCCCGCGGCCCCCGCAGGCTCCGGCGCAGCTTCCCAAAGCGCCGCAGCCGCAGCGGTGCAGACGGCCCAGAAGGAGCGCATCACCGACCAGTACACGCTGGAAAAGAACATTTCGGGCGTGTGGGAGGCGGACACGGGGCAGTACATTTCCGTCCATGTGTCCGTCCATGTGCCGCAGCTGGAATGCGACAGCCCGGATGCCGCCTCCATCAACGATGAACTGAACGACATCTATGCGGAACATTTCCGGGAATATGAGGCCTACGAGGAGGCCGGACAGCCGGGCAGTGAGTACCCGCAGATCGGTGTGAACTGGGATGCCTACTGGTACGGCGACTGCGTCAGTCTGGTGATGAGCGACCGCTCTGGCGGCACCGCCCCGTGGTTTTACAACGGCTGGTGCTTCGATTTTGCCACCGGCCAGCAGATCACCACAGCCGAGATGCTGCAGCGGATTGGTCTGGACCCGGACACCGTGCAGCAGCAGATGCAGCGGCAGGCCATGCAGACCTTTGACCGGGAGATGGCGCAGGGCGCATATTACGAGAGTTGGCGTCTCGACGGAGAACTGTCGCAAATGCGGATGGACACGCTGGAATACAATGAACTGGAAAACCTTTGCCTGCTTTTGCCGGAGCAAAATCAGCTGGTGATTCGGGGCAGATACAGCTCCGCGTCCGAAGCGGGATGGCAGCAGCTGGATATGGAGATCCCGCTGCAGACCGCTGCCCAGCCGCAGGCGCAGCCGGTGCTGACCGATACCTACGACGGGGTGCAGGTGCAGCTGAAGGGAACGCAGGCCACCATCACCGTGAGCCCTGCACCCAAGACCGCCACCTGGGGCACCGAGCTCAACCTCCGGCTGGAGCAGGCGCGCACCTACCCGATCCTTGGCTCCTATAATGAATATGTGGACGTGTGCATCGGTCAGCAGACCGACTCGGTCTTCCACCCGGTGGTCTATCTGCTGACCAAAGACGGCGTGGTGGAGTATGTGGATGTGCTGCGCTGCCTTCTGTTCGGAAACGCCATGATCTGTCAGGACCCCATCTACATTGCCAACAACGGCGTGTCGCTGGAGCGCAGCGGCAATAGCAAGGTGAACCTGCGCCGGAAGGATGGCTCTGTGTTGGAGCTGGCTGACCTGTCGTCAGAGTGGAGCGTGCAGGGTATCCCTTATTCCATCACCGGTTTCTACAACTGCACCAACGGAAACTGGCTGGAGCTTAGCAGCGACGGCAGCGTTCAGTTGGGCGTGCAGAACAACAGCCGCATCGATCAGGGCGACGCAGCGTATCTGGGCGTGGTGCCGGAGGGCATGGTGCTGGCCATCTTTACCGACACGGGGCTCGACTTTGTGGCGGCGTTCAAGATGGACCTGTACGACAACCTGACCATGACCATGATCGACGGGCAGAACCCCTTTGCCGAGGGCGAGACCCAGCTGCAAATGACCCGCAGCTACGACTGAGAATACAGGAGAACGACCATGAAACACAAACGCCTTACCGCGCTGGTGCTGGCTGCCGCGCTGGTGCTGGCCGGGTGCGGCGGCACAAAAAGCAGCTCCGGCTCCGCTGCCGCCAGCCAGAGCACCGGCAGCAGCCAGAATGCCCCGGCGCTTGCCGCCCAAAAGGAACGTATCACGGAGCAATTCACGCTGGAAAAAACCGTCCGGAGCGAGTGGGGCAGCGCACAGAAGCTGACCATCCATGTGCCGCAGCTTGTGTGCGACAGCCCGGATGCTGAATATATCAATAATGAGCTTGCCGCCATGTATGCGGAGGAATATCGGGATTATGAAAGCTACCCGCAGGCTGAGGTGTCGCAGGACGAATGGTGCCCGCAGATCTACATCGATTGGGACGCCTACTGGTACGGCGACTGCGTAAGCCTTGTGGTGAGAAGCTACTACGGCGGTACAGACCCCATCTATTCTCAGGGCTGGTGCTTCGATTTTGCCGCCGGGCACAAGCTTTCGGTCACCGAGCTGCTCATGCGCATGGGACTGGACCCGGACGAGACGCAACTTGCAGTGTACCGCGCCGCCATACAGACCTTTGACCGCAACATGGTGCAGCAGGAATATTACGATTCCCTGCGGGAAAGCGGCATGCTTTCCGGGATGCGCGCCGATACCCTGCGGGACAACGGGCTGGAAAACCTGACCGTGCTGCTGAAAAACGAAAATACCGTCACCCTTGTTGCCGGATACCACACTACCGCCGGCAGCGGCTGGCGGCCGCTGGAGGTGGAGCTTCCGCTGACCCCCGCCGCCCCTGCCAAAACGCCGGTGCTTACCGATACCTACGGAAGCGTTTCGGTGCTGCTGGACGGCGACATCCGCACCGTTACCATCAAACACACCCCCGAGATCATCGCATGGGCAGAGGATTATGATATCCGTCTGGACGGCGATGTCACCCTGCCCATCCGCAACGCCTATCATAATTATGTAGATGTGTGCATCGGTGAGCTGGGCGCGTCCTTCCATCCCGTGGTCTACCTGCTTACCGAGGACGGTTTTGTGGAGTACGTGGATGTGCTGCGCTGCCTGCTGTATGGGCAGAGCCTGCTCTGTGCCGACCCCATCTATATTGCCAACAACGGCACTGCGCTGGCGCTGCGGGACGCCGAGGTCAGCCTGCTGTGTGCAGACGGTACGGAAACAGAGCTTGCCCCCCTGACTGCTGAGTGGAACAGCCCGCAGCAGGTAGATTCCACCGGCAGCTTCAGCCTTGGGGAAGGGGAGAACTGGTGCTGGCTGGACCTGAATTCAGGCGGCGGCTGCCAGCTGGCTACCCACAACAACCGCTATTTCTATCAGGGTGCTGTCACCTATCTGGGCGCTACCCCGGACGGCACCGCGCTGGGCTTCTCTCTTGTCCGCGACACCGAAAACGGCCCGGAATGGGTTGCGTTCAGCGCTGCATTGAAGCTTGATTATAGCATTGATTGCCTGATCCTTACCCCCCTGAGCGGGCAGAACCCCTTGACGAACGAAACGGTCCCGCTGGTGCTGACCCACAGCTACGGCTGATAAACGAGCAGGAGGCGCAAGATGAAACACCTGGCACTGTGCGGCGCGCTGGCGGCTTTGCTGGCGGCGCTGCTGGCAGCGGTGTGCGTGT
>ENA-ORTG01000735-ORTG01000735.1-human-gut-metagenome-genome-assembly--contig:-NODE-735-length-33908-cov-7.394293_pt1 | contig 33908 bp, 28 predicted proteins | sample MGYA00241906_ERZ509176 | MGnify/ENA primary metagenome ERZ509176 (study PRJEB26280, sample SAMEA2338811) | human gut metagenome | biome: human gut; feature: human-associated habitat; material: faeces...
AGCAAAGGTAGTCTCTATGTCTATCTTTTTGAATTGAATTTGCGCAACTTATTATACGTTATCCTCAAAGATAAGGCTGTTGCAGCCATTGCCGCAGTAATCGAAGAAGCATAAGAAGCGTAAGAAGCGTAAAATTAAGGCTTCCGCAGTTTGGCAACACCTTACTGCAGAAGCCTTTTGCTTTATAATTTTTCAGGATATGCTTACGGCTTTACGCATAAAATACGCTGCGTAAGATTTGTCAGCACGTTGATGGCATTAGCCAGCGCGCTGTGGTCAAAGTGCATATCACGGTCATGCAGACGCGGCTCCAGGTCGCAGCCAATGCCCAGGCTGGCAGTTTTCAGCTGCGGACGCTCCTGCTTGAAGAAGTTGAAGTCCTCGCCTACCGTAATATTGGCAGCGGGAATCAGTCCTCCCGCTCCCAGCTCTGCAGAAATTACCTCCTGCGTCAGCGCCAACAGTGATGGGTCAGCCTCCGCAGCCGGGCAGGTGCCGACAATATGACAGTCCGCCTCCGCGCCATACACCTTCGCCGTATTCACGACGATATCTTCTACCTTGCGGCGCAGCTCCAACATCTCGGCGTTCGACGTACTGCGCAGGTCAAAGCCGATGCTTACCTTGTCACAGATAGCGTTAAGCGAGCCTGCGCCGCCCATAAAGCGGGTAGTCTTGATGCTGCCGCCCAAAAGCGGGTTGCTGTGCAGTGCGTTGATGGCATTCACGATAGCGGCACCGGCATCAATAGCGTTCACGCCCAGATGCGGCTGGGAGCCATGCGCTGCCAACCCACGGATTTCGCCTTCCATCAGGGTGCAGGCCGTCCAATTGATCTGCGCTATAATCTGACCACTGCGTGCCATATCCTTCGGCATTACATGATAACCCAAAGCGTACTGCACATCATCCAGTGCGCCTGCCTCCAGCATTGCCAATGCGCCTCTGCCGATTTCCTCCGCAGGCTGGCAAAGAATCTTCACGCAGCCGCAGGCGAGGCCCTGCTCTTGCAGCAGCTTGGCTACGCCCAAAGCGATAGTCATATGCGCATCATGACCGCAGGCGTGAATAGGCGCCAGCGAACCGTCCTCGTTTTTAAAGAGCAGGCAATCCATATCGGTGCGCACTGCTACCGTAGGTCCCGGCTTGCCGCTGTCGAGCACAGCGGTAAGTGCTGTAGTATTGCCAACGTTTTCTGTTACGTCGTAACCTAGCTTACGCAAAAAATCTGCCAGAAAAGCTGCCGTCCTAACTTCCTTGAAGGCAGGCTCAGCCAGAGCATGCAGCTTGGGCCATACTTCATTAATATATGCTTGAATATCCATAAAATTACCACCTTTGCATAGACAAAAGGCCAACGGCAAAGCTCCCGCAGGAGTTTTGCACGTTGACCATGAGCTCATTATTTGTTATCCCAGCCTAAGTATACAGAACCGGGGAATTTCTTCTCGATGAATTCTGCATTTTCCTTAGATTGATATGCTTCCTGGAAAATCTTCAGACGCGGATCGTTCAGGTCCTTTTCCTGTACAGCAACAATGTTTACATACAGAGAATCCTTGGTTTCACGCAGGATAGGATCCTTGGCAGGGTCCAGGCCGGCGCTGATAGCGTAGGTAGTGTTGATAGCTGCGCAGGTCAGATCATCCAGACTGCGGGGAATTGCTGCAGCCTCCAGCTCGATAATTTCGAAATGATGCGGATTTTCGGTGATATCCTTAACGCTGGTAGTAACATCCTTCGGGTCTTTAACCTTAATCAGGTTGTTGGCAGCGAGCAGCAGAATAGCACGGCCGCCGTTGGTCGGATCGTTAGGAATACCGATTTTTGCACCGTCGGGAATGGTGTCGCCGGGTTTCAATTTTTTAGAATAGATGTTAATCGGGAACAGAGCGGTGTTGAAGGCTTTAGCCAGCTTGAAGGAAGGCTCCTTCTTCATAGTTGCCTTCAGGAAGGGCTCGTGCTGGAAGCAGTTAGCCCAGATTTCACCGGAAGCCAGAGCGGAGTTAGGAGTTACGAAATCGCTGAACTCTTTAACCTCAATCTTCAGGCCCTTTTTCTCGGCAATCTTCTTTACGTTATCCATAATAATAGCATGAGGACCGGGGTTTACGCCTACGATAACCGGCTTATTCATATCTACCTTGCCGTCATCTTTAGAACCGCCGCAGCCTGCAGCTACAAGAGCAAACATTGTCAGTACGCCCACAAGAGCGTATTTTAAAAACTTATTCATTATACATTAACCTCCCCAGCAGTTTACTAGACTGCTAAAACAAAATACATTGCTATTATATGCTTTTGCCATAGCATAGTCAAGAAAGAAAAATGTATACTATTTTACACTTTTTAAAAGTTTTGCAGTGCAAAAAAGAGGCTACCACAATTTCTTGTGATAGCCTTAAATGTTCAGTTGCAGTCCAAAATAAACGGATTATTTAATTTGAGACATAACCTCTGCAGCGAAGTCCTCTTGTTTCTTTTCGATGCCTTCGCCCAGTTGGAAACGGGAGAATGCCAGAACTTCAGCGCCTGCAGCTTTTACCAGTTTGCCAACGGTTTGGTCCGGATCTTTAACGAACTCTTGGTCAACCAGGCATACTTCTTTGTAGTATTTGTTGATACGGCCCATAACCATCTTCTCGATGATTTTTTCCGGTTTGCCTTCGTTTTTAGCTTGCTCGGACAGAACTTCTTTCTCGTGTTCCAGCTCAGCAGCCGGTACTTGAGAGCGTTCCAGATAGCTCGGGTTAGCAGCAGCAACATGCATTGCAACGTCTTTACCCAGTTCAGCATTGCCGCCTTTTAATTCAACAACAACGCCGATTTTGCCGCCGCCATGGATGTAAGCAGCAACAACGCCTTCCGGAGCTTCGTACAGAGCGAAACGACGAACGGAAATCTTTTCGCCGATTTTAGCAACGCTAGCGGTTACCAGAGCTTCAACGGTTTGGCCGTCCAGCTCGGAAGCCAGCAGAGCTTCTACGTCAGCCGGTTTGGTAGCTACGATATGAGCAGCAATTTTTTTAACGAGTTCTTTGAAGCCGTCGGTTTTAGCCACAAAGTCGGTTTCGCAGTTAACTTCTACGATTGCACCGATCTTGCCGTCAGCGCTAACGAAAGAGCCAACAACGCCTTCAGCAGCGATACGGCCGGCTTTTTTAGCAGCAGCAGCCAAACCTTTTTCACGCAGGAAGTCGATTGCTTTGTCCATATCGCCTTCTACAGCGGTCAGTGCTTTTTTGCAGTCCATCATGCCAGCGCCAGTACGCTCGCGCAGTTCTTTAACTAATGCAGCAGTAATTTGAGCCATCAGTTATTCCTCCTCAAAATGTAATATATTAACGTTAGGATTATTCAGCTTCTTCGGTTGCCGGAGCTTCTTCAGCAGCAGCTTCTTCGGTTTGCATACCTTGACGGCCTTCCAGAACAGCGTCAGCCATTTTAGCAGTCAGCAGTTTTACAGCGCGGATAGCGTCGTCGTTTGCAGGGATTACATGATCGATTTCGTCCGGATCGCAGTTGGTGTCAACGGTTGCAACGATAGGAATGTTCAGTTTGTGAGCTTCCAGAACAGCGATGTGCTCTTTGCGGGGGTCAACGATGAACATAGCGCCCGGCAGTTTTTTCATGTCTTTGATACCGCCCAAGTATTTGGTCAGTTTTTCCATTTCATGTTTCAGGCTGATAACTTCTTTCTTCGGCAGCAGGTCGAAGGTGCCGTCAGCTTCCATAGCTTCCAGTTTGCGCAGACGTGCAATACGGGTTTGGATGGTTTTGAAGTTGGTCAGCATGCCGCCCAGCCAACGCTCGTTAACGAAGAACATGTTGCAGCGGGTAGCTTCTTCTTTCATAGCTTCTTGAGCTTGTTTTTTGGTACCAACGAACAGAATGTTTTCGCCAGCAGCAGCAACCTCACGGATGAAGTTGTAAGCTTCGTCAACCTTTTTTACGGTTTTTTGCAGGTCGATGATGTAGATACCGTTACGCTCGGTGAAGATGTACGGAGCCATTTTAGGGTTCCAACGACGGGTTTGGTGACCAAAGTGTACACCAGCTTCAAGTAATTGTTTCATAGAGATAATAGCCATTTTTTGTTTCCTCCTGTTTTTTCCTCCGCAGGAATGGGTTATAATTCTTCTCTACGCGGCAAAACGTAGCAACAGATGAATTTTCCTGCGTGTGTTATTTTTACACCAAAATATTTTACCATAAATTCCGCAAGCAGGCAAGAGATTTTTACTGCTTGCGGAGGGTAAATGTTAAATTTTTTACATTATAATGCTGTGCTTACAGAATATACCCCAGATATGCCGCATAGCACATCAGCATCAGCGCCCCGGCCCAGCGTTGCAGGCGCTGAGTACGCAACACGCACAGCCACAGAAGCACTGCCGCACCAAGCGCTACATAGGTATCAAAGTTGAAGGCAGATGCGAAGGGAATGTCGATGATAAGCGAGGATAAGCCTACTACGAAAAGGATATTGAAAATGTTGCTGCCGACGATATTACCGATGGCAATATCCGCGTTACCGCGGCGTGCCGCCGCTACAGAGGTGAACAGCTCCGGCAGCGAGGTGCCCAAGGCCACAATCGTCAGGCCGATAAAACGCTCGCTAAGTCCAGCATAGGTTGCAATAGAGGTTGCTGCGCCAACGGTAACATTACTGCCGGCAATAATCAGCGCCAAGCCGCCAACTGCACCCAAAAGGCAGCGTCCCAGCGGCAAACCGGGCTCTTCCAGATCACTGTCGACATTGCTCTTCATCGCCATGGTGTACAGATACATCATATATGCGGCAAAGGCTACCATGAGCACGCCGCCGTCCGCCAGACTGATACTGCTGTCGCGTCCCTGATAAAACAGCAGTGCGGTAACACCAATCATGAAGGGGATTTCGATGCGTACGGTAGAACGCGCTACCGCAATCGGTACGATAGAAGCCGCAAGGCCTAAAATAACAAGTATGTTAAGAATATTACTGCCTACGATATTACCGATGGTAATATCCGCATTACCCTTAACCGCCGCCGCGATACTTACCGCTGCCTCCGGTGCGCTGGTGCCCATCGCCACGATAGTAAGGCCGATTACCAGCTGCGGAATGCCAAAGCGCATGGCAATACCTGCCGCGCCCTCGACAAACCAATCCGCACCCTTACCGAGCATCACAAAGCCTAAAGCCAATAAAACAAACTGTAAAGCTATTTCCATTTTCTTCCTCCTTGATTTGCAGCCGTCCCTAAAAACAAAAAAGCGAGACATTGCTGCAATAAAATTACAACAAAGTCTCGCTACTTAGTCACAAAGCCGGATTGCCAAAGCAATCGTACTGACGACAGAGTGAACACGCCATGCGTGCAAGCTACTCCCTTTATATGCTTAGTTTAGCTAAACGCAGGGAGTTTGTCAAGTAAAATTTAGCTTCTTTTGAACAGCTTGCCGAAAAGCGGCGAAAGCAGTGATAAAAGTGCTGCCACCAGGAAGAACAGGCACAGCGGACGCTGGAAGAAAATAGCAAAGCTGCCGTCGCTCATAATCAGCGAGCCGACAAAGTTCTGCTCTGCCATACCGCCTAAGATAATGCCGATGATAATCGCCGACATGGAAAAGCCCAGCTTATTCATAAAGTAACCTAAGAAACCGCTTGCTACCATCAGATAAACATCGTTCAGGGAATTATTGTAGGAATAAGTGCCCACGAAGGTCATCATCACGATAATCGGCAGCAGAATGTGTACAGGCACGTTAACAACCTTCATAAAAAGTTTGATTAACGAAAAGCCCATAATACCCATAATCACGTTAGCTAAGAGCAGACCGATGAAGATAGCGTAAACATCAGGTGCCTTCTCCACAAAAAGCAAGGGACCGGGCTGCAGGCCCTGAACCATCAGCGCGCCCATCATAATTGCCGTTGCGCCGTCGCCGGGGATACCCAGCGTCAGCACAGGGATGAAGGCACCGCCTGATACAGCGTTGTTGCCTGCCTCGGAGGCTACAATGCCCTCGGGCTCACCGTTGCCGAAGTTCTTGCTGTGCTTAGACCAGCGTTTAGCCTGATCATAAGAAACAAAGGAAGCAATATCGCCGCCGGTACCGGGCACACAGCCGATGAAGGTACCGATGAAGGAGGAACGCAAAAGCGTGCTGAACACCCTCTTGATATCGTCAAACGAAGGCAGCAGACGGTCCAGCATCATGTGCTGCTCCTTGCGTTCATTATGATAATAATCCTCAATACTGCTCAACACCTGCGCAAAGGCGAACACACCGATCAGCACAGGGATAAAGGATACACCGCCCATAAAATAGTTGGAGTCCAAAGTAAAGCGGATTGCACCGCTCATACCGTCAATGCCGACGGTCGCCAGGAACAGACCGATAAGACCGCCCATAATACCCTTGATAACACTGCCGGAGGAAACACTCGTAATAATGCTGAGGCCGAAAATAGCCAGAGCAAAATATTCCGGCTTGGAAAACTGCAGTGCAACCTTCGCCAGCTGCGGTGCCAGCAAAATCAGGCAGATAGTACTGAAGATACCGCCGAAGGTGCTGGCCAAGGTGGAAAGACCGAGAGCACGTCCGGGCTGCCCCAGCTTTGTCGCCATCGGATAACCGTCCAGAGTAGTCGCTACGGAAGCAGGCGTACCCGGAGTCTTCAGCAGGATTGCCGAAATACTGCCGCCGTAAATCGCCCCGCAGTAAATTCCCAGCAGCATCAGAATGCCGCCGATACCGTGGAACGTAAATGCCAGCGGAAACAGCAGCGCCAAACCCATGTTAACGCTCAGGCCCGGCATACAGCCGAAGGCAATGCCCACCAGCACGCCGAAGAAAAGTCCCAGCAGATTCATGGGGACGAAAATCATATTTAATGCGCTCATTATATCAACCATCAGTATGACCCCCTACTCCATGAAAACAGATTGCGGCATCTGCGTATGCAGCAGCATGCCGAAAACAAGATAAATAAACAGCAGACTAAGCACCGTTGTCAGGCCGATTACCTTATAATTGCGATAATCCATAAGACGCATAACAGCCGGAATCATAAGTGCCGCTGCCGGATAAAAGCCGAGAATGCTGATAAGCACGCAGAACACAACAACAAGTCCCATCATTAAATAAACGCGCTTGTTGCCTGTCGAAGAAAGCTGCACCTTCACGCCATGTAAATCAGTTTTATTGATAAAGGTATAAAGCAGCAGCAAAACCGAAACAGCGCCCAGCACCGCCCCCAGCGTAAAAGGCCAGAAGCCGGGACCGGGGCCGTTCTCCGTAAACTCCAGCGGAAAGGCTGCAGCCGCCTGCATAATCAGACCGCCGATAACAGCGCCCAGCACGCCCACTATATAATTACATACTGCCATATTATTCATATAAATCATCCTTAAACAACTCCGCCATCAAAATTGACGTCAATTCGATGCCAGACTAAATTGAGTAACCGAAACTTTATTGCAAAGTTAAGAGCAAACTAAAATGGATAAATGAACTCTTATTGCAAAGCTAAGAGCAACCTAAATTGAGTAACTTAACTCTTAACATAACGTTAAAAGCAAACTAAATTGAGTAATTAAATTCTCATGCAGAGAAATAATAATTGCAGCGAGTAAGTGTTTGGAACCACCGAAGGGCCGAAACTGTCTGAGCGCTATGCAAGCTAATATTGTATAATTTTTTAGCTTAGCGCGAGTTTTTCGGCACTTCGTCTTGGTTCCACACGAAACGAGCGCCCGCAATTCTTTTGAACGGAATGAGATTTAATTACGAATCTTTAACTTTATTACGCCTCTTTGGGGCCCACACGCTTAGCCGCCGCCATAATCGCCAGACGACCATGCTCAAAAGTCAAACCGCCCTGGAAGAAAACATTAAACGGCTCACGGCACGGACCATCGGCACTCAGCTCAATAGAAGCGCCCTGTACAAAAGTACCCGCAGCCATAATAATCTCATCCTGATAACCCGGCAGCGGACTCGGAACCGGCTCAACGTGCGCATCAACAGGAGAATTGCCCTGAATAGCAACGCAGAAATCGCACAGACGCTGCTTGCTCTCCAAGGTAATAGCCTGAATAATATCGCTGCGGCGTTCCTCCGGCAGCGGCTTAACATCATAGCCCAGGCCCTTGAAAACAGCAGCCGCAAAAATAGCAGTCTTAACAGCCTGCACCACAATATGCGGAGCCAAGAAAAGTCCCTGATAGAACTCACGCGCGGTATCGCCCAGAGTTGCGCCCATCTCGCCGCCCAGACCGGGAGCTGTAAGACGGTAGGAAGCATTCTCTACCAAATCCGCACGGCCGACAATATAACCGCCGGTAGGAGCCAAGCCGCCGCCCAGATTCTTAATCAGAGAGCCTGCCATCAGATCAGCGCCAACCTCGGTAGGCTCCTGCTTCTCGATAAACTCGCCGTAGCAGTTATCAACAAAGCAGATAACATTCGGGTTAGCTTCCTTAGCAGCACTGCAGATACGGCCGATTTCAGCAACGTCAATAGTCTTACGTTCGCTGCTGTAGCCGCAGGAGCGCTGAATATGAATCATCGTAGTCTTGGAGGTAACAGCGTTTTTTACAGCCTCCAAATCAACATGGTCGCCCTTCATCGGCAGCTCCTTATAGGTTACGCCCAGGTCAACCAAGGAGCCGGGAGTTTTAACCGGAGAGCCGATAATAGTCTGCATAGTGTCATAAGGAGCACCGGTTACGGCAATCAGCTCATCGCCTGCGCGCAGGTTGCCCAACAAAGCAACTGCCAGCGCATGAGTACCGCTGACGAACTGAGAACGCACCAATGCAGCCTCGGTTTTGAACAGCTCTGCGTAAATCAGATCCAGAGTATCGCGGCCCACATCACTGTAGCCGTAGCCTGTAGTAGGCTTCAAGTAATAGTCGGAAACCATGTTATTACGGAAAGCCGCAATAACCTTTTCAGTATTGTACAAAGCTGCTGCTTCCAGCTCTGCGGTATGTTTAGCAACCTCAGCTAAGGCTGCCTGCTCTAATGCATTGTAATCAACCAAAATTCTCACCTGATATTTTTATATTTTTCGGCATAAGCCAATTAATCCTAAGCCTTGGCATCTGCAGCAAGATACTTGGCAAACTGCTGTACCTGCTCCGCGTCCAGAAGCACCTTCAGCAGTGTGCCCTCCGCCAGATATTCCTGCTCCAGTACAGTGCCTGCATCATGCAAGCGTCCTACCGCAGCGGAATCGCTGTAAGGCACGAGGAAGCTCTCCTCTACCGCCTTCAGCTTCAGGTTCTCCGCAATCAGCGCCAGCAGGCCGTCAAGATTATAACGTGCCTTGGCGGAAATGCAGATGCTGTTTTCTTCCTTGCTCAAACGCTCTGCCAGACCGGAATCCGGCGGCAGCTTATCAATTTTGTTATAAACCGTGATAATTGTCTTATCCTTGGCACCCAGCTCATCCAGAACCTGATAAACAGCAGCAGCCTGCTCCTTATACAGCTCGTGGCTGACATCAATAACGTGCAGCAGCACGTCGGACTGCACAACCTCCTCCAGCGTAGACTGGAAGGCTGCAACCAGCTGATGCGGCAAGCGTTGGATAAAGCCGACAGTATCTGTCAAAATGGCCTGCTGCTTATTCGGCAGATCTAACTGGCGCGTAGTCGGGTCCAGCGTTGCGAAAAGCTGGTCCTGCGCGTAGATATCCGAATTAGTCAGCGTATTCAAAAGCGTGGATTTGCCGGCGTTGGTGTAGCCCACAAGGCTTACCGTAGGCACACTCGCCTTCGCGCGTCCTGCTCGGTGCAGAGTGCGCACACTCTTAACCTTGCCGATGCATTCCTTAATATAAGCAATGCGGTCACGGATGCGACGGCGGTCAACCTCCAGCTTAGTTTCGCCGGGACCGCGGGTACCGATGCCGCCGCCAAGACGCGACAGCGCCAGGCCCTTGCCCATAATACGCGGCAGCGTATATTGCAGCTGCGCCAGCTCAACCTGCAGCTTACCTTCATTAGTATGCGCACGTTGGGCAAAAATATCGAGGATGAGCGCCGTGCGGTCAAGCACACGCACACCCATTGCCTGCTCAATATTACGCTGCTGTGCCGGCGAAAGCTCATCGTCAAAAATGCACAGGTCTACGTTCTCCTGCTGCACATAAAGCGCCAGCTCCTGCACCTTGCCGCGGCCGATAAAGAACGCCGGGTCCGGCTTGGGGCGCTTCTGCAGGAATCTTGCCACAACCTCCGCACCGGCAGTATCTGCCAGCTGCTTCAGCTCCTCCAAAGAATCCTCAGCCGTCCAGCCGCTGCTGTTGGGAGCACCATATTCCATGCCCACGATAATCGCACGCTCGGTTCCCTGCGCCAGACTGGCACTGCCCGTCTGCTTATCAAGGATGCGCTCCACCATCGCCGCCAGATTCGGGAAGAACACTCCCTCCGCCTCCTGCAGCGTCAGCGGTCCGTAGCATTCCACCTGATATTGCTCGTTATCGTCAATACCGGTAATCATGCCGAAGCTCATCTGCGACTGGCTGATATCAGGCGAAGTAACGCCGACAGCAATCATCGCATCAAAACGGTTATTCTTCAGCGCGGAAATATCCACACCGCTGAGCAGCGGATTGCCGTTGGGATGAGTATGCACACAGCGCACACCGCTCAAACGGCTGGCACCACGTCTGCCCTCAACCGGAGGCAGCTCCACACTCTGATCATTGCCCACCGATACGGCAAGCACCTGACCGTTGCGCGCAACGTAAACGCTCACCTCGCGGTTAATAAAATCAGTAACATCCGCCATACGCAAAGCCAGCTCGCTAGTCAGCAGCTGACCGCCCTCCAGACGGATATCATAAAACGTTTTTAATTCTTCAATAACGGAATTACGGATACCCTTCAGGTTGCCGTAAATTTCATTCGCCATGGGTATTCACCTCCAATTGGGGGTTAACTTAGCAATTTGCTTATTGAAAGGCTCCCCTTGGGGAGTAGCTTAGCAATTTGCTTATTGAAAGGCTCCCCTTGGGGGGAGCTGGCGCCCGTCAGGGCGACTGAGAGGGGCTTGACAGAAACGTTGCTTTAGGCAGAACCCCTCTCCGTCATCGCTGCGCGATGCCACCTCTCCCCTAGGAGAGACTTTTCTTGCCCTGCCGGCAATTCACCTTGTCTCCCAGAGGAGAGGCTCGGTCGCCTTTACTTTTATTATCTTCTTGCCTTAGCAGGCTCAATATTAACCTTATACCCCTTGATAAAGTTCTTGTTCATCGCACCGATAACCTTTTCGGCTACATCTTCCGGTACTTCAACAAAGGTGAACTTATCATAGATATTGATCAGGCCGATATCACGCGCCGGAATGTCTGCTTCGATAGCAATGGTGCTGACAATATCCTTAACCATAATCTTCTGGCTGCGGCCGATGTTGATGAACAGGCGCACCATGCCGGGACGGCCGCCGGTGTTGCGCAGGTCCTTGGACAGGATATCCTCCTGCGGAGCCTCCAGAGCCTTAATGCCCTCCTGCATCAGCTTCAGAGCTGCGGCAGCAACTTCTTCCGCACTGTAATCATCCAACAGGCTTTCGGCAATCGGCATATAGTCATGATATGCGTTCAGCTCCAGCACAGTCTGCATCTTGCTGATAATTTGGTCGCGCTGACGCTCGATAACGTTAGCAGCAGTCGGCAGCTGACGGCGTTGGATTTTAGTCTTGACGGTACGCTCAATCAGCTTCAGCTGACGGAACTCACGCGGAGTGATGAAGGTCATAGCTACGCCGGTGTTGCCTGCACGACCGGTGCGGCCGATGCGGTGAACGTAGCTTTCCGGATCCTGCGGAATATCAAAGTTGATAACGTGGGTGATGTTGTCAACGTCGATACCGCGGGCAGCAACGTCGGTAGCAATAAGCACATCGACAGCACCCTCGCGGAATTTCTTCATTACGCGGTCACGCTGGTTCTGGCTCAGGTCACCATGCAGGCCCTCAGCCATGTAGCCACGGCTGGAAAGTGCGATAGACAGGTCGTCAACACCCTTTTTGGTACGGCAGAAGATAATCAGCTTGCCGTCGATTTCTGCGTCCAACAGACGGCACAGGCCTTCAATCTTATCCTTGGTTTCGAAATAGTATTGCTCAATCAGAGGCACAGTCAGCTCTTCCTTGGAAATGGTTACATTCTTCGGCGCCTTCATGTACTTCTTGGTCAGGCTCAGAATCGGACGAGGCATGGTTGCGGAGAACAGCAGAGTCTGGCGTTCAACCGGCAGGCTGCGCATAATTTCTTCGATATCATCAACAAAGCCCATATCCAGCATTTCGTCAGCCTCGTCCAGTACCAGGAATTTGATATGGTCCAGACGGATAGTGCCGCGGTTGATATGGTCAATCAAACGGCCCGGGGTACCGATAACAATCTGCACATTGTTGCGCAGCGCACGGATCTGGCGTTCAATCGGCTGGCCGCCGTAAACAGGCAGCGCACGCACGCGGCGGGTACGGCCGATTTTGCCTACTTCTTCCGCAACCTGAATAGCCAGCTCACGGGTCGGAGTCATAATCAGCGCCTGAATATGCTTGAAGTCGGTAATTGCCTGCACCAGAGGAATACCGAAGGCAGCGGTCTTGCCGGTACCGGTCTGTGCCTGGCCGATAACGTCGTTACCTTCGAGCACCAGGGGAATAGTAGCGGCCTGAATTGGAGAAGGCTCTTCGAAGCCCATGTCAGTCAGGGCGGTTACAATTTTTTTGTCCAGCTCTAAGCTGCCGAACATCTCTTTTTGAATGGTCATTAATGTTTATCCTCCGTATTGTTTTTTTCTTCTAATAATTTATCAATAGCCATGGAAATAGCTGTCTGAGCTATTCTCAGCTTATTTTCTGTTCTTGTAGACATAAAACGGTGCTCCTGGCAATATACCACGTTGTCAGTGGCAACGGCAATATATACAAGGCCTACCGGTTTGCCCTCGCTGGCTCCCGGTCCGGCGTTGCCCGTAATGCTCACACCATAATCACTGCCCAGCTGCTTGCGTACGCCCAGCGCCATTTCGCAGGCGGTTTCACGGCTGACAGCGCCGTATTTGGCCAGCGTATCTGCCTGCACATTAAGCAGCTTCTGCTTAGCCATGTTAGTGTAGCTGACGATGCTTCCCAGCAGATATTCGCTGCTGCCCGGCACATCCGTAACCAGGCTGCTGGCAAGACCGCCGCTGCAGGATTCCGCAAAGGCAATAGTTTTGCCCTGCTTCAGCAGCTCCTGCCCTAAGCAGGCCGCCAGAGTGGCATCATCCACACCGTATATATAATTATCAACGCTCTTGCGTACCTTGGCTTCCATAGCGTCGAGCAGCTTGACTGCCTCTTTATCATTGGCAGCCTTCGCCGTAAGCCTGATGAGAATTTCACCGTAGCGGGCATAAAGCGCAATCGTCGGATTGGTCTGCGCCATAATCAGCTCGTCGAGCTTGGCAGCCACCATAGATTCGCCGATACCGCGCAGATGCAAGGTGCGCGACATGATAATGCCGTGCTTGCTGAAGCGCTGTAGCATTCGCGGCAGCAGCTGCTTTTCGCACACATCCGTAAGCTCGCTCGGAGGTCCGGGCAGCATAATGAAGATTTTGTCCTTATATTCCAGCCACAGTCCGGGAGCGGTACCCACATCGTTCTGCAGTACCTCGGCCCCGATGGGCACATACGCCTGCTTCTCGTTATTTTGCGAAGGGCAAAGTCCCTTCTTGGCAAAATATGCATCTATGCGTCCCCACGTATCCAAATCGAGATAGCCTTCAGTATGACAAACCTCCATCACTATCTCCTTGGTAATATCACCGCGCGTCGGTCCCAGACCGCCGCTGGTAATGATGATATCGGCGCGCTGCATGGCCTGCTCCAGCACTGCGCGCATACGCTCCGGATTATCTCCGACCGTAGTGTGATATAAAACATCAAAGCCTATATTATTCAGCTTGCGGGATAAATACTGCACATTGGTGTTTAAAATTTCACCCAGCAGCAGCTCCGTCCCGGTAGTAATGATTTCAACCTTCATCCTGCTGTCACCCTCTCACCGGTTATTTTGACTCATACAGCAACGTTAAACCAGCTCTGCCACCATTTCATAGGTAAAGCCTTGCAGAATACGCACTCTTACCATCTGGCCTACCTCCAGCTCGGCGGCATTTTCGATAAAGATGTTGCCGTCGATATCAGGTGCCTCGTGATAGGAACGTCCTACCGCAAGAGCGGGGTTTTCTTCATCAAAGCCTTCGACGATAACGTCCAGCTCCTCATCCTCGCGCTCCTGATGGATTTCTTCGGAAATACCTGCCTGCAGCGCCATCAGCTCATGATAGCGGTTTTCCTTAACCTCAGGCTCAATCTGGTTTTCCATAGCGCCGGCCACAGTACCCTCCTCTTGGGAATACTGGAACACGCCTGCGTTTTCAAAGCGCTGCTTTTCAACAAAGTCCATCAGCTCCGCAAAATCCTCATCGGTTTCACCGGGGAAGCCCACGATGAAGGTAGTGCGGATAGTAATGCCCGGAATACGCTCACGCAGCTTGGCCAGAAGTTCTTCTACCTGCGCACGTGTATCGTAACGGTTCATGCTTTCCAGCAGTCTGTCGCTGGCATGCTGCAGAGGAATATCAATGTACTTGCACACCTTGTCGCATTCGGCGAAGGCTGCAATCAAATCATCCGTAAAGTTGTTGGGATACAGGTACATAACGCGAATCCACTTAATGCCCTCCAGCTCGTTGAGGTCACGCAGCAGCTGCGGCAAAAGCAGCTTGCCGGTGAGGTCCTCGCCGTAGCGGGTGGTGTCCTGCGCCACTACAATCAGCTCCTTGACGCCGTGAGCAGCAAGGCTTCTTGCCTCTGCCATAACCTCATCATAAGGACGGCTGGTGTAGGGACCGCGCAGCTGCGGAATAATGCAGTAGGAGCAGCAGTTGTCGCAGCCCTCGGCAATTTTCAGATACGCCATGTAATCAGGCGTAGTCAGCATTCTGGGCGGAGTCTGTACATTTTTGCTTTCCAGCTTCTGCAGATGCTTTACGCGCTTGCCTGCCAGCACCTGGTCGATAACCCAGCCGATATCGGTAAAGCTGTCGGTGCCGACGATAGCGTCAACCTCCGGCATGCTTTCGAAAAGCTCGTCTGCATAGCGCTGGCCGAGGCAGCCTGTCATAATCAGATATTTGCAGCTGCCCTCCTCCTTATATTGCGCCATTTGTAAAATTGTGCTGATGGATTCCTCCTTCGCACTTTCGATAAAACCGCAGGTATTAACAATAATCAGTTCGGCATCTGCGGGATCATTGGTAATCTCCAGCTGCTTATCCTTGATAATACCCAGCATAACTTCAGAATCTACCAGATTTTTGGGACAGCCGAGGCTGACCATACCTATTTTCATTCTTTACCTCCAAAACCTGCTGCCCTCACCCAAGCCGTCGGGACAGCAAGCAAGAGCATAAATCATTATAATCTAATTCACTATTCACTGATGACTAATCACCAGCCACTAACAACTATTTACTGAATCTAACCTTACTCAGCCACTTATTTGTCAGGCCATCCTGCTTAACAGGCTCCAGATAACTGCTGTTGAGCCAGATTTTATCGCCATCGGCGGCAGCCTCATCAAAGCCGCGCAGGAACAGAAACAGATAGCCTGTAGCATTTTCCTGTGCTATCGCCTGCACCTGCTCGCTTGTCAAAAGCCATTCCATAACCTTCAGGCCCTGCAAATCATCTGTAGTATTCTTAAACAGGCCTACGCAGAAAAGATTGACCGGCGTACCTTCCTTGGGATAGACAACATAAGCGGGAAATTTATTTTCCAGATATTTAAACACGTAGCTTTGTCTGGTAATAGCCACATCCGCATCACCTACCGCCGCCATGCGCACAGGTGTAAAGGGAAACTTGGAATATTGCCCGATAAAGCGGTTGATATTGCCTAAATACTCCAGCGATTCATCCTCGCCGAAGCGGTCTGCCAGACCTGCCAGAAAGTTTTGCGTGCTGTTGCTGTCGGATAAATTTTCCAGAGCAATGCGCAGCTGTTCTTTCCCTGCCAAATCCTGCCAGCTGCAGATATTTGCCTGGCCGACAGTACGGGCGTACTGCTGGTTGACCAGAAAAACTATCGGATCATAGAAAACGCCGTACCAGCTTAAATCCGCATCACGGAACTTCTGCGGCAGTCTGTCGCCATCGGCAAAGGCCACAGGCTTCAGCCTTCCCTGACGCTTCAGGCCAGCAAGCGTGCGCTGCTCGGCCAGCACAACGTCCGGCAGCTCCCCGCCGGGCTTCAGCTCGTAAATAGCCTTCAGCTGCAGCTTAGCCTTCTGCTCCTTGTTGAAGGCATCCACCAGATTTTCAGTAAATTTATTATCAAGCTCGGAATACAGGATAACGGTTTTTGCCCCTGCGTTCTGTACAGGAGCAGGCTGCTCACCGCAGCCTCCCGTCAGTATTCCGGCCAATATCAGCACTAAAAAGATACAACGGATCATCTCATCCCTCCGTTACTATCTGCGGCGCTTATCCTCACGCCTTTTTCCACCGGCACTGCCTGAAGCGGTACTGCGCGTTGCATTACGCGCTCCAATGCCAGTAGCACTGCGGGTTGCATTACGCTTCGGTCCGCGAGAAGCATCACGCTTTGCGCCACGCACTCCGCCGCGCTGTTCCTGCTCCGTATACAGCAGGCATTTATGTCCGCTGCCCACGAGGTCCATGCGTCCTGCCTTCTGCAGCGCCTCCAGCACCAGCTTGCGGTTACGCGGAGTACGGTACTGCATCAGCGCACGCTGCATTGCCTTATCATGCGGATTGCGGGCAACAAATACGGTTTCGCCGCTTTCCGGGTCGATGCCGGAATAATACATCGCCGTCGCCGCACTGCCGGGAGTAGGAATAAAGTCCTGCACCTGCTCCGGATTGTGCTTGATGTCACGCAAAAACTCTGCCAGCTCAATGGCATTGTTCAGCGTGCAGCCCGGATGGCTGGAAATAAAGTACGGCACCAGATATTGCGGCAGGCCGATTTCTTTATTTTTTTGCGTAAACATGCGCATAAACTTCAGATAAACTTCCTTGCCGGGCTTGCCCATACGCGCCAGAACCTGCGGCGCGATATGCTCGGGCGCTACCTTCAGCAGACCGCTGATGTGATAACGGCACAGCTCGTCCAGAAATTCCTGCTTTTTATCCGCCAGCAGATAATCATAACGGATACCGCTGCGGATAAATACCTTCTTGACTCCCGGTAAAGCACGCAGCTTGCGCAGCAGAGCTATATAATCGCTGTGGTCGGCATCAATATTGGGGCACGGCTTGGGAAACAGGCACTGCCTGTCCTTGCACACGCCGTATTTCAGCTGCTTGGCACAGGAAGGATGGCGGAAGTTGGCCGTAGGGCCGCCGACGTCATGGATATAACCCTTGAAGCCGGGAAGCTTTATCAGCAGCTTTGCTTCACGCAGAATAGATTCATGGCTGCGCGCCTGAATGATACGTCCCTGATGCGCATGAATAGCGCAGAAGGAACAGCTGCCGAAGCAGCCTCTGCTGCTTACCAGGCTGAACTGAACCTCCTCCAGCGCTGCTACGCCGCCCTTGGCGTCGTAGCTCGGGTGCCACTGACGCATATACGGCAAATCGTAGATAGCGTCCATCTCCTCCATCGTCAGCGGGAAGATGTTCGGATTCTGTACGATATATTTCTTCTGTCCCTTTTGGACTACGATTTTGCCATAAAACGGATCCTGCTCCTTGCTCTGCAGCTTAAAGGCTCTGGCAAATTCCTTGCGGTCGTCCTTGATAGCCTTCCAGCCCGGAAGCTCCACATATTCATCATCGGGCAAACTGTCAGACAGATACGCCGTACCGCGGATATAATGCAAATCCTCAGCGCTGGCACCGCCTGCCAGATAGTCGGCAATTTCCATAATCTGCTTTTCGCCCATGCCGTAAACCAAAAGGTCCGCACCGCTAGACTCCAGAATAGAAGGCAGCAGCTTGTTTTCCCAGTAGTCGAAATGCACAAAACGGCGCAGGCTGGCTTCAATACCGCCGATAATTACAGGCATATCGGGCCACAGCTGCTTGACGAGCTGCGCATAAACGGCCGTAGCATGGTCGGGACGCTGTCCCACCGCACCGCCTGCGGTATATTTGTCGACAGAACGCTCATTTTTGGCTGCCGTATAACGGCACAGCATGGAGTCAAGGTTGCCGCCGGAAATAAGCACGCCCAGTCGCGGCTTGCCCAGCTCTGCCATATATTCTGCTTTATCCCAACGCGGCTGGCACAGCATAGCTACCTTGTAGCCCTGCGCCTCCAGCACGCGGCAGATTACTGCCGGACCGAAGGAGGGATGGTCTACATAAGCATCGCCGCTGATAAACAGAAAGTCAAGCTGCTCCCAGCCACGCTCGGCAATTTCCTGAGCGGAAATCGGTAAAAACTGTTTCATGAAAAACTCCTGAACAAATTATTATTTCTTCTTATCGGCCTTCGCTTCGCCGGCAGCCTGTGGCTGCTGCGGCTCAGCCGGCTTAACCTCAGCCTGCGGCTTCGGTCCTTCTGCCTTCGGCGCAGGTGCAACTGCAGCCGGCTGCGGTGCTGCTTCCTCTACTGCGGCAGCAGGTGCAGCCTTGGTTTCAGGCTCGGACTTCGGTGCAGCCTCCTCTGCCTTAGCTGCGGCTGCAGGCTGTGCGGGAGCGTTGCGCAGATAGGTCTTGACGGCCACGCCATGCTCGCCCTTCAGGTCAACAGCCTCGCCGTTCACCTTAATGCGTACAACGCCGATGTTGCCGTATTTGATAATCAGCTTATCCTTAGCCTCAAAATGCTTGCTTTCCTTAGCATGCAGAATGCCGGCAAAAAGCTCCTTGCCGTCGGCACTTGCCTCCAGCCAGCAGTCACCCTCGGCCTCCAGGTCAACGGTAACCTTGTCCAGCACTGCGGGTGCTTTAGCTTCGGGCTTAACCTGCTCAGTCTGCTTAGCCTCTTCCTTAGGCAAATTTTTAAAATAGTTAATGGTAGCGGGAATAGCAAAATAGCCTGCTGTGAGCACCGCTACCGCTGCTAAGCCTGCCAGACACTGCTTCATTGGCAGCTTCGGCAAGCCCGGCATTTCAAAGCGGCCTGTACCGCTGCCGATATCACGCTTATCCTTCAGCTGTATATTGAGGCGGACTTTTTCCACCTCGCGGATACCCTGGCTGCGTACAGCCTCTGCCGCCATACCGGCAGCACTTGCTTTATATTCATTAACAAGCTCCGGACCGTTCAGTCCCAGATAATTACCGTAGTTGCGGATTATTCCCTTCAGGAAAACCTCGCCCGGAGTCTTGTCATATTCGTCATTTTCTACAGCCTGCAGATAACGGCTGCGGATACTGGTAGCCTTTTCGGCATCAGCCAGGGAAATACCCTTGGCCAGTCTTGCTTCTTTCAAAATTGCGCCGACAGTCTTTTCCTTATCATCCATTTCGCCTGCACCTCCGCTTATTCACGGCGCAGGAAGCGTTCCTCTGCTTCCTTACGCGACATTATAACCTCTCGTGGCTTGCTGCCTACGGATTGACCGACAATGCCCAGCTCCTCCATAGTATCTACCAGACGCGCCGCACGCGTATAGCCTATGCGGAAGCGTCGCTGCAGCATGGAGCTTGATGCCTGCCCCATATCCAGCACAAGGCTCAGGGCATCCTCAAAAAGCTCATCCTCTGCAGGCGCATTGGAGCCTGCATCCTCGGCATTATGGCCTTTATTATCACATTCCAGCTCCTGCTCTGTTACTTCTTCGCTGTAATTTACAGGAATGGACTGCTTGATAATGAAATCTACTATTTTATTCAGCTCATCATCGCTGACGAAGGCACCCTGCACACGCACAGGCTTGTTGTAGCCCATGGGGTAAAAGAGCATATCGCCCTTGCCCAGCAGCTTTTCGGCACCGCCCATATCAATAATGGTGCGCGAATCTGTCTGCGAGGATACGGCGAAAGCAATACGTGAAGGAATATTCGCCTTGACGATGCCTGTAATAACATCTACGGACGGACGCTGGGTTGCCAAAATCAGATGGATACCGGCAGCGCGGGCCTTCTGTGCCAGGCGCAGGATAGCATCCTCCACATCAACCTTGGCTACCATCATCAGGTCTGACAACTCGTCGATGATAATTACGATATAGGGCATCTTTTCGTCGGCCTGCGCGTTATAGGTTTTGATGTCACGCACACGGCTGTCGGCAAACGCCTTATAACGGCGCTCCATTTCCGCTACCGCCCAGTGCAGCGCGCTGGCTGCCTTTTTCGGCTCGGTGACAACAGGTGTCAGCAGATGCGGAATACCGTTGTAATTAGACAATTCTACGACCTTAGGGTCGACAAGAATCAGTTTAACCTCGTCCGGTGTAGCACGGTACAAAAGACCGGCGATAATCGTATTGATGCACACCGATTTGCCGGAGCCTGTGGAGCCTGCTACCAAAAGGTGCGGCATTTTCGCAAGGTCGGCGGAAATAATATCACCGCTGATATCCTTGCCCAAACCGATGCACAAATGCTCCTTGGCATTGCGTACACTGCCTGTCTCCACAACCTCACGGAAGCACACGGGATCGTTCTTCGTGTTCGGCGCTTCGATGCCGATAGCGGATTTGCCGGGAATCGGCGCTTCGATACGCACACCGGGAGCAGCCAGACGCAGGGCAATATCATCCGCAAGGTTCACCACCGAGCTTACCTTCACACCTGCCGCAGGCTCCAGCTCAAAGCGGGTAACAGAAGGTCCGCGCGTTACGGCAACAACTCTGGCGCGCACCTTGAAGTCTGCCAAAGTCTGCTCCAGCACCGCACATTGATCCATGATGTCCTTCTGATAGGTGGACGGGTCGCTGGCCTTCGGCGTATCGAGAATCTCCAGCGGGGGCAGCTGATAGCTGCTTGCGGCCTGCGCTTCAGGTTCATATGCTGCGGACTGCTGAGCAGGCGCCGCTGCGGCAATTTTATCTGCACTGTCAAAAATCGTTACGGCCGGCTTCTCCGGTTCAGGCTCAGGCTGCGGCTCCGCCTTGGCAGGCACTGCAAACGTTGGTACCTGCTCCTCGCGATAGGTATTGCGGATTACGGAAGCAGGACGCTCCGGCTCCGGCTCGGGTTCGGCAGCCGGCGGCTCCGCATCATCCAGAAAGCGGCTGTCCGGCTCGTAATCATCGTCATAATTGATAATCGGTCTTACAATGACCTCGGGCTTGGACTGCTCCCATTCGGGCAGCTGCACCGGGTCACGCTCTATTTCCTCTTTTAAAGGTGATTTTTCGTAAACACTCTTGTTTTTGGTAAAGCCTAAAATGCTTCTGAAGGCACTTTTCTTCTGCACGCCCTCGTTGAAGGCATCAAATTCGGGGCTGGTATAGTTGCTGATAACATTATCCGCGGGAACGGCATGCTGTTGAGGCGCGGCACTCTTGCGCTTGAACACGGTCCTGGGCACAATCTCGGGACGCACGCGCTCCTCCCTCACCTTGTCATCAGGGCGCACCAGCGTAATTTCGTCGGAGGTCAGGTAATCCTGCCACAGCTCCCACCATTTGCGCAGCGGCAGCACCAGGCCCAGCAGCCACAGCCAGCCTAAGGCAAGAATAATATAAACAGTCACATCACCGGCAAAGGAACGCAGCAGCTTCAGCAAAAGGCCGCCTATAAGACCGCCGCCCTCCGCTATCAGCGAAGGCTCCAGCTCAGAGCCAACAGGCACAAAAACATGATGAGCTGTGCCTGTAAGGCACAGCGTCACCAAAGTAAAAATTAATGTTCTCTTGTTAAAAACACCAAATTGTCCTTTAAGCAAAGCAAAGGACGCAGCAAAGAAAGCCAAAGGCAGCAAAAAGATACCCTTACCCAGCAGATGCTGCTCCACCAGATAAGCATAATGCATTACGCCGTCCTCAGCCGTCATAAGAAGAGCGGCTGCAAACAGCAGACCCATAAGCAGGCAGACAACGCCGACAGGGCGCGAGTAGCTTCTATTCTGTTGCTTCCTTCTTCTTTCCTTGCGCAAGATAAGACAACTCCTAAAATCGCAGCTGCCGGCAGTCATCCTTTATCAGCTGACTTCTGACAACCGCTCACCAAAAACTAATCACTAATAACTAATCACTATCCACTAATCACTATCAAATCTCCATGATAATCGGCAGAATCATCGGACGGCGGCGGGTTCTTTCGAACAGGAAGCGTCCCAGAGAATCACGGACAGTGGACTTGATTGCCGACCATTCGGAAACATTGTTTTCCTCGCAGCGGTCCAATGCAGCCTGCACCTTATCGCGTGCTTCATCCATCAGGTCCTCGGCCTCGCGCACATAAACAAAGCCGCGGGAAACGATATCCGGACCGGAAACTACATGGCAGGATTCCTTGTCGACGGTTACAACAACAATCATGATACCGTCCTGAGAGAGCTGACGGCGGTCGCGCAGTACGATGTTGCCTACGTCGCCGACACCCAAGCCGTCAACCAGCACCTTGCCTGCAGGCACCTTGCCGCTAATGGTAATGCTGCTCTTGGTCAGCTCGATAACACTGCCGTTTTCACCGATAACAATGTGGTCTGCCGGCATGCCAAGGGATTTAGCCAAGTTAGCATGCTTAACCAGGTGACGGTATTCGCCATGCACAGGCATGAAGAAACGCGGACGCACCAGATTGTGCATCATCTTGATTTCCTCCTGGCTGGCGTGGCCGGAAACGTGGACGCCGTTGCTCTTTTCATAGATAACGTCCGCACCCAGCTTGTACAGATGGTCGATAGTACGGGAAACAAGCTTTTCGTTGCCAGGAATAGGTGTAGCAGAAATAATTACTGTATCACCGGGCATAATATCAACCTTTTTATGGTCATTCATAGCCATACGAGTGAGCGCGCTCATCGGCTCGCCCTGACTGCCGGTGGTGATAATAACAACCTTTTCCGGCGTATAGTTATGAGTTTCGTCAATATCAATCAGCACGCCCTCGGGAACCTTCAGGTAACCAAGCTCCTTGGCGATATTTACAACATTCACCATGCTGCGGCCGATAACTGCTACCTTACGGTCATACTTCACAGCAGTATCAATAACCTGTTGGATACGATGTACGTTAGAGGAGAAGGTTGCTACAATAATACGATGCTTAGCATAGCGGAACTCCTCGTCAAAGGTCTGGCCTACCATTTTTTCGCTGGGAGTGAAGCCCGGGCGCTCGGCGTTGGTGCTGTCTGCCAGCAGGCACAGTACACCGCGGTCGCCGTATTCGGCAAATTTATTGAATTCCATAACCTGTCCGTCAACAGGAGTGTGGTCGATTTTGAAGTCACCGGTGTGGATAATAACACCGATAGGAGTAGTAATCGCGATAGCAACAGCGTCGGGAATGCTGTGGTTTACGCGGATGAAATCGAGCTTAAAGGCACCGGTGTTAATCTTGTCACCGGGCTTTACTACGTGCAGGGTTTCGTTGCCTACACCGTTTTCCTTCAAGCGGCCTTGTAAAATACCCAGAGTAAGTGCGGTACCATAAACGGGACAATCAATTTGTTTCATAACATAGGGCAGCGCACCGATATGGTCCTCGTGACCATGTGTCAGAAAGATACCCTTAATTTTATCTTTATTCTCAACCAAATATGTAATATCGGGAATAACCAAGTCAATGCCGAGCATATCGTCTTCAGGGAACATCAGGCCTGCATCAATCAGGATCATGTCGTCCCCGTAACGGAATACCGTCATATTTTTACCAATTTCGCCCAAACCACCAAGCGGGATAATCTGGACCTTATGTTGAAATTTACCCAAAAAAAATACACCTCCATTTTTTATTTTACATTCTTCCGTACAAATGTAGAAATTGAATTTGATACTGTGTCCGCACACATACTCTCTACTTTATTATACACTAAATATGGGCTATTGACAAATAGTGATACATATTTTTTGTGAAAAGTTTGTTGCCAAACGGATGATTTTTTGGCAGAGGAATAGCGCATGCAAAAAAGGGCTGCGGGCAAGGTGCCCCCTGCTCCCTTGACATTCCCTTCCATTTCAAGTGCACTTAAACTAAGTTCTTCAAAACCGCAAGTAAGCTTATGCATCCGGCTCATTTACCTGCGGACAATTAAATAAGCAGTATATCCTGCAGATGCACCTTTTCTGCAGAAGCTTAAGCAAGCCCATTTATATTTATATGGTACATTCTAAGAGTAGTACGAACTGACGATTTTTTATCGTCAGGGTACTGCTCTTTTTTTGGTTTTTAGGCGTCTTGATAACTGCTTATGTATTTTTTTATTCACTTGTGTTAAAATGAAAGGAGAAAAACCATACAAGACCTGGCAACAAAATTTGCAAACCTGACTATCCAAAGCGACTTCATCTTCAAGAAGGTTATGTCGCGCAAGCGTATCTGCAAGCATCTGCTGGAGGAACTGCTGCAGATAGAAATTGCTGACATTAACTACATTGAGGCAGAAAAGACGCTTGAGCCTGAGTACACCAGTCGCGGCATCCGCCTTGATATCATCGTAGCGGATGATAAAAACACGCATTATAATCTGGAGATGCAGGTGAAAAACAATAAAAATCCCGATACGGACACCTACGTCCTGCCCAAGCGTTCACGCTATTATCAGGCGCTGCTTGATATTGATTTGCTGCAGAAGGGACAGCCGTATGACCTGCTGCCACCGACATTTATCATTTTTATCTGCGTTTTTGATTTCTTTGAAAAAGGTAATTATGTCTATACCTTTAAGAAGCGTTGTATGGAAAATCTGGAGCTGGAGCTTCCGGATGAAGCGACTACTATGCTGTTGAACACGAAAGGTACGCATGGCGCTATTTCTCAAGACATCAAAAGCTTTTATGATTATGTAAACAACCACATTGTAACTACTGATTTTACCAAGCAGATAGATGATGAAATCAGCTATCTGAAACTCGATACGAAAGTGAGGCGAGAATTTATGCTTATGGAAGCACGTTTGTTAGATGAAAGGCGTGAGGGCGAAGCTGTGGGTATTGCCAAAGGCAAGGAAATAGGTCTTGCTGAAGGTGAAGCAAATGCCAATATCGCTACTGCTAAGCGCATGTTGGCCAAGGGCTGCTATTCTCTCGAGGATATCGCTGAGCTTACAAATTTATCTCTCGCTGATGTAGAGAAGCTGAAGGAAGAGCAAGCTGAGCAAGCCTGATACGCACACACAACATTAAAGCAAAAGGCGTTCTACCGCAGTTGGGTAGAACGCCTTTAGTCTTATATGTTCGCCGTACAGCGCCACTTCTTCTTCTCGCGTCAGTTGCGCGTTCGCCGTGAGCGCCATTTCTTCTTCTCGCGTCAACTTTACTTTCTCTTTACAGCACTTCTTCTTGCGTCAATGCAGCGCTGTACCTCCGCCACACAGTCGGCAAGGTGCTTTTTTATTTCCGTTTCCCAGAAGCGCAGCACGATCCAGCCGTTGTCGCGCAGTTCGATGGTGTTTTCAAGGTCGCGTTCCACATTACGCCTGATTTTTTCGTGCCAATATTTTACGTTGGTCGTCACATCGTAGCGCTCCATGCTTTTGCCGTGCCAGAACTCCCCGTCACAGAATACTGCGATTTTGTACTTGGTAATGACGATATCCGGATGGCAGCTGCACACCTTAAAATTCTTGCGGTAGCGGATGCCTTCGTGCCACAAGGCCTTGCGCAGAAGGATTTCGATTTTGGTGTCCTTGCTGCGGATAGCCTGCATATTTTTATGGCGTTGCTCCTTAGTCAGCTTGTCCATGATTGCTGCAATGCTCCTCGATGATTTCTGCCAGCTGCCGAATATCCGTTTCCGAACGCTTCTCGGCAATCTGCATCAGGTGCTTAACGTCCAGCAGAACGCCCTGAATATGCTCGTACTCCTTGCCTCTGCCCTCGCCGGCCTCCTTCCACAGCGCCACAGCCTCGCCTGCATAATGCAGCGTGCCTGCGTTTTCCTCCGCCCAATGGTTTTTGTCGAACGGCATGAGGAAGGCGTTGTAGATAACGCTGTCCGTATTTTTGAGGTCCGCCTGCGCATCAATATATTCGCCGTAGGTTATCTGCTTGTTGATTGAAGCTGATTCCGGCAAATCGAAAGGGTTCTTCGTCGCACCGTATTTATAATACTTCGCGTCAAGCACATAGATATTATTGTTGTACAGCATAATAGTATCAGGCTCCAGCTTGGAGTTATCAAACTCCTTACCGCTGCGTGCCAGCTTCCACTTCGTTTTCGGGAAATAGCGCTGCTTGTCGCTGATGCCGAAGGCTGAGTCAATCATCTTTTCCCAGACATACTCAAACCTGTTCGTGCCAAAGGTAAAGCTCGTTTCCCTCATGCCCTCGTCAGGCTCGTTGTTGATAATTTTCAGCATATTGGCAAAAAGCATCTTGTTGGCATCGTTAAAGGTACGGCACAGCTTTTCCTGCAGCGCAGCGCTGAACCATTGGCGGTGGAACGGGATTTGCGGCTCGGGCGGTTTGTAATCCGTGAACAGCCAGCCGAAGCGGATAAAGCTGATATAGACGCAATATTGATGTATCAGGGTTATCAGGTCATTTTCGTTGATAACGTTCTTCTTCGTGATGAAGTCCAGATAATAGATATCCGCTTCCTGAATAACAGGCTTCTTCTGCTTAATCGTGCGGTTCCAGTGGATTTTACCGCGCTTGGATGAAGCATATTCCACAATGCCTTCCTTGTAGTAGCCTCGGGTGACAAAGTCCATAATGATGTAGATATAGGCATACATCGGCGTTTCCGTCGCTGCATCCTTTTCGCGCTTAAAGCCGCTTTTGCTTTCCGTATGGCTGCTGTACAGCGCCAGTGTGTGGAACAGCAGCAGCAAATCCTCGCGCAGCAGCTTGTCATCATCCTCGGACGCTATGGCGTACCCCAGCGGAAAGGAAACCGTGTAATCCTTGCCGTCAAATTCCAGGCCGACAAAGGTATCGGTTTTTCTGTTGGTGTTGATATGGCATCTGTCCTTGAGCAAGGTGCTCACTCCTCGCCTGCCGGTTTTTGAGCCGGATTATCTTCTGCAGCGCTCTTTGCTGCTTCTTCCTCGGATGTCTTTTCTTCCGCAGTTTGAGCCTGCTCTGCTACCATTTCGGCCATCTTCTTCTGCATCTCGTTGTAAACCTCGGGCACCAGTACCTTTTTCAGCGGATCTTCTGCACTTTGCTTTTCAATCTTAGCCTTTGCAGCATCCTCATAGGCTTCAATTACAGCGGAAAGACCTTGGCTGCAGTCATTGAAGAGTTCCTTTCTGCCCAGCTTGAAAGCATCGTCCCACAGGTATTTGAGCACCTTTTCCGCAAAGCGCTCTGCATCATCCAGATCGTTGTCCGTGGCGAAGTATACGCCAAGGCTTTTGTCTTCTGTACCGCCAAAGCCAAGGTTGGCGGTGTGCATTTTTTTGTTCACGGTTTGGGCGAATACGCCCCAGCTGATTTCGCTGTTGGGGAGATGTTTGGCTACATGGTTTATGGTTTTTTCATCCAAGGATTCGCCTGTAAACCTGTTGGGGATGTGCTTCATCTGCCAACGGCGCTGGAAGGCGGTGTCCATGGTGAATACGTTTTGGTCGGAGGTGTTCATGGTGGCGACGATGGTGAGATTGGAAGGAAGTTTGATGGACTCTTTGGCTACTGCTTCTTCTTCCCAACCATCATATTTTTGTAATTCCTTATAGGCATATTTAGCAATATCAGCATTATAGATGCCATATTTACTTTCACCATTATCATATCTATCCAACAGCTGGAAGATTTCACCGAAGATTGCCGGTGCGTTGCCACGGTTCAGTTCTTCGATGATAAGCAGGCATTGCTGATCAGGCTCTGAATATGCAGTTTGCAAAATTTTGGTAAAGGGGCCGGGAATAAACTCATACTGGAGTTTTTTTTCATCTTCGCCCTGTTCATTAGGAATAGTCTTAAGAATTGGCATTACCTGACCAACGAAATCTGAATAGGTGTAGTCGGGGTGAAATACAACACGAATGGTGAAGCCTTCTTGGACTTTGTTTTCGTAGTTTTTTTCTACATAGAAGCTTTTGCCACAGCCTGGGACGCCGTAAAGAAGCACGTTGGTAGAAGGAATAGAGCCTTTGGTTGTTTCTTTTTTGATTTTTAAGCAATAACCATTTTCGGTTTTGACTATTTCAAAGCAGTCAGAGTAATATTCATTAACTACTTTTATCAAGGCCGTAAGACTGTTACCACTAGAATCATCATTCAGCGGATTATCTCTCCATTCAGTTGACAGTTTTCCTTGATATACAGCATCTACCGTAGGAATATTATAAACTTTATCAAAAACTCTTTTCCTGCCATCAGTATTATTATAATTAGTAGATGCCGGTAAATTGAATAATTCATTCAAAACATTTGTTGGCAGATTAAGTTGTGACAGTTTTTCTGGAAGCACTCTGATTGTGGCAGTATTAGCTTTCAAAACTTCCCTAAGTCTTTCAAATGAATCTAAGGAATAAATATACTCCATTATTTCTCCTGCACACGCTCTTGCAGAAGAAGGCAAATCTATATTTGAATCGTTTTTATCCGGAATATCTGTTCCCGCATAAGGTCTATTGTCATAAAAAGTTAAATATTCCTTTAAAGAACTCTTGTGAATAACAGATATATATATATATCTTTTTTGTTCTGTATTCTTTCAAAATTTTTTGTAAAAATACGATCATTAGGTATTATAATCTGGTTTCCAGGACCCACTCTTTCTCCATGTTCTGTACCGGAGAATTTCTGTACATAATCTTCATCTGCTTCAAGGCTAAATATATAGTCTTTATATTTAGGAACTTCGTCGTTTATTCCCAAGTGAAAAAACTTATAATTATTTTTTTGAGCATAATTCCAGACCAATTCTCTGGCATCAGGTGCGCTATCTCTTGTATCGAAGTAATTTTTTGTTCCGTCAACCTTATGGACTAAAGGTGAAACAAAAATTACTATTTTAGAAGCATCATCTATCTGAACTAAAAAGCCTCTTTTTTTACTGTTATCAATAAGTTCGTAAGAAGCATTTATTTCATTGAAATATCCTTCTATTACTTCAACAGCCTTTCTGGATGTATAAGCCATAAGTAACACTCCCTTAAATGTCTACTTTATCACGATATAACATTAACACTTCAAACAATGCATTTGCACAACATTTAGCGAACAAAGGAGGAACAGCATTCCCTATCATTTTATAGGTATCCATATTGCTGCCCAAAAAATGATAGTCGTCAGAAAAGCTCTGCAATCTTGCTGCTTCTCTGACAGTAAGAGTTCTTTGCTGTTCAGCATCAGGATGAATATGACGTAATCCGTCTTTATACAAATGTGCCGGTATTAAATTGCTAGGTTCATCCCATCTTAAAACGTGATACTTATGAACATTAGATTTTTTACCGGTTTTCTCTGTATAGAGTGCTTTTAAAGCTTCTGTCGAAGTATATTTGTTTTCACCACTATCTATATCATCACACAAAAGCTTAAAAATATCTATATCCCTGTCGCTTTGCCATCTTGCAACATGATTTTCTACAAAAGGCTCTGGTAATGCATATCTTGTTTTCATGCCATTGTATTTTATATCATGATCCAAAGGAAGCAATTTAGGTAAATTCCCAATAGCATCCCTGACAGTGCTTTTTTTCAGAACTTTGTACTTCGGTAATATCTCGTCATAAAACTTTTTAATTATTTCATCACAACTATCACCGTATCTGTTTTTATCAAGGCCAAATATGATAACCCTTTTTCTGTTTTGAGGAACTCCATAATCAGCACAATTTATAATAGCTTCTTTCAAATCCCCCAATATAACATAACCAACATTTTTGAAACTCTCTTTTATAATGTCTATTATATATCTGTCACCTGGTTTTGCACTTAAAATACCGGGAACATTTTCAAAAATAAAAGCTTTAGGTCTGTATCTGGTCAAAACTTTGATATAGCTTTCAAACAGATAATTTCTGTAATCATTTTTCATGCCATTTTCGTCGCGGATTCTGCCAGCAAGAGAATATGCTTGACACGGAGGACCACCTACTATGACATCTATTCCTTCAGCTTCTTTCACCAAACAGTCCAAGCCTACTGATTCGCCATATTCTGCATCGTTTTGCCACCCTTCAAAAAGCTCGTCTGTTCTCTGGATATCAAAACGAAGAACACGTCTTTCAGCATCCATTTAATTGGGGAACGCCATAATCAGCGGCACATAATATCTTACAAGTTATATTATATCCCATATTAGTAAAACGTCGTAAAATCTCGTCTTTGATAGTGCCTTTGTATAAGGTAGCCATTCCGGGTACATTTTCTATAATAAATCCTTTAGGCTGGTATTGTTTAACCATTTCAATAACTGCCAAATACAACTTATTTCTTTCGTCATCAAAATTACGCGGTCCGGTCAAGGAAAAGCCCTGACACGGAGGACCAGCAATTACAACGTCAATACTCTTATTTCCTGCGATTCTTTTAATCTCGTCAAAGGTTTCCTGCTTAGATAAATCTGCCTTTAAGGCTTTTGCGCCATTATGGTTCGCTGCAAATGTTCTCAATGCAGCTTCGTCATTATCTACACCAACTATAATATTGAAACCTGCATCCATAAAACCTTTAGACAAACCACCACATCCGGCAAATAAATCAATCGCATTCATATTCAAACCTCCAAAATAGTATATATAGTCAACATAGTGACAAAAAATTCCCCCATAATTATACCATATTATCACTAAAAATACGAACAAATTTGCACTTTTATTTCAAAAAATATTTTTCTTGCTAACAGAAATACTAAGCTCACTAAAATTTAAGTAACGCGCCTCCACCCATTTTATTATTTTTTATTATCCCTCAACACTTTATCCGCAACCCTCTTGCGCACATGCGGAAACTCCTCTCCCATCAGCTCCATATTCTTCTCCACAATCCTCCAAAAATCCGGCATCTCCTCACCAAGCGCCATCACCAGCTGCCTCAGCACATACACATTCACATTCACCTGCCCCCTTTCAATCCTGCGCAGCGAACGCTCCGACACTCCCGACAGCAACGCCAGCTCTTTCTGATTAATATTCTTGTCAAGCTGCAGAGATTTAATACACTCACCAATCACGTTGGCCAATAAAATACGTTCATTGTCTTTATCCATGTAATCGCCTCCATATGGGAATAGCGTATTACATAAATTTATTTTGACGGCTAAAACGGACATATCTGTCCTCTTTTGTAATTTTTCTAATTTTCTGTGCTATAATAACCCCATCAAGACTTGATGCAGTACAGCACAGAATTCTGCCATACGCGGCATTGCGACCGCCTCAAAAAGGAACTGGACAACATAACAACAAAAAACTGCCCTGAGCAGGAAAATACCGAACAGGTAATCTGCTGCGTGCCGGAAGGCACCGAACCGCAGGACTGCACGGAGGAAAAAACAACCTTCACTCTCACAGAATTTAAAGAGCTGGTGCACAGCGCCCAAAAGGGTGACCGCGAGGCCATCAATGTATTATGCACAGCCTTTAAGCCCTTAATCTACAAGGAGGCCTATCGCTACGAAGTGCGTGAAGCCTTGGGCGAGGATGCCGTCAATACTGCCTGGTTAATCTTTTTAGAGCAAATCAAGAAGTATGACGGACGCGACTTCGGGCATCTGCCCGGACTATTGCAGTACCATGTCCATTACGGACTGCTGCACAAGTTTACGCGCGGGAAATCTGTCAAGGATTGCTATTATCTGGACGCAGAGGAAGAGGGCGAAGAAATGCAAATTGCTGACGAAAAGAATGATATTGACCAGTTGGTGCATAATCAGCTATTGTCCGAAGCAATGAAAAAACTTACAGATGCACAAAGAAATATTATCAAAACAGTTTTCTTTGAAGATAAAACTATGCAATCCTATTGTAAAAAATATGGAATAACTAAGCAATCAGGCTATGTTCACAAAGAACGTGCGCTAAAAAAAATAAAACAAGTCTTAGTAAGTTAAACACAAGCGTTCTGCTGCCAGTTCAGCAGAACGTTTTTGTATTTCTACGCTAGTATAAAAACAAGAGTGTCAAGTAAACGGGATTCAATATTTTCTTTTGTCAAGGATTAAGAAAATCTCCTTTTTCAAGTGTCAAAAGTCCGGATTTATTCTCTTTTCGCTTGTCAAGGATTGGGGATTTGGGCTGCGCCTACGCTCTGCTTCTACCGTACTTTACATCTATGCTTTAGGTAGTACTCTAAAGAACAAGGTTACTACTAGCTTACGCTAGTAGTTTTTATCACAGCCAAAAGAAATAAAGACAGAAAGAAAAAATTATAAAAAAGAAAGAGAGAAAAAAGAAAACTCAATGTATTAATGGCTAAAAAACAATCAAAAGTCAGACAAAGAAAAAAAATCTAAAAAATTTTTTAAAAATATTTATTTTGTGTGTCTGACTTTTACCCTAAAAAAAGCCATTAGTAAAGTGAGAGGCAAAAACAACACACTCCCGCCTCTTGCCCAAAGCAGAATCCGGATATGCAAGTAAGCGCATGGGAGAAAAAATACAAAGGAGCTTTTTGATATATGCTTGTAACAAATCCCCGCAGAATTAATCATGAACAGCTGCGAATCTTGGCTAAAAATGCCAAAGGCGGTATCACTCACATCTATCTGCATTGGACGGCAGGAACCTACGACCAGGTTTTTGATGATTACCACATCAACATCGGCGAGCATGGCGAGCTTTACCTCACCTGCAACATGCTGCGCGAATATAAATCGCATACCTGGCGTCGCAACAGTCGCTCCATTGGCGTCACTCTCTGTTGCGCTAAGGATGCAATCCTTGCCTACAAATGCAATCCTGTGTTTGGCGCATATCCACCGACTGAACTTCAAGTGGAACAGATGGCGATTGTGGTCGCTATCCTGTGTCACGAGTTGGAACTGGAAATCAATAATGATACGGTAATGACTCATGCCGAAGCAGCCAGTCGCGACCAATATGGTCCCGGTCAAGGTGATCCCGATATGCGCTGGGATTTGTACATGCTCAAAGGCATGCCGGAAACGAGGGCCCTGCGCCCGGGAGGCGTGCTGCTGCGAAAAAAGGCTCTGGCGTATTTGCACGGTATGCTTAGGGACAAGCTGCTGCAGCCACATGAAGCGGAAGTGGAGCAGCCTGAGCTGCTGGCGGCGTGAGGGCAACGCCTAGCGCCGACAAAAAGCCTCTCCTTGGGGAGAGGTGGCATCGCGCAGCGATGACGGAGAGGGGTTTAATTGCTAAGCATAATGACAGCAGTCCCCTCTCAGTTGCCTTCGGCGACAGCCGCCCCAGGGCGCCCTCTCTTGCCCTGCGGGCAATTCACCTTGTCCTCCCTAGGGGAGCCTATCTTCATACCATTCATTTTTTTCATCATCGAAAGGAGTTTTAATCTATGGCAGAAATCAATCAGGAAATTTTGAAACGCACTCTGGTAATCAACGTTGAGGATGGCACCGGTGCCGACGGCACTACCAAGTATAAGGCGAAAAACTTCAACGGCATCAAGACCGACGCTGCACTGGACAAGGTGTACGAGGCAGGCACTGCCCTCGGCGGTCTGATGGAGAAGCCTTATAAGGATATTGAGCTGACCGAGAAGAGTGAGCTGGCGGAGGCGTAAGCAGAACGCCAAAGTAAATAAGTAGGAGAGCCTCTCCTTGGGGAGAGGTGCCGAGCTTGTCGAGGCGGAGAGGGGTTCTGCCTAAAGCAACATTGCTTTCAGTCCCCTCTCAGTCACCCTATCGGGTGACAGCCGCCCCAGGGCGCCCTCTCTTGC
>ENA-ORTG01000750-ORTG01000750.1-human-gut-metagenome-genome-assembly--contig:-NODE-750-length-33418-cov-3.645565_pt1 | contig 33418 bp, 32 predicted proteins | sample MGYA00241906_ERZ509176 | MGnify/ENA primary metagenome ERZ509176 (study PRJEB26280, sample SAMEA2338811) | human gut metagenome | biome: human gut; feature: human-associated habitat; material: faeces...
AACTATCACCTTACATTTCATTTTCTGGCTCTTTATAATATTAAGAACCTGTAAGCCATCAAGATTAGGCATATTAATATCCAATAAAACAATATCCGGTTTACTGGAGCGAATTTTCTTGATACACTCCTCCCCATTGTCTGCTTCATCAATAACCTGAATCTCTCCATCAAATTCAAGTATACGTCTTAATCCCTCACGAACCATTTTGTGATCATCTGCTATTAGAACTCGAATCATACTCATTATGTACCCTTTCTATTAATTTGACACTCCACCCATATATTTAACCAATAGGAATTGTAACAATAACTGTAGTTCCCGTATTGCCTGTATCAACTGCCATACTTCCATTCAGAAGCTTTACCTTTTCCCTCATAAACTGCATACCAAAATGATTTTCTTTTATATCTGACTGTATACCAATACCATCATCGCGTATTTCCAGATATATCTCTTTATTTTGAATATGTAATGTTACATAAAGCCTGGAAGCTTTTGCATGTTTATAGACATTCGTTACAGCTTCCCGCAGAATTCTATATACTGTAATCTGAATCACATTATCAACAGAATTTATGGAATCAATATCAAATGTAACATTCATATCACTTTTCTGGTCAACATCTCTATATAATCTTTCAATAGATGCATCCCAACCAAAATCATCAAAAGACATTGGTCTGAGATCATAAATCGTATTTCTGATATCCTCAATGATATCTTTAATTTGCTTTTTCGCAGAAATCAGTTCCAGTCTTGCCTGTGTGACATCTTTGTCAAAATACAGATTCGCTAAATCCAGCTTCTGAGATAATGCAACTAATTCCTGCACTGTAGTATCATGCAGATCTTCTGCAATACGACTTCTTTCTGTCTCCTGAAGCATAAGAAAATCTTTGTAAGACATATTGTTCTTATCTCTTATCATGCCAATGGCTCCCTGGCAGGCAGACCTGCTTTACGAGGATATTTCTTCGGTGTCTCTTTTACTTTTTCTATGATAAAAAGATTTCTGTAAATATCTGATTCAGGTAGCATGAATTCCCTTTGTCCAGTAACCTTGCCTCCCAGTAATCCAATCGCATGCTGCGCTGCAATACTCTCTTCATTGATTTTCTCGGATTTATAAGAAATAAAGTGTCCGCCTACCTTTACATAAGGAAGACAATACTCCGATAAAGTAGATAGATTTGCTACAGCACGTGATACACATAAATCAAAGCTTTCTCTCATACTTCCAGGTTTTGCAAAGTCCTCAGCCCTGCCATGGATTGCTGTAATTTTATCTAAGTGAAGAGTACTGATAACCTCATTTAAGAATTTGACTCTTTTTCCAAGAGAATCCAACAATACAATATCCATATCAGGATACATGATCTTTAATGGAATTCCTGGAAATCCTGCTCCTGTTCCAATATCTATGACCTTCATCGGTTTCGTACAGTCAATTGCCTGGCACAAAGACAGACTATCTGCGAAATGTTTCATACAGACTTCTTCAAAATCAGTAATTGCTGTAAGATTCATAAAAGAATTCCACTCAATCAGTAACTGATAATAGGTAAGAAATGACTGTTTTTGTGTATCTGTCAGTACAAGATCAAAGCCTGCTACTGCACGTTCTAAAATAGAAATATCTAAATTTGTATTATCACTCATATTCATCCTTATTCGTTATGAGCAGCATTCGCTGCATGAAAATGTTCCAGATAAACCAGCAAAACAGAAATATCCGCAGGACTTACTCCGCTGATTCTTGAAGCCTGACCAACACTTACAGGCTGGAACTGCTTCAGCTTCTGTCTTGCCTCAAGACGAAGACTCTTCACATCATCATAGTCGATGTCAACAGGAATCTTCTTCTTTTCCATCTTCTTATACTGTTCTACCTGTTTAAGCTGGCGTTTGATATAGCCATCATACTTGATATTAATATTGATCTGCTCAATGACCGCCTCATCCAAAGGCTTACGCTCAGGATCAATCTCAGCAATCGCTTCATAGGACAACTCTGGACGACTGATTAACTCAGCCAGAGAAGCAGCTGTATGTAGACCAGAGCTTCCCTTGCTTTCCAGGAAATGCTGCATTTCCTTATTTGCACCGACTTTGGTATTCTCAAGACGTGTAATCTCTTCCTCGATCTGCGCCTTTTTCTTCAAAAGCGCATCATACTGCTCCTGAGATATCAAGCCTACCTGATATCCAATCTCACGCAATCTCAAATCCGCATTGTCCTGACGCAGCAAAAGGCGATATTCTGCTCTTGAGGTCATCATACGATATGGTTCGAAATTCTCCTTCGTAACCAAATCATCTACCAGTACTCCCAGATAAGCCTGAGAACGATCCAAAACAATCTGCTCCCTGTCGCGTACAAAGAGACTTGCATTGATTCCTGCCAGAATCCCCTGCGCTGCTGCTTCCTCATATCCACTGCTTCCATTAAACTGTCCTGCACTGAAAAGCCCCTGAATTGCCTTAAACTGCAAGGTAGGATATAACTGTCCCGGATTAATACAATCATACTCAATCGCATACGCATTACGAACCATCTTGCAATGCTCCAATCCTGGAACAGTACGATACATTGCCAGCTGAACATCCTCAGGCAGAGAAGAACTCATGCCCCCGATATACATTTCATTTGTATGCAATCCTTCAGGTTCTATAAATACCTGATGTCTCTCTTTATCTGCGAACTTAACAACCTTATCTTCTATAGATGGGCAATATCTTGGACCTGTTCCCTCAATAACACCCGCATAAATAGGCGATCTGTCCAGATTATTACGGATGATCTCATGCGTCTTTTCATTTGTGTAGGTCAGCCAGCAGGAAGCCTGTTCAATCTGTACATCCTCCGGATTAGTAGAGAAGGAAAAAGGCACAACTCTTTCATCGCCAAACTGCTCTTCCATCTTACTGAAATCAATAGAACGCTTATCCATTCTGGCTGGTGTACCAGTCTTGAAACGACGCATTTCCACACCCAGACTCTTTAATGAATCTGTCAGATAATTAGCAGGCTGCAAACCATTTGGACCTGTATAAGTAATTGCTTCTCCACACAGACATCTTGCTTTAAGATAAGTACCTGTACACAAAATAACAGCTTTTGCTTCATAGATTGCGCCGGTATAAGTCTTCACACCTGTAATTTTCTTCGTTGCAAGACCATTAGGTGTCTCCAGCTCCTCTGCCAGAAGCTCAACAATCTCTGCCTGTTTGATTGTCAAATGATCCTGATTTTCCAGGACCTTACGCATAGCTCTGGAATATTCTGCCTTATCAGCCTGTGCACGAAGAGAATGTACCGCAGGTCCTTTGGATACATTTAACATCTTGGATTGAATAAAAGTCTTATCTATATTTTTGCCCATCTCTCCACCAAGGGCATCCAATTCTCTTACCAGATGTCCCTTTGAGGAACCTCCGACATTAGGATTACATGGCATCAGAGCAATACTGTCTACACTCACTGTAAAAATTACAGTCTCCAAACCAACTCTGGCGCAAGCCAGCGCAGCTTCACATCCCGCATGCCCTGCACCAATCACACACACATCAACTTTTTCCCGAATTTCAGGCATTTTTATATCCTTCTTTCTTATTATTTCCCCATACAGAATTTTGAGAATATCTCATTAACCAGATCTTCTCCAACTTCTTCCCCTATAATTCTGCCAAGAGCAGCATAAGCACTCATCAGATCAATAGAATAGAAATCCTCCGGCATTTCATCTTCCAGACTCTTCTGCACCATTTTCAGACTGTCATATGCTTCAACCAAAGCTTCTTTATGTCTCTGATTGGTAATATATATCTCATCATTTACTGCAATTCTGCCTGCAAAGAACATATCCTGAATTGTCTTCTCAAACTCATCTATTCCCGTATTATCTTTGGTCGAAGTACGAATTACATGCAGACTGTCATCATGCTTTTCTTCACCCTCATAGATCTCACGAAATTTATCTTTGATCTGTTCTTCTGTTACTACTGGCTCCAGATCCGTTTTATTCAAAAGGACAATTACTTTCTTATCACGTATTAATTCAATAATTTCTTCGTCATTTTCATCTAATTCTCTTGAAGAATCTACTACATATATAACAAGATCCGCCTGATTTGCATACTTACGTGCCTTTTCTACGCCAATTTTCTCCACTTCATCTTCTGTATCACGAATACCAGCTGTATCAATCATATTCAGTCCAATTCCATGCAGTTTGATTGATTCCTCCAATACATCTCTTGTCGTTCCTGCAACACTGGTAACAATTGCCTTATCCTCCCCTACCAGAACATTAAGCAGGCTGGACTTACCCGCATTAGGCTTACCTAAGATAACCGTGCGAATACCATCCTTTAACATCTTACCATTATCCGCACTGTCTATCAGCTTCTTTAATTCCTGACTCAGTCCCCGTGTTTTTGCCATAAGCTTATCTGGATAACCTTCCAGACTGATATGCTCCGGATCATCCAGTGCAGATTCTATAAAAGCAATTTCATACAGAATATCTTCACGCAAGCTGCGGACTTTTGCAGATACAGAACCTTTTAACTGATTCACGGATGCCTTCATTGCAAATTCATTTTTAGAATGAATCAGATCCATAACCGCCTCAGCTTTGGACAAATCAATTCTTCCATTTAAGAAAGCTCTCTTGGTAAATTCACCCGGCTGCGCCAGTCTTGCCCCATGATGCAGCACAGTTTCCAATATACGGTTCATAACAAGAATTCCACCATGACAGTTGATCTCAACTGTATTTTCTGTGGTGTAACTGTGAGGACTACGCATGACTGCCACCATAACTTCGTCAATCAGCTCATCTTCATCATATATATATCCATAATGAATGGTATGGCTTGCTGCCTGTGACAGCTTTTTTTGATTTTTAGGTGAGCGATACACTTTATCTGCTACCAACAGGGCATCACTGCCGCTGATTCTGATAATTCCTATTCCTGAATCACTGACTGCTGTTGCAATCGCTGCGATTGTATCTGTCTGCATATCCCGATGACCATACCTTTCTCATTTTAACCTATTTAACTTTAACTATAATCTATTTTAGCGATTATTTCAATGAAATATCTCACTAAAACAGCGTCACAATCAAAGATACTCCTGATAAAATCAGCATAATAATAACCAGCTTCTTAATTTTCTTCTCATCCAGAAAACTACTGCCCTTCATTCCCAGAAATAATCCCAAAGCCATAAAAGGGAATAAAATAACAGACTGCTTTAACGTAGCCAATGTAATAATACCGGTGACACCATACATTACCAGTCGAAACAGATTATCAATCAAAAAGACTATACATAGATTTCCTTTAAAAGAACTACTGTTATCTGTAACACGTCCCATATATGCTGCCAGCAAAGCGCCAATTCCATACAATCCACATAAAATACCGGATAAAATACCAATTGTTATTAATAACAGTTGTGATTTTTTAGTTTTTCGCATATATTCACGCAGAAGCATCTCTACCCCAATCGCAATGATTACAAATCCAAAGATACCTTTAATAACTTGTGTATTTGTATTTTTAAGAAGCAGTATTCCTGGAATATCACCCAATAATACAAGACCTGCTAATGGAAGACACACCTTCCACTGTACAGATTTACGTTCCTTATAGGAAATCATAATATTACTTGGCAATCCAAGAACCAATTCTACAGGAGATATATTTACATTATTCGTACTGAAGCTCAATATAGTGGAGAAGACAAGTGTATTTGCAAATCCACACAGCCCTTTTACAAAGTAAGCACATACTGCGGCAAACATCATCCAACCCATTTATTACATCCTGCCTTTCTACTACACTTCAAAGAAATCCTCCAGAATAGAAACAAGTCCATCTTCATTATTTGATCTATCTGTAACCTTATCTGCTATTTCCTTTACATGCTCTGCACCATTAGACATAGCTACACCCATACCGGCTGCTTCTATCATGGAGATATCATTATCCTGATCCCCTGCAGCTAATGTATTTTCTATTGGAATACCAAGATGGTTACTCAGCCACTCCAATGCTTTCCCTTTACCGGATTGAATCGGAAACATTTCCAGTAAATTATCATTGGAGAATAATAAGTTAATTCTTCCTTCTGCCCATGGCTTTAGAACCTCTTTTAACTGCTCCAGCTTTCCTCTTCCTTCAATGGAAATCGCAACACATTTTAAAGGCGGCATATCCTTAAAAGCATCTGATACCTGCTCTACCAGAAGCGTAGGCATATGAATAACCTTCTGATAAAAATCCAGCTCCTTTGTCTGCCTCTTAGATACAATTGCACAATCAGTATAAGAATGTATATGAACACCCATTTTTTCACATACATCAAAGATATATTCTACGTCCTTCAATTCAAGTCTTTTCTCCATGATAACATGACCAGTTGCAGCTTCTACTACAATCCCACCATTACTTCCAATATAATACAGGTTATTATCGGGAATTCCAAGCTGCTCTCCTACCTCCATTACACTCATCATAGGTCTTCCTGAAGCTAATACCATATAATGTCCAGCTTCTGAAATTTTCTCTATCACTTTTCTGGTTTCAGGAGTCAATTCTTTTTTATCATTTAATAACGTACCATCTATGTCTGTAAAAAATATTTTTTTCAACTTAATCACCTCTATACTGAAAAAGTCCCCACCCAATTGGTGAGGACTCTTAAATACCGATTCCTATCGTTTTAAAGTAACAACGACACGTCTGTAAGGTTCTTCGCCTTCACTATGTGTTGTAACAAATCTGTCATTCTGTAATGCAGAATGGATGATTCTTCTTTCATAAGGATTCATAGGCTCCAAAGATACAGGACGTTTTGTACGCTTTACTCTGTAAGAAATATTCTTAGCCAGATTCTCAAGTGTCTCCTTACGTCTCTGTCTGTAGTTCTCAGTATCCACTTTTACTCTTATGTATTCGTCAGTACCCTTGTTTACTACCAATGAAATCAGATACTGCAGGGAATCAAGTGTCTGACCTCTCTTACCGATCAGAACACCCATTTCGTCTCCGCTTAATTCAACATCCAGTGCATTCTCTGTTTCATCAAATTTAGCATCAATGACTACGACCATATTCATAGCCTGGAATACATCCTGAAGGAATTTCTTAGCCTGATCCTCAACAGATAACTTTTCTTCAATAATTCTTGCTTTAATAACAGCAGGTTTGGAATTGAATCCAAGAAATCCGGTAGAACCTTCTTCAATTACTTCATATTCCAATTTATCACTTGGCACTGTAAAGTGCTTGCATGCTTCTGTAACGGCATCATTAACGGTTTTTGCTGAAAACTCCATGAATTCCATGTTCATTTACCCCCTACTTATTGTTCTTTTCGTTGTATTGCTTTACCATATTAGCCTTGGCTGCCAAAGAACCAGGCTTTGCATTCTTATTATAATATTCTGTAGATTCTTTAATTGCCGCAGCCTTCTCTTCTTCTGTTTTAGCAGGTCTATTTGAAGCTGTATTTTTATAAGCTGTTTTGGATGAGATATTCTTGGTATTTGTTCTTGCAGCTGCATTTAACTTGGCAGGATCAATACCTTTCTTCTTCATCTTTTCATTATACTTTTCAATATTCTTTGCAATCTCTGCATCTACATCCATTTTATCAATGTGCTTATTAATCGCGATCTGCTGGATACTTCTGACAACCGCACCAATAACCCAGTACAGACCCATACCTGCAGGAAGTGTTAAACAGAACCATGCTGACATGATCGGCATAACGGTGTTCATCATCTTCATAGACTGCTGCATGCTGTCAGCCATATCACTCTGACCCTTTTTGGCATTACTGTTATCATTACTTGGCGCCTGAGGCATCAGCTTATAGTTGATCCACTGTGTCAGAGCTGCCAGAACAGGGATCATAACAGCACCGATCAGAAGCAGATAATTATTGGAAGCAAAAGAACTTCTGATGGTATCCATTGGTGTATTACCAATATTCAGACCAAGGAAATTGTTATAGGTATCAATCAGACCTCTGGTAGAACCATTACTCAGAATCAGACTTCCATTATAAGTCAGATCAGCCAGTCCAAATTTTTCTGATAAAGTAGCCATATCTGTACTGGATACCTTATTCAGAGTATCAATAATTGCATTTCTTGTGTTGCCTGCAATATCAAAATTCTTAGCATAATATGCTGCGGCACTCATGCCTTTTACATATTCCACACCATCTGCAGCGCTCATGATCTTATCAGCCAGAACACCGAAAGCGTCACCTAACTTGGTAACATATGCCGGCATGGAATAGATAACACGATACAGGGCAAACAGAATCGGCATCTGAATCAACAGCTGTACACAGCTTCCGGATGGAGATACACCATATTTTGCATATACCTGTTTGGTCTCTGCATTCATGGCAAGCATGGATTCATTGTCCTGCTTTCCCTTATACTTAGCCTGAATTGCCTGAATCTCAGGATTCATTTTTGCAGAAAGCTTGGAGAACTTCTGCTGCTTAATTGTAAGTGGCATCAGTAATAAATAAATAACAATTGTAAAAAGAATAATAGATAAACCGATATTGGGAATACCAATCAAATCAAGAAACTCGAAAATAACGTTCATAATAACGCCGAGTAACTTAACTACATACTGGAATATCGGAGTTGAATTCTGTGTCAATAAAATAAAATCCATCTGTCTCCTCCTAATCAAGACTCCCTTTTATGGTACCGGGTCATATCCTCCCTTTGAAAAAGGATTGCATCGAAGAATTCTCCATAACGCAAGTAAACCGCCCTTGACGGCTCCATATTTCTGAATCGCTTCCAGACCATACTGAGAGCAGGTTGGATAATATGGACACTTCGTACTTTTAAGCGGTGACAAATACTTCTGGTAGAATCTGATCATTCTGATCATGATATATTTCATAGATAACCTCCTTATCAGCAGGTTATTAATATTCTATGGAGCTTCGATACATGCAGCAGTGCACTCTCTATTTCGGCATAACCGACTTCCTTTGCACCGACCCTTGCAACGACTACTATATCTAAACCACTATTAAATATATTTTCATGTAGTCTGTAACTTTCTCTGACTAATCTCGTAATCCGATGTCTTACGACACTGTTTCCGACTTTCTTACTGACAGAAATTCCAAGCCTGTTTTGATCTGTTCCATTCTCCAGTACATACATGACCAGATATTTGTTGGCGTATGATTTACCGCCCCGATATACCCGCCTGAAATCGCTGTTACTTTTCAATGATTCCGAAAATTTCATATAAACTCTCCAAATCAAAGAGAAAAAGGCCACAAAATGTGACCTATGCTGATAATCTCTTTCTTCCTTTAGCTCTTCTTGCAGCTAAAACTTTTCTTCCACCTGGAGTACTCATTCTAGCTCTGAAACCATGAACCTTAGCTCTCTGTCTTGTCTTAGGCTGAAATGTCATTTTCATTGAGAAACACCTCCTTCTCATTCTATATACAGTAAAATATCTGTCTTATGATGCAATCGGTATCTTCCCGTCAAAAGGGCAAAAAATACCATGTACTAGAAAATATCATTAAGATTATAATGTAAAAAAGAACGTTCGTCAAGGCTAAAATCAATTTTATCCTCTACATTTCAGCATATTTTATCCTTTTACTGCACCTGAAACACTTCAGCATAATACTTTTGCGTACAAAAGAACATTGTGGCAATCGGAATTGAAATGATTACTGCTGCCGCCGCAAAACCACCATACCACTTTGTTATATACTCCTGCTCCAACATTTTATACATACCTACAGCCACCGTTGACCAGGAATCTACTGATACAATACATAAAATAGGACTCCGTTGTCATTGGAAATCCGTATATTCCACCATCTTCATATTTACATCCCTGACTTCCTGTGCTTATGCCTCCTTTGTAGTATCTTTCTGTTTAGATCCTTCCTCATTTTTCACATTGTCTTTTGTATTCTGTGTTGCTTGCATGCTATCCCCACATGCCACCAGCCCAAATGACATTGTAGTCACCATTAACATGCTAATTAATTTTCTCTTCATACTCTTCTCCTTTCAAATAACCCATTTTGTTATTTTCCCCATATGATTTTAGCGAAACTGTTTCGCTTATTTACGAAACAAATATACCATACGTTTCGCTAATTAGTACTATATTTTTATAATATATATACATTTTTTTATTGTTTATTGTTTTTTTATTATAATAATGATACAATAACTTCTGTCATTACAAATTATATAACGAAACTGTTTCGTTATTATGATATAAAAAATATAAGGAGATTTAAAAATATGAATCAGAAAACAAATTACCATACACATACCCCTCTTTGTAAACATGCTTCGGGGCTAAATGCAGCAGAATATGCCAAAGCAGCTTATGATGCCGGATTAACCGTTCTTGGTTTTTCTGACCATGCACCATTTAAAGACCATGACTTCGGTTACCGCATGGATTACGATGAACTTCCTCTTTATTTTGAACAGGTAGATGGATTGAAAGAACAATATAAAAATACTATGGAAGTTAGAAAAGGACTTGAAATAGAATATCTTCCCTACTACTTGAAAAAAAGCTATCCGGGTCATAGGAACTACTATGAATATTTGATTGAAGACCAGAAATGTGATTATCTCCTTTTGGGAGAACATTTTTTTATGGATAAGGATGATTCCATACTAAACCTCTATCATGTAAATAATACAGAAGCCTTTATTTTTTATGCTAAAGCATGTGTTGAGGCTATGAGCACAGGATATTTTGACATAATTGCACATCCCGATCTGTTCGGTGTAAATTCATTCCCTTGGGATAAAAATTGTGATATTGCATGCGACATGATTTTAGAAGGTGCTTTAAAATATAATATGGTAATTGAGTTCAATGCAAACGGATATAGACGTGGCATCCATAATTATCCGGATGGTGACAGATATATGTATCCTTTAAATGCTTTCTGGAAAAAAGTAGAAAATACTTCGATTCCGGTTATTATTGGATCCGATAACCATTCTCCTGAACAGATATGGGATTATGCAATAGAAAAGGCACAAAATTATTTATCAACTATACCTGTTAAACTAATTAAAACGATATAGGAAAACCGATAAAATAAAAAAAATACAATTCCATACAGCCACAAGGAGAATAAATGAATATTAGAGATATTGCAAGAATTGCAAATGTAACTTCTGGAACCGTGTCAAAAGTTTTAAATAACTATCCCGACATCAGCGAGGCTACCAGACAGAAAGTATTAGCTGTTATTGAAGAAAATCAATACTCTCCGGTAACAGGTTCAAGAAATAATACATCCTATTCTACAAACAAAAAGTTAAATATAGGACTAATCATTGAAAGTGTGTATAACCATTTATATGTAGAAATGGAAGATATCATATCTATTCGTTTTCATAATGCCGGATATACTATATTATCATTTCATGATAATTATTTCTCACAGGATAAAAAAGAGAAATTTGAAGAACTGTTGGAATATGCAAATGATCACAATTTATCAGGTCTTGTTTACCTTGGTGGTAATTTTGAAAACATTCCGAGAGAAATTTTTAAAAAACTTCCGTGTCCTACGATTTTTGTAAACACGGTATTGCCTACTGCATATTACGAAACAAATTACTCCAGTATTCAATCTAATCATTTCGAAGCCGGTGAAATGCAGATGAACCAGTTAATAAAAAACGGTCACTCAAACATAGCTCTCCTAATCTCATCATTAATAGATAATAGTGTCTATGGACTCAGATTGAAAGGTTATGAGCAGGCATTGAAAAATGCCGGGTTAGAATACAATCTTAATCACATAGTTGAAGGAGATTATACCTATTCCAAAAGTTACCAGAACATAAAAAATCATCTTGAAAAACACCCTGAAATTTCTGCTGTATGTTGTAGCGCAGACATTATGGTTCCCAGTTTAATAAGAGCAATTCATGACATTTCCAAAGCACCTGGAAAAGATATTGAAATAATAAGCTTTGACGGGCTTGAAATGTTGGAATACTGCATTCCTGCAGTTTCATCTTTTAAACAACCAAAAACTGAAATGGTAGATACCATCTATGACCTTCTGTTAGGACTTATAAATAAAAGCCGAAACAATCAGCATATTACATTCAAATGCAATCTTATTGTTAGAGAATCCTGTAAATGTGATATTTAATTCTATAAAGACAATCATGTGTAAATCATGATTGTCTTTATTTTTTATAACTTTATTATCTTTGTTTCTATCTTCTCACAAAAACTTTCATCATGATCTACCAGTAACATAGTCGGCTGATATTTCAACAATAATTCCTCTATCTGCATCCTGGTAAATACATCAATATAGTTAAGCGGTTCATCCCATATATAGAGATGCGCCGGTATCATAAGACTGGAAGCGATCAACACCTTCTTCTTTTGTCCCTCTGAGAAATCTTCCATATTTTTCTCAAATTGTACCCTGTCCATATCAAGCTGGCGAAGGAGTGCACAAAACAGGCTTTCATCCAGTTCACGCTCCTTGCAGAATTCCCTGATGCTGCCCTTTAAAAAGCCAGTATCCTGATTAATATAGGAAACTGTAAGCCCGCTTCCTGTTTTCAGCAGACCTTCTTCTTTGCCATTTAAAGGACTTTCTCCCATTATATGAGAAAGAATATTTTTTATCAGAGTGGACTTGCCGCATCCATTACTGCCCTTTAAGAAAATTCTTTCGCCCTGGTGCAGTTCAAAGCTGAGATGATCTATCACCGCCTCCTTCGCATCTGTATAGATAAAGGTATAATCTTTGGCAGAAACAAGTACATCCTTATAATATTTTGCAGGATATAATTTCAGATCTGCGGGATTTTCAATATCTACCAGCAGTCCTTCTTTTTCTTCTATCTCACGCTGAATTCTCTTCTCATAGGATTTGACTCTGCTTTGCATCTTCTTGGTTTTTGCACCAATATAAGCTCTGGTTGAGATATCTCTGTCCGGTTCTTTCTTCGGATCATATCCTATCTTGGTATTTTCATTTTGATGTGCCCATCTGGCGCTTTGTTCTGCTGCCCTTTTTAACTGACCTATTTGCCTTAGATGCTTCTCATTTTCCATCTGTGAGAAGTTATCTTTACGCTTTTTATTCTCCCACCAACTTGAAAAATTCCCGCTTTGAATCTCAATTGATTTACGATTGAGCACTAATACATGGTCAATACATGCATCCAGCAGATCTCTGTCATGGGAAACAAGAATAAATCCCTTCTTATCTGCAAGATATCTCTTCACAATCTGTCTTGCCTCATGATCCAGATGATTCGTTGGCTCATCAATTAAAAGAAAATCATTGTCTCCTGCAAACAATATCGCCAACATTACCTTAGTTTGTTCGCCAAAGCTCAAAGTTCCAAATGGACGATACAATATTTCCGCTGATGTCTGTAACTTATCCAGTTCATATATGACACGCCATTCCTCACACCCTGGCTTTAATTCTGCAAGAAACTCTGATGCACATTGTTCCTTTTGCTGCTGTGTGATCTGATATGGAAAATAATCAAATACTGTAGATGTACTGATATTTCCCTGATAAGCATACTTTCCTGATAAAATATTTAAAAAGGTCGTCTTACCCTTGCCATTTCGTCCTATGAAGCCAAGCTTCCAGTCTGTGTCGATTACAAAAGAAACATCTTCAAAGATATTATCAAAACTGCCTTCATAACAAAATGTAAGATTAGAAACACAAATCTGTGCCATACATATTCCTCCTCATCCCAAAACGTCTGTTGCCAAACGATTCTGATTCGGATAACCTGTGTCACTGCCAGACTAAGCAGCCGTATATTATATAAATAAACACGAAAAAAAGAGGTTATGAGAATCATAATCCACTTTTGGCAACATGAAAACGATACCCTTTACAGGGCACTGTCTAAAATCTGTTCATGCTTTCAAAAGTAGATTATTTTCTCATCCTTTCACCTCTTTCTCATTGATACATTTATTATATGCTTATCAGATTATAATATCAACTTATTTTTCAAATAATTCAAATCCCCAGTAATTCCACGCCCAATTACTGTTTTCACCGTTTCTGTCAGTCAATATCAAGTAGTATTTCTGTCTGAAATCCGGCTTTGCATTTATTTTAACTACATCCTGTCCAATATAAGAGGACATCCACATGGGAGTGATCTGATTTTCTGTATATTTGTATACAAAAATATGCTGTGACCATTCCTTTTCATCCTGTTCTATCCAGAATGGTCTGTATTTGCCAAATCTCCCCCTCTTCCAGCATAGAAGAATCAACTCGTCATTGCCGTCACCATCTATATCACAGGATAAGACATCCTGCACTTTCACACCTGTTTGGCTTTTCCAGATGATTTTCTGATCAGAACTTCTGCTTACACTCACTGCTCTGGAAGATAAGGTAACTTCATATTCCCCTGTTGCATCCTTTATCTGCCTTTTTTCCCATGTAACCCAGCCTGGAATCTTATTACATGATATACAGATTAAGCCTGTCATAACGGCGATACCTATACATACCGCCGTTATGACCTTTTTCTTACCATTCATAATGGTAACGATAGCTGTCAGTCCATGCAGGCTGTTTTATATCCGTAGTTTTCTGATATTCCATGTCGTCATTGGCTTCAATTCCCATCATGACTCTCCACTGTGTATCAGTCAGTCTGTCATTTAATGGCTGTTCAAACTGATAGAATGTATACACACTTCCTGAAGCCAGTTTGATTTTCCCATCTACCTGCACAGCAACAATAATCTGGGATGGATCTCCTGTAGCAGCTTCCAGTACACTTCCATTGGGGTCCGTTGCGATATCTACTACCAGTGCCGCAGGATACTCCTCACTGAATATTGTATCAGAATCTGCATTTGCTCTCATGGCATCATACCAGAAATGCTCGATATTACCGCCATATGTTCTGATTAAGTCATATTCTTCGTCTGTCAGTGTTTCATTCTGAAGCTCTTTATTGGATATCGTCTGTAATCGAAGCGCCAGCTCCTCCAATTTAACCAGATTATCTTCATCTGCATCACTTAACATCTGATATTTCTTTAATCCCTGTGCTGTCTGTTCCGCCAGACTGGCAAATCTTTCATAAACAACCGGCTCCGGTTCTACATAACCACGATCATCCGGCTCTTCCTCCATACCGCCTCCCATTTCAGCCATGACCTGTTTGGAATACAGTACTGTATCATGCTTTAATTCTGTATAACTTCCTGCAAAACACTCCAGATTCTTCTTTGCCCATTCCTCATTTTGCATGAACATTGGATATCCCTCTCCCTTTTTCTCTAATAAGGGACGAAGTGTCTGTATCCAGCTTGCATACAGACTGGCATTCCACAAAGAATCATCTGCCTCATTAATACCGGTTCTGAGCTTCTCCATATTTTCCATATATCCCGGATAATCTTCTACTCCATTTTCTTTTAACAGATTCAAGGCAACATCACTGCCAAAAGCAGCCGGTACATCCAGCACATCAGGTAACATACGTTTCTCTCCTGCACTGTTACTCTGAACATTACTATAGATCAGCTTCTGCATGACCATTGCATCAATGGAGAATCTCTGTCCCATGAACCGAAAACCCGGTATTACATTTTCTTCTCCGTCTTCAATAGGAATAGAATTGATCTGAGGTACTGGTAATGCCGCAGTATTGGTCCTATAATCCAAAAAAGCATCTCCATTTCCTATTAAGTCTGTTACTTTGGCATTTTCACCGTAAGCAGCCCTGATAAGCGGTGCATATTCACATACTCCATTGTCATCACTTGCTCCTGCAAAGAAAGAAGTCACACTGTATACAGACTGCCACAGTTCATATGCCTCACTGTCAGAATCCAGTGCTTTGGTAATCAGAAGCGCACTTCTGTCCAGATCTTCTGTTTCCTGCTTAAAATGCATTCTTCCATACCACATCATGGCTTTAAAATATGCCTCTAAATCAGAATCTCCCTCATAATATCCTCTTGGCTTATACTGAGAATAATCCTCTTCATCATCGGTAATCGCTGAAATCATGATTCCCTGTGCAGTCTCTATACGGGATAACTCAGACTCTACGATATCTGACACATAATCCTCTATCTGAACTGTATCATCCAATAATTTTGCCCCCACTGTGAAAAAAGCAACATTTCTCACAGCTGCGCTTTCCCATTCACTTCCTTTAAGCTGAACATACTGCTCCTTACTGTCTTCCAGCATTTTTATTCCAAGCTGTCTGACCTGATCCGCAAGGTATTCTTTTTCAATATTTTTTAATAAATAGGCAAAATAAACATGGTATGTATGCATGAGAGAATCCACAGTCACAAAATTTGGTATCATATTATATCTGTTTCTTTCATATAGATCAAAAAATTCTCTTCCGGCCTCTTCCCTGACTACAAAACCATTTTTTGCAAGTAACTCTGTCATTTTATCATCCAGATAGAACTGCCATAAGTTATCTACATTACTTAAATCCTTCTCCAATGTGTAAGAATCAGCAGCAGGCGATATATTTTCACTGCTGTCTGCTGTTGTAGAAATCAACCTTGGTCGCTGCCCTATTACAGAATACTCTGTCGCTGTATCAGCTTTACTCTGTATTTCTTCCACAGATTCAGTCTGTGTTTCCTCCTGTGTCTTTGTCTGTTCAGATACCACATCCTGATTCTGTACTGCTCCACAACCTGTCAGCATTGCCGCTGTAACAAGTAACGCCACTATCTGTCTTGTTTTATTTTTCATACTGCTCTCCTTATAACATTTCTCTCAACTTCATAGTGTTATAGTATCTACATTTACAGTATATCATATTCTGATTTCCACATACAGTTTTTCTATATATATTGAAGCAATTATATGTTTACTCACATTTCGTGGAAATTTTGTGGACAAAATTTACGTCACCCGACAGAATTTACATAAATGCAGTCCATAATTTACACAATTCTTCCACGAAATATGTGGAAAAATCCACACAAACCACAAGATATCCACATTTTGTTGATATCTTGTGGATATCTCGTAGATGACTGGTAGAAAACTTTTTATGTCAATATCCAAGTACTGAAATTTACAGGGTGGATTGTGTTTATAACCATTCACACACTTATCCACATTTCAATGGATTTTCTGTTTAAAAAAGTTCTTTTTTTACGATTTCCACAACATTGGGGATAAGTTATCCACACATTTTGATTTTATCTGGTCATAAATGTGTATTTCTTTTCCACTTTATTCACATTTCTGTGTAAATGATTTGATTTTTTTATTTTTTTGGGGTACTATGGTTTTATATATATTATTGTAACGATTCAGAGGTAGAGCATGAACGATATTCAAGAGAAATGGAATCAGATTAAGGAAAGCATCCGGACCGAGTACGAATTAACCAATATATCTTATGAGACTTGGATCGCACCGTTAAAATTATATAAGGTAGAGAATAATGTCGTAACGATTATGATTCCTTCCGACCAGGCACAGACCATTAATTATATTTCAAATAAATACGGTCTGTTTTTTAAAGTTACCATTTCAGAAATTATGGACCATGAATATGATGTAACCTTTATTTTGGAAAAAGATACCGCATCCATGGGCAATTCTGAAGTTCAGCCTGCCGGCAGTATCTCTAATATCAATTATGAAAATGCCAACTTAAACAGTAAATATAAATTCGACACCTTTATTGTAGGAAGTAATAATAAATTTGCCCATTCTGCAGCGCTTGCTGTAGCGGAATCTCCGGGAGAAGCTTATAATCCACTTTACTTATATGGCGGTGCCGGACTTGGTAAGACTCACCTTATGCATTCCATTGGACATTTCGTACTGGAACAGAATCCTAATATGAAGGTTCTCTATGTTACTTCAGAGCAGTTTACCAACGAAGTAATCGAATCTATCCGTAGTGGTAATGCAGCTGCCATGACCAAGCTTCGTGAGAAATACAGAACCGTAGATGTACTGCTTATTGATGATGTGCAGTTCATCATTGGTAAGGAATCCACGCAGGAAGAATTTTTCCATACTTTTAATGTACTTCATTCTGCCGGTAAGCAGATTATTCTGTCTTCTGATAAACCACCTAAGGAAATGGAGACTTTGGATGAACGTTTCCGTTCCCGTTTTGAATGGGGACTGATTGCAGATATCCAGCCACCTGACTATGAGACCAGAATGGCTATTCTGCGAAAAAATGCAGAGACCTATGATAAGGAAATTGACGATGAGATCATCAAATACATCGCAACGAACATAAAATCAAATATCAGGGAGCTGGAAGGCGCTCTGAATAAAGTCATGGCAAATGCCCGTCTTAATAAGAAAGAGCTTACTCTTGCTCTGGCCGAAGATGCCTTAAAAGATGTCATTTATCCAGATCAGGTTCGTGAGATTACACCAGCTTTGATCATTGATGTAGTGGCAGAGCATTTCAATGTTCCTAAGGAAGAGATTACTTCCAAGAAGCGTAATTCAGAATATGTACTTCCTCGTCAGATCATCATGTATCTATGCCGTAATATGATTGATATGTCTCAGCAGAGCATTGCCAATCTTCTCAGCAAGAAGGATCATACTACCATTATCCATGGAATCAAGAAGATTGATGAGAAGCTTGCAACAGATGAAGACCTGCGTAATAAAATAGAAACGATCAAGAAGAAGATCTCTCCATCATAGTTTGATTTTTATGTGTATAACTTGTGGTTACCTATGTAGAAATTATGTGGGTAATCCACAATTGATATCTTTTTCTTCTCCATACATCTTTTCTCAGGTTGTGAATGGTTCTGAATAACCTTACTTTTTCCATGTTCTTTTTTCACAGGTTTTTCGAATCGTTTTCCCTGGATTTTATGGCTTCTAATCGGTTATTCACATTTCCACGCCGATTACTATGAATACTACGAATTTAATCTTTATTATATATTTTTTGCAGTTTTTATTTTTTTCACTTTTTTGTTGAAGGGAGTTATTCACATGAAATTAATATGTTCTAAATCTAACTTACTGAATGGGGTTAATATTGTTTCTAAAGCAGTACCCAGTAAAACAACCATGTCTATTCTGGAATGTATTCTGATTGATGCAACGAAGGGTCAGATTACTTTAACAGCCAACGATATGGAGCTAGGTATTGAAACGGTGATTGAGGGTGAGATTATCGAAAAGGGTATTATTGCTCTGGATGCTAAGATTTTCCTTGAAATGGTACGTAAGCTTCCTGATAATGATGTCACTATAGAAACAGATTCTTCCTATAAAACAATCATTACCTGTGAAAAGGCTACCTTTAATATTATTGGTAAATCCGGTGAGGATTTCTCCTATTTACCTCAGATAGAAAGATCTGATTCCATTCTTCTTTCCCAGTTTACTTTAAAAGAAGTCATCAGACAGACAATTTTCTCAATTGCAGATAATTTTACAAACAAGATTTTAACGGGAGAATTATTTGAAATCAATGGTAATCTTTTAAAAGTTGTTTCTTCTGACGGATTACGTATTTCTCTTCGAAGAATAGAACTGAAAAATACCTATCCTGATAAGAAAGTAATTGTTCCCGGCAAAACATTAAATGAAATCAGTAAGATTTTATCCGGTGATGCTGATAAGGATGTCAATCTCTTTTTTACTGACAAACATATCTTATTTGAGTTTGACAATACAACTGTAGTTTCCCGTCTGATTGAAGGAGAATACTTAAAGATTGATAATATTTTATCCGCAGACTATGAAACGAAAGTAAAAATTAATAAAAGAGAATTTTTAAGCTGTATTGACCGTTCTACACTTCTTGTAAAAGAAGCAGACAAGAAACCTATCATTCTGGATATTAAAGATGATGTCATGGAATTAAAAATGAATTCCATTGTAGGTAGTCTGGATGAGGAAATTGATATAGTAAAGAACGGTAAAGATCTGATGATCGGTTTTGATCCGAAATTCCTGATTGATGCATTGAAGGTCATTGATGATGAAGATATTGAGATCAAGCTTCTCAATCCAAAGGCTCCATGCTTTATCAAGGATGAACAGGAAAGTTATATTTATCTGATCCTGCCTGTAACTTTTAGTACAGCTGCCTGATGACATCTGTACAGAATTGACATAATGTATCAATAAATGGTAAGATATAACTGTCTATATTTATGGACAGTTATATCTATTATTCATATTTGTATAGTCGGAAAGGACTTATCATGAAAGAAGTAAGAATTAAAGATGAATTTATAAAGCTTGGACAAGCTCTGAAACTTGCCGGTCTGGTAGAATCCGGTGTTGATGCCAAGTTTGCTGTACAGGATGGTAAGGTTCTGGTAAATGGTGAAGTCTGTACTCAGAGAGGTAAGAAGCTTGTAAATGGTGATGAAGTCACATTTGCGGGCGATACCTTTAGAATTTTGGCATAGAGTTCAGGAAAGAATGAAGCATGATTATCAAATCATTGGAACTTGATCAGTTTAGAAATTATCATTCGTTGTCTATGACCTTTGATTCTGGAACGAATATCCTCTATGGGGATAATGCACAGGGTAAGACCAATATATTAGAGGCTATCTATTTGTCAGCAACAACCAAGTCACATAAGGGAAGTAAGGACAGAGACATTGTACATTTTGGTGCAGAGGAAGCGCATATTCGCACTTATATCGAGAAAGACGGTTTGGAGAATCGTGTAGATATGCACCTTAGAAAAAGCAAGTCCAAAGGAATTGCCATCAATGGTCAGAAGATTAAGAAGGCGGCAGATTTACTTGGGCTTTTAAATGTTGTCTTTTTCTCTCCGGAGGACTTATCCATTATCAAGAATGGACCGGCAGAGAGAAGACGTTTTGTGGACATGGAATTATGTCAGTTGGACAGCTTTTATCTGTACAATCTGAATAATTATAATAAAATTGTAAATCAGCGTAACAAGCTTTTAAAAGAATTGTCCTTTAATCCAGGATTAAAAGACACTCTTTCCATATGGGATTCCCAGCTGTTATCCTATGGAAGCAAGGTTATTGAGCGCAGGATTTCTTTTGTGGAACAGCTCAATGACATTATTTATGATATTCACCGTAAGTTATCTGGAGATAAAGAAGATCTGAGGATCATTTATGAACCGGATGTTACGTTACAGGATTATGAACGCAGATTACAGGAAGGTCAGGACAGAGATATTCGTCTCAAGCAGACAAGTACCGGTCCTCATAGAGATGATTTCTGTTTTAAGGTAGGAGATATTGATATCCGCAAGTTCGGATCTCAGGGACAACAGAGAACAGCAGCACTTTCCTTAAAGCTTTCGGAGATAGAACTTGTAAAGAAAATCACAAAGGATACGCCGGTTCTTTTACTGGATGATGTTTTGAGTGAACTTGACAGTAACAGACAGAATTATTTATTAAACAGTATTGGTGACATCCAGACGATTATCACCTGTACCGGTCTTGAAGAATTCGTAAACAACCGTTTTGAAATTAATAGAGTTTATAAAGTTTCCAATGCAACTGTAACGCAGGAAAACTAAATTGGAGGTTAGAAATGAGTACTGAGTATGGAGCAGATCAAATTCAGATACTGGAAGGTCTTGAAGCAGTCAGAAAAAGACCAGGTATGTACATCGGCAGCACTTCATCAAGAGGCTTGCACCATTTGGTATATGAGATTGTTGACAATGCCGTAGATGAAGCACTGGGAGGATATTGTGATACGATTGATGTTACGATCAATCCGGATAATTCCATAACAGTCATTGATAACGGACGTGGTATTCCTGTTGGTATCAATCATAAAGCAGGTATTCCTGCGGTTGAAGTTGTATTTACCATTCTGCATGCGGGCGGTAAATTCGGTGGTGGAGGATACAAGGTATCCGGTGGTCTTCATGGTGTTGGTGCGTCTGTTGTAAATGCGCTGTCCAACTGGCTTGAAGTAGAGATCTGCAATGAAGGCAAAATTTATAAGCAGAGATATGAGAGAGGACATGTATGTTATCCTCTGAAAGTGATCGGTGAATGTGAACCTGGTAAGACAGGTACGAAAGTTACCTTTTTACCGGATGATACAATTTTTGAAGAGACTGTATATGATTATGACATTTTACAGCAGCGTCTTCGTGAAATGGCATTCCTTACCAAGAATCTCAAGATTATTTTAAGAGATTTAAGACCGGATGATAAGCCAATCGAGAAGACATTCCACTATGAAGGCGGTATCAAGGAATTTGTTTCTTATCTGAATAAGAGCAAGACACCTTTATACGAAGATGTCCTTTATTTTGAAGGCAAAAAAGACAACGTATATGTAGAAGTTGCCATGCAGCATAACGATTCCTATACGGAAAGTGCATACAGCTTCGTAAATAATATCAATACACCGGAGGGTGGTACACATCTTGCCGGATTTCGTAATGCAATTACTAAGACATTCAATGATTATGCAAGAAATGCAAAGCTGTTGAAAGACAGTGAAGCGAATTTAAGTGGCGATGACATCAGAGAAGGTCTGACTGCCATTGTTTCCATTAAGATCGAAGATCCTCAGTTTGAGGGACAGACCAAGCAGAAACTTGGTAACTCTGAGGCAAGGGGAGCAGTTGACAGTATTGTCAGTGAACAGCTTACCTATTATCTGGAACAGAATCCTATTGTAGCCAAGCAGATCTGTGAGAAATCCATTCTTGCACAGCGTGCGAGAGAGGCAGCAAGAAAAGCAAGAGATCTTACCAGAAGAAAAACTGCACTGGAAGGAATGGCACTTCCTGGTAAACTTGCAGATTGTTCTGATAAGGACCCTAAGAACTGTGAAATTTTCATCGTAGAGGGAGATTCTGCAGGTGGCAGCGCCAAGACTGCGAGAAGCCGTGCTACACAGGCTATTCTTCCACTGCGTGGTAAGATATTGAATGTAGAGAAGGCAAGACTGGATAAAATTTACGGCAATGCAGAGATCAAAGCCATGATTACAGCATTTGGTACTGGTATTCATGAAGATTTTGATATCTCCAAACTTCGTTATGACAAGATCATTATTATGACAGATGCCGATGTAGATGGTGCACATATTGCAACACTTATGCTGACGTTCCTTTACAGATTTATGCCGGATCTGATCAAGGAAGGACATGTTTATCTGGCACAGCCACCTCTTTATAAGCTGGAGAAGAATAAGAAGACATGGTATGCATACAGTGATGAGGAACTTTCTAAAATTCTGGATGAAGTAGGAAGAGATCAGAATAACAAGATTCAGCGATACAAAGGTCTTGGAGAAATGGATGCGGAACAGCTCTGGGATACTACAATGGACCCTGAGAAGAGAGTTTTGCTGAAAGTAGCAATGAATGAAGAAGCAGAATCTGAAATAGATCTGACCTTTACGACCTTAATGGGCGATAAAGTAGAACCAAGACGTGATTTTATCGAAGCAAATGCTAAGTTTGCCAAGAATCTCGATATTTAAGTTATAAAAAGGCAGTGTAACCAAAATCCAAGGATTACAAGTTACAGAAAGGCAAGATTATTAATATGGATGATACAATATTCGACAAAATTCAAGAAGTCGATCTGCAAAAAACCATGGAGCAGTCCTATATTGAATATGCCATGAGTGTTATTGCATCCCGAGCACTTCCGGATGTAAGAGATGGTTTAAAACCGGTTCAGCGTAGAGTACTTTATTCTATGATTGAATTGAATAACGGTCCTGATAAGCCACATAGAAAGAGCGCACGTATCGTTGGTGATACAATGGGTAAATATCACCCTCATGGTGACAGTTCCATTTATGGTGCATTGGTTAATATGGCGCAGGAATGGTCAACGCGTTATCCTCTGGTAGACGGACATGGTAATTTTGGTTCTGTAGATGGAGATGGCGCAGCTGCCATGCGATATACAGAAGCAAGATTAAGTAAGATTTCCATGGAACTTCTTGCAGATATTAACAAGAATACAGTAGATTTTGTACCGAACTTTGATGAAACAGAGAAGGAACCTACTGTATTACCAAGCCGTTATCCCAATCTTTTAGTAAATGGTACTCAGGGTATCGCTGTTGGTATGGCTACCAATATTCCACCTCACAATCTCCGTGAAGTCATTCAGGCTGTTGTGAAGATGATTGATAATAAAGTCCAGGAAGACAGAGATACGGATATTGAAGAACTTCTTCCAATCGTAAAAGGACCGGATTTCCCAACAGGAGGAATTATCCTTGGAACCAGAGGCGTAGAGGAAGCATACAGAACCGGTCGTGGTAAGATTCGTGTACGTGGTGTCACCAGTATAGAATCCATGCCAAATGGCAAGAGCAGAATCATTGTATCGGAACTTCCATACATGGTTAATAAAGCCAGATTAATTGAAAAGATTGCCGAATTGGTAAAAGATAAGAAAATAGATGGCATTACAGACCTTCGAGACGAATCAGACAGAGAAGGTATGAGAATCTGTATTGAGCTTCGTAAAGATGCCAATGCCAATGTCATTATGAATCAATTATATAAGCATACACAGATTCAGGACAGCTTCGGTGTTATTATGCTGGCTCTTGTAAACAATGAGCCAAAAGTCATGAATCTGAAAGATATTCTGACTTACTATATCATGCATCAGGAAGATGTAGTGACCAGAAGAACACAGTATGATCTGAACAAGGCAGAAGAACGTGACCATATTTTACAGGGCTTGTTAATTGCACTTGATAACATTGATGAAGTCATTCAGATTATCAGAAGCAGTGAGAATACACAGGTTGCCAAGGACAGATTAATCCAGCGATTCAAGTTGACAGATGTTCAGGCTCAGGCAATTGTAGATATGCGTCTGAGAGCTCTTACCGGTCTGGAAAGAAGCAAGCTGGAACAGGAACATGCAGATTTATTAGAGAAAATCAAAGAATTTAAAGCAATTCTTGCAGATAAGAAGCTTTTACTTGGTGTGATCAAAGAAGAAATCCTGATTATCTCTGAAAAGTATGGAGATGACAGAAGAACCAAATTTGGATATGATGAATACGATATCGACATGGAAGATCTCATTCCACGTGAGAATACAGTAATTGCCATGACCAGTCTTGGATATATTAAGAGAATGACTGTAGATAATTTCAAGACACAGAACAGAGGTGGTCGTGGAATTAAGGGTATGTCTACTATTGATGATGACTATATCGAAGATCTGTTGATGACTACGACACATCATTATCTTATGTTCTTTACGAACTATGGACGTGTATACAGATTAAAGGCATATGAGATACCGGAAGCAGGCAGAACTGCCAGAGGAACAGCTATTATTAATCTGTTGCAGCTGACACCTGGTGAAAAGATATCAGCCATGATTCCAATCAGTGAATATGAAGAAGGCAAGAATCTTTTCATGATCACAAAGAATGGTATTGCTAAAAAAACACCTGTTATTGAATTTTCAAATGTGAGAAAAACAGGACTTGCAGCAATTAATCTTCGTGAAGATGATGAATTAATAGAGGTAAAGACTACAGATGCTGATTCTGAGATATTCCTGGTTACCAAGTATGGCATGTGTATCCGATTCAAGGAAACAGATGTCAGAGCAATGGGCAGAACAGCAATGGGCGTTATCGGTATGAATCTGGAAGATGGCGATGAAATTGTCGGTATGCAGCTGAATACTCAGGGTGACTCTCTCTTAATTGTATCTGAAAAGGGTATGGGTAAGAGAACTCGAATGGATGAATTCAGTGTACAGAAACGTGGCGGTAAGGGTGTTAAATGCTATAAGATTGCTGATAAGACCGGTAATGTAATCGGTGTAAAGGCTGTAAATGATTCTCATGAGATTATGATGATCACAACAGAAGGCATTATCATTCAGCTTCGTATGGAAGATATTTCCATGATTGGACGTAATACATCCGGTGTTAAGATGATCAATCTTGATGAAGGTGTAACTGTAGCAAGAATTGCAAAGGTACGTGAGAAGATTTCTGATGGAATGCAGGAATATGATGACGTAGATCAGGCTGCAGAGAAAGTAAATGAAGAATCTGAAGACGAAGAAGAGGAAAATATCATTTTTCCTATAGAATCTGATGAAGATGAAGAGTAAATAAATAAGCAGCAGAGTTTGAGATTATTTTTCAGACTCTGCTGCTTTCTCATAAAGATACGCATTTCCCATTTTGCCGACTCTGACTACAGTTTTGGTCTCCAGTAGAACATTCAGACCGGTGGTAGCATATTTTTGTGGAATATGAGCGCATTTGGCGTAGTCTTTCGTGGTAAATCTGGCAGGAAGTGTATCTGGTAAGAATTTATGATAATCCTTCATGGTATCAATACGTACTTCATCATAGATATCAACAGGAATGCCATCCATTCTTGAGGAACCTCTTTTTTTGTCATAGCTCCATCCATTAAGATATCTGGTTTCTTCTACATCAATCAGCGAGATAATAAAGTGAAGTCTCGGATTTTGAAGAAACATTTTGATTCTGTATAATTCAGGTATGATCTGATAGAAAGTTCCTGTCTTGGGAGATTTTCTCTTATCAGAGAGTTCCCCCGTTTCTACATCCAGCCAGGATAACCATTTGGTATGCGCAACAGGGTATACGATCGTGACATCATGATTCTGAAGAAAAAAGCTAAGCTTGTCTCTCATTGTATTAAAATTACGTGTCTGTATTTCAAAGATTTCTCCATCTACACAAATATCAGCAACATAAGTTCCAATTCTGATTTCATGATATGCAGGGTTTGGTGCATAATAATATTTAAGGACAGAGTGTATTGTTTTTTCACGCAATGTTCCAATTCCATTTTGTCCTTGTAATGCGCCAATCATTTGCATGCATGCTTCGGAAAAGAGAGCTTTGTCAACAGATTGGCAGACTGTATGGGATTCTGTTTTTTTTCTCATGAAAATATATTCCTTTACATATGGATTCTTAGTTTATCTTATCATAGATACTGTAAAGATTTCAGAATTTTTTATGTTTTTTTTATTGAATATGAAAAAGACTGCATTACAATAAAGAGTAGGGAAGGCATGGTTGGTCAAATGTTTGGATATATAACAGTAAATAAACAGGAATTAAAATTCAAAGAATTTGATATGTATCAGGCATATTATTGCGGTCTATGCAGAGTATTGCGGGAAAAATACGGTTTTAGCGGGCAGTTTACATTAAGCTATGATTGTACTTTTTTGATTTTATTCTTATCAGGGTTATACGAACCGCAGGAAGTGAGAGATAATAGAAAATGTGCACTTCATCCTAAGAAGGGAGCACCGGCATGTATTAACATGTATACAGAATATGCAGCTGACATGACGATACTTTTGAGTTATTATAAATGTGTGGATGATTGGAAAGATGAGCATAAGGCAAGCAGAATGCTTTTTGCAAAGTGGCTTACCGGCAATTATCAGAAAGTACAGGAGAAATATCCTGATAAATGTAAAAAAGTAGAAATCCTGTTTGATAAAATATCGGATTGTGAAAAGAAACAGGAAGAAAGCCTGGATAAAGTATCAGGACTTTTTGGTGAAGTACTGGCAGAACTGTTTGCCTACAAAAATGATGAGTGGGACGCCAGTATCCGAAGAATGGCATTTTTTCTTGGTAAATTTGTATATTTAATGGATGCCTATGAAGATTTGGAGAAAGATAAGAAGAGCGGCAACTATAATCCTTTTGTATTTGTGGAGCAAAACGAGGAATATGAAGAAAAATGTCGTTCCATTCTATCCATGATGATGGCAGAATGTTCAAAGGAATTTGAAAAATTACCAATTATTCATAATATCGAACTATTAAGAAATATACTTTATTCAGGTGTCTGGTGCCGTTATGAGCAGCTACGCATGAAGAAAGAAAGGTTACCCAAATGAATGACCCGTATAAAGTGCTGGGAATAGAGAGAGGAGCAACAGAGGAAGAAATCAAGAAGGCTTATAGAAGTTTAAGCAGAAGATATCATCCTGATGCAAATATCAACAATCCCAATAAGGCACAGGCAGAAGAAAAATTCAAAGAAAATTTTTCTGTGGCGGTCCCTATTATGGAGGACGATAGTGTGAATATAATAAAGAGTAAATATTATGGTATTATCAGAGGTGTTACGGTTGGAATAGCGTTTTTGCTGCAGATTATCACTATGGTGCTTCTTGCCGTATATCTTTTCAGAGGATTTTTTATCATCTATCTGTTAATGGAATTATTGAGCGTTTTAACGGTCTTTGCACTGGTTAATAATGCAGAATCCTATAAAATGTCCTGGATTATTATTATTCTGGTACTTCCGGTAGCAGGATTGTTTTTGTATTTTATGTGGGGACGTAAAAGACGTAATTCCAAAGAAAATAAACGAATATACGAAATTGAATCAGAAATATTTGACCACATGGTCCAGAATACAGAAGTAGCAGAAGATATTCAGAAGCAGCATCCTAATAAGGTTCAGATTAGCCGTTATCTCAGGAAAAAAGGCTTCCCAATCTATAATAATACACAAGTTACATATTATGAGATTGGTGAAGATATCATTCAGGCAATGATAGAAGACTTGAAAAAGGCACAGAAATTTATTTTCCTTGAATATTTTATCGTATCAGATGGAAGAGTATGGAAAGAAATTCTTGAAATACTGACCCAGAAAGTACAGGAAGGCGTAGAAGTCAAATTACTGTTTGATGATTTTGGTACACTGATTATCAATAATCATGCGTTCCGTAAAGATCTGGAGAGCAGAGGAATAGAGCTGCGTATTTTTAATCCAATTCATAAAAATGTGGCAAGATTGTCTTTTAATTATCGTAACCATCAGAAGATTACAGTAATTGATGGCAATATCGGATATACAGGAGGCATTAATCTGGCAGATGAGTACGCCAATTATATTGTGCGTTTTGGACATTGGAAGGATACAGGACTCAGACTTTATGGAGAAGGCGTGTGGAGCTTTACCTGTATTTTTATGGCAATGTGGAAAGCAACAGATGCCGAAAGTGTCTTTGAATATGACAAATATCGTCCTAATGTAAAAGTAAAGGAAGATGGCTATGTACAGCCATTTGCCGGTGGACCTCACAGAAATCCAAGCAATCCGACAGAGGGTGCTTACACCAGAATGATCAACAAAGCCAGGGATTATATCTACATTACGACACCATATCTTGTACTTGATCAAAGTATGAGAGATGATCTGATCAGTGCCGCTCAAAGTGGGGTAGATGTTAGAATTATTGTACCTGGAATTCCTGATAAATGGTATGTGTATATGGTCAATGTATCCAATTATGGCAAACTGATAGAGTCGGGCGTCAGAATTTTTGAATATAAGCCAGGATTTATTCATGCCAAAAATGTTGTTTCTGATGATGAGTGTGCGATTTGCGGAACCATTAATACAGATTACAGGAGTTTTTATCTGCATTATGAATGCGGTGTCTTTTTAAGTGAAATGGGCGCTGTATATGATATGAAGAACGATTTCCTCAGTACGATGGAAAAATGCGAGGAAATACAGCTTGATAAATGGAATAAGAGACCCTGGTATCAGAGATTGATTCAGTTTGTATTAAAAATAATATCACCTATGTTGTAGGAGAATGGAGATATCTATGCGTGAGAAAATAGCAAGATTTATGCAGGGCAGGTATGGTGTGGATGAACTGGCAAGATTCTTAACGGGATTTTCTATGGTATGGATTGTATTGGAATTAATCACCAGAAACCGATTTTTTGAAATTCTGTTCTGGGTAACGGTAGTATGGCTGTATTACAGAATACTCAGTAGAGATTATGGGAAAAGGCAGCAGGAGAACAGCAAGTTCCTGACACTGCGTTATCGTTTTACTTCAAAATGGAATCAGTGGATTCATCCCAAGGGATATACAGCTAAGGGCAGCAGATGGGAGAAATTAAAATATGATCTTGCCCAGAAAAAGGCATATCATATCTATAAATGTCCAGGATGCGGACAGAAGATCAGAATTCCCAGAGGAAAAGGCAAGATTGCCGTCATATGTCCCAAATGTAATACGGAATTTATAAAAAGAAGTTAAAAAAGGTAGCCGATTGGCTACCTTTTTCATGTTCTGAAATTAACCTACAACTTTCTTTACCGCTTCTAATACACGTTCTGCCTGGAAAGGCTTTACAATGAAATCTTTTGCACCGGATTGAATTGCTTCAATAACCATTGCCTGCTGACCCATTGCAGAACACATAATAACCTGAGCGTTAGGATCATTTGCTTTAATTGCTTTAAGGGCCTGGATACCATCCATTTCCGGCATTGTAATATCCATTAATACAAGATCGGGTTTTGCCTCGTTATATTTGTCTACTGCTACCTTGCCATTTTCAGCTTCTGCGGCAACAGTATAACCATTCTTGGATAAAATATCCTTTATCATCATTCTCATAAATGCTGCATCATCGACAATTAAAATATTTTTTGCCATTTTATTTCCTCCTCTGGAATAATTTATAAATAGAATGCGCAAGATCAAACGGGTACAACTGTATAATTGTACTGTCTATCAGATTACCTATTTTCATTTTAAAATTAATTTTCACAAACAGATCATCAGGAATATCATCCGGAAAACGGAACGTGTCAATTTTAACTGATTGAACACTTGGTGGTGAAATCTCAATTTTGCTATCGAACATTTTACTCATTGCGGTAGCAGAACTGGCTGTCATCTGGTTCATCGCCTCGGCTACTGCACTGATATGCAGATCGGTTATTTCACCGGTAGAATATGTTCCTGTACCATCATTTCCCATCATCAGATCAGTAATTATCTTAGCGTCTTCGTCCTTTAATATCAGGATGTTGTTTCCATATAACCCTTGTGTGTATTGAACACGAATCAAAACACATGATTTCTCATAGTCATTTAAGATTTCTGTTTTATGAACAAGGGATACATCAGGTGTTGTAATTGTAATGGGCTGACCAAGCATCATATTCATGGCAGTTGCCGAAGAACCTATTGATATATTGGATATTTCACCAATTACATCAGCTTCTTCTTTTGAAAAATAATCCATATGATGGCTCCTTTTATTCATTTAAAGAATTTGTTGAATACGTCTTCATATCATATTCTACATTTATTTTCTGAATTTGTCTATAAAAGAGTGATATTTTTATTTGAAATTGTTATATAATTAACATAATCACGTTATATAATATAAAAAATAGTTAATACAGACAATTATTATAAATATCAAATGTATTAATTATGTAAAATCTTGAAAAGCGGTTTACAATATCACGAAAAATGTAGTATAACTTAGAGCAGAAGACACTATAGAAATGTCTTGAAAGAATTAGAGTTTTGGAGGAAAGTATGGGAGAGAACGAGTTAAAACAAATATTAAGGGAACATGGTCAGGAGCATATTATAGAAGCATATGATGCACTGGATGAAGCTGGCAAAGAGAAGCTGGCTAATCAGGTAGCCAAGATTGACTGGTCTATGGTCGCAATGGCTGGTCATAAGGAACTTGCCCAGGAAAGAGGTAAACTGGAACCGCTATCTGCATTGGAAGTAAACGAAATCAATGCAAGAAAAGATGAATATGAAGCAAAGGGATTGGAAGCAATCAAAGCAGGTAAAGTAGGTGCCGTATTACTGGCTGGTGGACAGGGAACCAGACTTGGTTCTGATGGACCTAAGGGAAAATACAATATCGGACTGACTAAGGATGTCTACATATTTGAACGTTTGATTCGCAATCTGCAGGATGTGACAGATAAAGCAGGATGCTATGTACCTCTTTATATTATGACCAGCGATAAGAATAATGACGAAACAATTGCATTTTTCAAGGAAAAGTCCTATTTTGGCTATCCTGAGGAATATGTAAAATTCTTTAAGCAGGAAATGGCACCTTCTACAGACTATGATGGTAAATTACTCATGGAAGCTAAGGATTCTCTTTCCTTATCTCCCAATGGTAATGGTGGATGGTTCTATTCCATGTCTGTAACAGGTATTCTGGATGATGTTCATCAAAGAGGTATTGAATGGCTTAATATTTTTGCAGTTGATAATGTACTTCAGAGAATTGCAGACCCAGTATTCCTCGGAGCAGTTCTCACAGAGGGCTTCCTCTCCGGCGGAAAGGTTGTCAAAAAAGCATACCCTGACGAGAAGGTTGGCGTCCTGTGTACTAACCACGGAAAGCCATATATCGTCGAGTATTATGAACTCACAGATGCCATGCGTGATGAGCGCGATGCCAACGGCGATTACGCTTACAACTATGGAGTTACATTAAACTATATCTTCCCGGTTGACAGACTGATGAAGATCATGAATGAAAGTATGCCTCTCCACATCGTCAAGAAGGCTATCCCTTATGTCGGTGAGGATGGAGAGATCGTCAAGCCATCAGAGCCAAACGGCTACAAATTTGAGACACTGGCTCTCGATATGATCGCTTATATGGGAACATGTCTTCCATTTGAGGTCGACAGAGAGAAGGAATTTGCTCCTATAAAGAATGCTACAGGAAATGATTCTATAGACTCAGCCAGAGAGCTCCTCAAAAAGAACGGCTACACACTTTAATCCATGAATATATAACAAAATAACAGGTCGATGGTATATGCCATCGACCTGTTATTTTTATTCTGCCTCATTCTTCTGCTGTTTTTCTTTTTCTCTTCGGAATATCTCATCTATCGCTTCCCTGACAAGCTCTGACATAGATACCTGTCGCACCGCCGCACATTCACTTAGCTTCCGATGAGTATCTGTATCTATCCTAAGTCTCAGGATCGTATCTTTTCTCTTTTCCGTCGGCCTTCCCGGGCCTCTCTTCTTATTGCCATCCGTCATTTCTTTTCTCCGCCATATAATTTATTCCTATCAGAACAGATATTTTACAACACCATTTACCGCATAACACATGAAGTAAAAGCAGCTTCTTATAACTCCATATCCAACTTTTCTGTATACGGCAAATGTCTTTTTTGCAGACGACAGTTTTGAACCAGACTTACTGTTTCTCATCTGCCTGTATAATAGCAACGGCTCATTTATCGCAACCGAGCTTCCGTATTCCTTCAGTATCTGCAACCAGCAAATATAATCCTCATGGATATCGTCGTTGCCCATCGGATATCTGAGTGCAACCTGTCTGTCCATCACAACCGATGAACAATTGATCACATTTCCTCTGAGTAGCATCTTATAGGTGACCTTTTCAGGAACTCCGATCACTTTTCCCGTTCTGGATCCGTCTTCGTTCACAAGCTCCCTGGCCGTAGAACACAGAACCGCACCTGTCTGCTCCATAAGCTTCAACTGTTTAGCCAGTTTATCAGGC
>ENA-ORTG01000761-ORTG01000761.1-human-gut-metagenome-genome-assembly--contig:-NODE-761-length-32978-cov-5.607387_pt1 | contig 32978 bp, 28 predicted proteins | sample MGYA00241906_ERZ509176 | MGnify/ENA primary metagenome ERZ509176 (study PRJEB26280, sample SAMEA2338811) | human gut metagenome | biome: human gut; feature: human-associated habitat; material: faeces...
ACGGCGACTCAGACGAGCCAACTATCCCACCAACTGGGTTTTAAAGTCAATCGTAAAGACGATCTGCGTCTTTTTTCGGAAGCGGCCCGATGGCTGGGAACCCCTTACCGCTATGGAGGTAGCACCCGGAAAGGAGTCGACTGCTCCGGGTTGGTGAATCAGATTTACAAACAAGTCTATCATCGATCCCTCGAACGTTCCAGTAGTGGTATAGCCACCCGCAACTGCCGTAAAATCATGAAAAGCGATTTAAGTAGTGGTGATCTCGTATTTTTCAATACTTCCCGGAAAAAAAGAAAAGGAATAAACCATGTCGGCCTATTCCTTAAAAACGGCTATTTTATCCATGCTTCTACTTCCAGGGGAGTCATCATCAGTAACCTGAAAGAAGATTATTACCGAAAAACATGGAAACAGGGAGGAAGAGTAAAATAAGCCTATTTCAATAATCTCTTCAGAGTCTGCATCAGCTCTTCCTCTTCGATCTCGCCATTCCATCTCCAAAGTTGTTCTCCGGCTTTGTATATCATCATCAAGGGGACAGCCTGCACCTGATAATAATCTACCAACCGCCGGTTAGCCGGATCATCGATATCGAAGCATTGCAAATTCAAATGCTTGTTATTCTCCAGCTTCCGGACGATAGGTAACATTTTACGGCAATGCGGACACCAACTCGCATAAAACATCACAAAAACCGGCAAATTTCCTTTGATCAAAGCCCATAAATTCTCCATAAATACTCTTTTTATTTTAAGAATATACTTCCCTGCTTCCTGAAAAGTTTCGATTTTCCTGTATTTTGTTTTCACAATTTTTATCAGATCGGTAACCGCCGGGAGTTACCTTATCGGCTTTTCATTACAGAACAGGGTATACCTTACACCGGTCTTACCGGAGAAACTTTTACTTCGTTTGTTCCTGCTGTTTATATCGGAGAATATGTTGCCTGTCAGCTGGCTTCTAATCAAGTCAGGGATAAAAAAGGGATATAAAACTTACCCGTGCTCACGCATCTTACAGAAATAATAAAAATCGACCAAATGACCATTCTTGACTGCAGCATGATGCAAAACAGCTTCCTGTCGATACCCCGCTTTTTGCGATACATGCATAGAAGCGGGATTCGTACTGAATACAATCGTGTACAATTTTTCGTAATGAAAATTTTGAAAAGCATATTCGGTGATATCCTCCAACACTTTACTCATAATGCCATGCCCCCAATATTTTTCCCCGATCCAATATCCCACCTCGGCAGTCACTCTTTCTACATCTCCTTCGGATCCGAATCCGATACTTCCCACCGCTTTTCCTTCAACCTCGATAGCAAAACGCATCGGTTTGCCCGGCATAGCTTTTACCATACTGATGTAATCGAATGCATCCTGTTTGGTATAGGGATGCGGAAAATTATCCATTAAGTTATTCCAGATTTTGTTGTTATCGGCATTTTCTGCCAAGGATTCACAATCGGAGTAACTGAATTCCCGGATGACATACCCTTCTCCCTCGATCCGCACTCCCTGTTTTTTTCCCTGTAAAATAAAGAACTCATCTGCCCCACTCGTCGATCGGGGCAACTCGGTTTTACCTGTTTTCATAGTTGTCAGATTCTTTCGAATCTCTCCTTTTTCAGATTTGTTTGTTTTAATTTTAAACGCCACAAACATACAGAGATATTTCATCGGGTGTAACTATTTTTCCTCAAAAAAAATTCATCCGACGAAAGATATTTCTGACATTCCGAAAACCGGATATTCAAATAATTTTATACATTCGCGATTTGGATGATCACGAACAGATGAAATATAAAACACTGATAATCAAAGGTATTTTTCAATCACTTGACGAATTTGTGTTGCTTGCATCGCCCCACTCTGCCGCCAAACCATTTTACCTGCTTTGAATAACATCAATGTCGGTACCGCCTGTACCTGATAGGAATTTACCAACTGCCTGTTGACCGGGGAATCGATATCTATTTTCACAATTTTCACCCGCTCCCCCAACTGCTTTTTCAGGCCTTCCAATACGGGATGCATCATTTTACAAGGTCCGCACCAGGTAGCGAAAAAATCTACGAACACAAGGGTATTTCCCTGAATGATGTCTTCGAATTTTGCCATAACTTTATGCTTTAGGTCTGCTTATTTATATCGCAGATCATGCTGACAAGTTACGCTTATAGGGACTCTATTTTCAATCGGTAGTCGGATCCAAAATTGACGATATAAAAACCCTGATTTTCTTTACCGGCTTGACCTTCCATCTTTTGAAAATAAAAACGCGAAAAATCACCGTTACGCGGATAAAATTCAAGTGCATCCAGTGTCCGGTCCCGGTATTTTGCCGCCAATTCAATAAAATAAAGACTCATATCGAAAGCCTTATAGGCCAGATTATTCGGTTCGGTATAAAAATATTTCCGGTATTTTAAGGCAAACCGTTTGGCAGGCTCCGTGGTATTGTCCACATAACTATAGGTAAAGATCTTCGTATTCAGTTTGAAATAAGTCTCATGATCTACCGAAGTAAAGGCCTGCCATTCCGGGAAGCCGACGACGGTAATCCGATAACCATCCGTTAAAGCCGATAATACCGGTAATATCTTACTGACTTCAGCTTCTTTCGTAGTAGGCAGAATGATTATATTTTCCCGGTCGGGCAACAATTGCAAACGCAATCCATCCAACGGAACTGCCGAAGTATTCCAATCATAAAAATTCATACTGCCGATCCGATGCATATACTCCTTAAACAAGCGAATATCTTCCAGGTCTGAATGACTGACCTCGTTCCCTGTCAGATTCAGACAAACCAGATTCGCTTCTTCCGCTTCTTCGCGCAACCAATCACTCATCGCAACAGTCAGTGCTTTCATAGAAGGGTTGACCTGGATAAAATCAGGATACACGCCAAATTCTTCACTTCGGGAAGATAAGGGATAAATGACCGGGATATTTTTATTCGTTAAATCATCCATTAAGGCCTTATACACCGAGCCATATACCGGACCGATGATCAGGTCGGGATGAAACCGGTCGATTTCATCGACCATAGTATACATTTTCTCTGCACTCCGTTCGGTATCGAAAACCTTCAGGTTAACTTTGTATCCTTGATTTTTCAAGCTGTCCACCGCCAGCAATACCCCTTCATAAAAAGAAATAAATTGCTCGGAGCGGGCAGAAATCTGTACCGGCATTTTTTCCACCAGCGTATCGACAAATACAGGATAATCTTTTGCAGAAAAAGGGAGCAGTAAAGCCACCTTCACAAAAGGATCGACAGGCATCACTACTTCGGAGATATAATCCGGAATCTCCATTTTATCGGTAGCCCCGATAACAGTCGTAGTCTCTTTTTCCGGTTCTTGTTCCGTTTTTTCGTTTTTTTGCATCAGGGCATTTTGCAGGATATCGGTCACGGACGCTTCTTCCACTTTTTTCACGCTCTCGTTTCGAACCGGACGCTCAGGGCGAATCTCCTGCTTTTTTCCCACCGAAGCTTCGATTTCTTCTTCACCCAATACAGAAAGATCGATTTCAGCCAAAGGCAACTTCACCACAGCTCCTACCGCCAGGGGTTGATTCTGGGCATATCCTTCATTGAATTTCAATAAACGTTTCGGTTTTATCTTATAAAGCCGGGCGATGGAATAGAAAGTCTCTCCTTTAACCACTTTGTGATAATAAAATTTGTCGTCCTGTTGCACAAAAGGATCGGTATAAGGCACTTTCAATACCTCGTATAAACTCAACGCATTATCTTTCTTATCATTTAAACTCTTTACCTCGTCGATGTTCGCTCCGTATGCCTTACATATCGAATACAAAGTCTGACCGGGTTGCACGGTATGCAAATAATAACTCTTTCCCCGAATCACAACGATATCGTTGGACTTTGTTACCGCAGTCCCTTGCCCGATTACCTGACCGCAAGACCATAAAAGCAAAAACAGAAATAATAATTTTAGCATAGCTATTCCTATTAATAAGCAGCAAATTTAGAAAAAATAGTAGATAATTTAAAAATCTGCGCTATTTTTGCAAGTTGATGAACCCAGGCTTTCACAACAAAGGCCATAAACCAAATTGTAACCGATGAAAAAATTTCCGGCAAGACTCACCTTTTACCTGCTGAATCTGTTAGCAGCCATTCTTCTCGTTTGTGTGATAGGTTATTTTGTTCTATCCCATCTGGAGAGTTATACCCAACACGGACAATTTATTCCGGTTCCTGCCTTTAACGATTTGACAGTGGAGGAAGCACACGCGGTAGCCCGGCATGCTCATTTAACTGTTGTGGTGACCGACTCCCTGTATGACGATGCGGCCAAACCGGGAGTCGTGCTCGAACAATCACCGGTAGCCGGAGCACACGTTAAAGAAAACCGTCTGATCCATCTGATCATCAATGCCCATAACCCTGAAAAAGTGGTTTTCCCGAACCTGCAGAATGCTGCTTACCGGCAGACACTGCAAACCCTGACCAGCCGGGGATTCAAAATCGGTCATATCGAATATGCCCCGTCTGAATTTCATAATCTGGTATTGGATCTTAAACATGACGGAGAAAATATCGTTCCAGGGAGCTTATTGACCAAAGGAGCCGTTATCGATATCGTGTTAGGAAGTGGAAATGGAAGGAATACAGTCGTTCTCCCGCAACTGACCGGGAAAAATCTGCAGGAAGCCCTGGATATCCTCCATACAGAAAAAGTGGATCTTCTTATCATTGATGTAATGATGCCCCGTCTTGACGGGATCCGGACAACCGTGAAGATCCGGGAAAGCAATCCGCTGCCTATTATTATCCTGTCCGCAAAATCTGAGGACACGGACAAAATCCTGGGGCTGAACATGGGCGCGGACGATTTCATCGCCAAGCCCTTTGACCTGAACGTGTTGACGGCGAAGGTGCAGGCCATGCTCCGCCGCACCTACGATCTCGGCGGGCAGGCGCGCCTGCTCCAGCATCGGGACGCCGTGCTCAACACCGACGACAGCACCCTCACCTATCACGGGGAGCGGGTGGAGCTGACGAAGAACGAGTACCGCATTTTGCAGGTGCTGATGGAGAACAAGGGCAAGACCGTCTCGCGCGACGTGCTGATGCAGCGGCTGTGGGAGTCGGACAGCTTTGTGGACGAGAACACGCTGAGCGTGAACGTCGCGCGCCTGCGCAAAAAGCTCGACGGCGCGGGGCTTGAGAACTTCATCGCCACGAAGAAGGGCATGGGGTATATAGTCGAATGAAGCTGCTGTGGGAATATATAAAGTGCCGCCGGTTCTATGCGCTGCTCCTGCTGGTGCTGGACGGGCTGTTCACGCTGATGTTCTGGCTCACGCAGGCGGACGGCTCGGCGCCGATGTATATGCTGCTGCTGTTCACGGTACTGGAGCTTGCCGCCGCGGCGATCGACCTGCGGCATTTCGTTGAGCGTGATCTTGAAGTTGGGTTCGCGCAGACGGAACTCGGCTTCGAGATCGGCGGCGAAAAGTTTGTAGCGTTTGATGAACTCATCCTTGAACCGGACCGGAACGCCGAAGATCGCATAGGCCTCGCGGGGAATCGCATTGCGCAGGTTGCCGCCGTCGAACCAGCTCAGCTTCAGCTCGTAGCTCTGCATGCCGTCCCACAACAGACGTGCGACGGTCTTGTTGGAATTGACGCGGCCCTTGTCGATGTCGTCGCCCGAATGTCCGCCCTGCAGGTCCGAGACATCGACCCGGAAGAAGGCGTAGTTTTTCGGAGCCTCCTCCATCGTATAGCGGAACGTGGCGACCGTGTCGATGCCGCCGGCGCAGCCGATGAAGATTTCGCCCTCGTCCTCCGAATCGAGGTTGATGAGGTATTTGCCCGTAAGCATATGTTCGCCCAACTCGAAGGCCCCGGTCAGCCCCGTCTCCTCATCGACCGTGAAGAGCGCTTCGACGGGGCCGTGCTCCACGGAGGGGTCGATCAGGACAGCCAGCGCGGCGGCCATGCCGATACCGCAGTCGGCGCCGAGCGTCGTGCCTTCGGCCCTGACCCACCCGCCGTCGATGCGCGTGCGGATCGGGTCCCGGTCGAAATCGAACTCCACGTCGGAGTTCTTCTCGCAGACCATGTCCATATGCGACTGGAGGATAACCGTCGGACGGTTCTCGAAGCCCGGCGTAGCGGGCTTGCGCATCACCACGTTGCCGATGGCGTCCTTCTTGTATTCGAGATTGTGCTTCCGGGCGAAATCGACCAGAAATTCGATGATCCTGTCCTCCTTCTTCGAGGGGCGCGGAACCCGTGTGATGGCATCGAATTGTTCCCAGACGATGCGGGGTTCCAGATTGGTAATTGCTGACATATCCTATGATAAATTAAAGTCCGTTCTTCATCCCCCGCCGGATTTCCGGAACGTTCTGCGAATCCGGCTCCGCAGAGCGAGGGTATTTTTTACAAAGATATTAAAAACAGCGCAATTTTCGGTATCTCAGGTCCTGTTTTTTGCAGCGGAAACGCGGCGGGCAAATAAATTTGCTTTTACATGCCGGTTCGATTATCTTTACGCAAAAAAACGGAGACCATATGACCGATTTCAGGATAGGACACGGATACGACGTGCATGCGCTGGCGGACGGCCTGCGGCTGATACTGGGCGGAATCGAGATTCCCCACACGAAAGGATGCGTCGCGCATTCGGACGGCGACGTGGCGATACACGCCGTATGCGACGCGCTGCTGGGCGCCGCGGCGCTGGGCGACATCGGGCTGCACTTCCCCGACACGTCGGACGACTTCGCGGGAATAGATTCGAAAATTCTGCTCCGCAGGGTTGCGGCGCTGCTGCGCGAACGGGGATACGAAATCGGGAATGTCGATTGTACGATCCGGATGCAGCGGCCCAAGCTCCGGCCCCATATCGACGCGATGCGCGCCGCAATGGCCGGTGCAATGGGCGTAGGCGATGACCGGGTGTCGGTCAAAGCTACGACCACAGAGCATCTCGGTTTCGAAGGGCGCGAGGAGGGAGTTTCCGTCTCGGCCGTGGCATTGATCTACAAAAGCTGAGCCAAAACGGCTTGGCGAATAAAAAAACGGAGCGGCTTTTCGGGGCCGCTCCGCCTGTTCCGGGATTTTCCGCCGGCGTCAGTCTATCCGCCGGAACTTCGGATCGCCCATCCGCTTGTTCCACAGCCAGCCGACGTAACGCATCGTAACGTCGGGCGTCAGCAGCGTCAGCACCGTCTCGCCGGTAGCCGTCGAAACGGCAAATTCGGCGTGATAGACCCTATTGCCGTCGGCGACATCGAACGAGATGCACCACCCCCACTGCAAGCGCGCGGCCTGATAACTGCGGATCGACATCGAGTCGAAATTGAGCATTTCGACGTATTGCGTAACGCCCCGTTCGGTAGGCAGGTGGATTTCGACGTGATCGACGAACATGCCGAAAAAGAAGTAGTCGGCATAGATGCTGCGGATAAGGCCGCCGGGAATCTCCTGCATGCTGTTCGGAAAGAACATGTAGTCGCGCGACTGCACCAGCGAGTCGATCTTCTGCGCATAGAGTCTAGCCCGGTAGGCCCGGCGTTCGGGGCGAGTCATGCCGCGGGCTGGGTCTTCATAGACCGTCGTGTGCTCGACGAGCTGCACGGGCTGCTGCTGGACGGGAACCACGGTCGTCTGCGGCACGCTGTCCACGGCCGAAGTGCCCAGCGAAAACTGCGGGGAGGACGGAACCTGCGGAGAGGATGAAGCTTGCGGAGATTGGGTGGCCGCTTGCGGAGACGGTGCAGCCGCTTGCGGAGACTGGGCGGCGACCGGCATCAGCCAGAAAAGAGCCGCCGCGCAGAGGAGCGCCCGGCCTGTTTTCAACCGCCGCAGGACAAAAGCCCCCGCCGAAGCGGGGGGTTCTGACTGCGGACTGCATTCCTGCGGTTCCGGCACAGCGTCCGGCGTGCGGTCTTCCGCAGGATGCCGCCGGAAACGTTCCGGACTTGCCGGCACGGCGGCGCGGCGCACTGCCCTGCCCTCCGGCGACGGGGTGCGGAACCCCGTCCGGCTTTGCAACCCGGATTTCATACTAATAGAGCTGAGAAATGCTTCCGGAGTACTCCACGGGGTTGTACCACGGATTGGTGATCGTCAGGTTGGCGCCGCCCGTACGGGTGAAGATCTCGAAGGTGAAGGTATAGGTCGAAGCCGAGAAGAGCGAAGTCGAGAAGGTCACCATCCAGCCTTCGTGGGTCTGCTCGGTCGTATATCCCTGCACGTTGGGAACCGTATAGTTGAGTATCATGACGTAGTAAGGCGGCACGTAGCCTTTGATGTAAGGCAGGCAGATGTCCACCGTACCGTCCCATACTCCGACGTTGAAGGCCGGATTCATGATCTGACGCATGGGGCCGGCCGGCTGGCGCTGCATGGTCTGGGGGTTGAACTGGAAATTGCGCGAAAGGATGACCGAATCCATCGTTTTCTCAAAACTGGCGATACGGTCCGCACGTCTTTTCTCACGCACCTCGCGGCGCTCTTCTTTGGGCGACAGATTCTTTTTCTGTCCGATCACGGTAGCGCCGACTACGCAGAGCAGCAGGCCCACGACGATAATAACTGTTTTTTTCATAGCACATAAAAGATTTGTACGGCTATGAAGTGCAAAATCGGTGCCTAACTGCTTAGCGTAGTGACTAAAGTCCCAGTTTTTTCAGGAATTCGCCCGTGTAGCTGCGTTTGCAGCGGGCTACCTCATGCGGCGTACCGGCGGCGACGATCTCGCCGCCCGCGGCTCCGCCTTCGGGTCCGATGTCGATGATATGGTCGGCGACCTTGATGACGTCGAGGTTGTGCTCGATGACGATGACGGTGTTGCCGCGCTCCACGAGTTTGTTCAGCACCTCCAGCAGCAGGCGGATATCTTCGAAATGGAGTCCCGTCGTAGGCTCGTCGAGGATATAGAGCGTGCGGCCCGTGTCGCGCTTCGAAAGTTCGCTCGCCAGCTTGATGCGCTGGCTCTCGCCGCCCGACAGCGTGGTGCAGGGCTGGCCGAGGGTCAGATAGCCCAGTCCCACTTCCTGAATGGCGCGGAGTTTCTGGTAGATGTTGGGAATGTTTTCGAAAAACTCCACGGCCATATTGACCGTCATGTTCAGCACGTCGTCGATATTCTTGCCCTTGTATTTGACTTCGAGCGTCTCGCGGTTGTAACGGTGTCCGCCGCACGTCTTGCAGCGCACGTAAACGTCGGGCAGGAAGTTCATCTCGATGGTCTGCACGCCCGCGCCGCGGCACTCCTCGCAGCGGCCGCCCTTGACGTTGAACGAGAAGCGGCCCGCCTTGAAGCCCCGGATCTGGGCGTCGGGCGTCATTTCGAAGAGTTTGCGGATGTCGGAAAAGACATTGGAATAGGTCGCCGGATTGCTGCGCGGCGTACGGCCGATGGGCGACTGATCGACGACGACCAGTTTGTCGACATGTTCGATGCCCTCGACGCTGTCATACTCCAGCGGCTGGGCGAAAGAGCGGTAAAGCTCCTTCGAGAGGATCGGCCGCAGGGTCTCGTTGACGAGCGTCGATTTGCCCGAACCGCTGACGCCCGTGACGCAGACGAACTTGCCCAGCGGGAATTCGGCGGTCACGTTTTTGAGGTTGTTGCCCTTGGCTCCGCGGATCACGATGCTCTGGCCCGTCCCCTTGCGGAGCGTTTCGGGAATTTCGATGCGGCGGCGGCCCGTCAGGTAATCGGCCGTGATGGAGTCGGACTTGAGAATGTCATCGAACGTTCCGGCCGCAATGATATTGCCGCCCTTGCGGCCCGCGCGGGGACCGACATCGACGATGAAATCGGCGGCGCGCATCATGTCCTCGTCGTGTTCGACGACGATCACCGAGTTGCCCGCGTCGCGCAACTCTTCGAGACTGCGGATCAGTTTGCGGTTGTCGCGCTGATGCAGGCCGATCGACGGTTCGTCGAGAATATAGAGCACATTGACCAGTTTGGAGCCGATCTGCGTAGCCAGCCGGATACGCTGACTCTCACCGCCCGACAGCGAGCGCGACGAACGCGAGAGCGACAGGTAGCCCAGCCCCACGTCCATCAGGAAGCGCAGGCGTTCGCGGATCTCCTTGACGACCTCCTGCGCGATCTTCCACTCCTTGTCGGTCATATGCTCCCCGATACGGGCGGCCCACTCCGAAAATTCGGAAATCGACATGGCCGAAACGTCGGCGATACTCAGGCCGCCGATACGGAACTGCAGGGCCTCCTTTTTCAGGCGCGTGCCGCCGCAGACCGAGCATTTGCGGTAGACGAGGAACTGCTCGCGCCACTTCTGGCCGTGTTTGGAGTCGTCGTCCTCGGTGCGGCCGATGTATTCGGCAACGCCCTCCCACGAAACGAGGTGGTTGCCGCCCGACGAACTGAACTCCGAGAGGTTGATCGTCAGCGGCTCGGAATCGCCGTAGAGAACAGCGTTCAGACCTGCTTCGGGCAGCGTGCCGACGGGGTCGTCGAGCGTGAAGTCATAACGGCGGCCCAGCATTTCGAGGATGGCGAAAAGCATGTTGTTGCGGAACTTGCCCAGCGGTTCGACGGCCCCTTCGCGCAGCGAAAGCTTCATGTCGGGAATGATCTTCCCGACGTCGAACACCGCCTCCTCGCCCAAACCGTTGCAATGGGGACAGGCGCCCTGCGGCGAGTTGAACGAAAAGGTATGCGGCGCGGGGTCCTCGAAAGCCACGCCCGTCGAGGGGCACATCAGATGGCGCGAATAGAAACGCTGCTGCTCGGTGCCGTAATCGTAAACGGCCATCGTGCCCTTGCCCTGCCGCATAGACTCCCTGAGCGAAGTCATCACGCGGTCGCGGGCGTCCTCGGCCACGACGAGCCGGTCCACGACCAGATCGATCGTATGGATTTTATAGCGGTCGAGACGCATACCGGCCGAAATCTCGCGGATCTCGCCGTCGATGCGCGCATAGATATATCCTTTCTTGGCCAGCGACTCGAACAGTTCGCGGTAGTGGCCCTTGCGGCCCTTCACGATGGGAGCCATCAGGGCGATTTTACGCCCGGCAAAGCCCGTCATGATCAGCTCGGCGATCTGCTCGTCGGTGTAATGCACCATCTCCTCGCCCGTGACGGGCGAATAGGCGCGCGACGCGCGCGCATAGAGCAGACGCAGGAAGTCGTTGATCTCGGTAACCGTGCCGACGGTCGAACGGGGATTCTTGTTGGTCGTCTTCTGTTCGATGGCCACCACGGGGCTGAGACCCGTGATCTTGTCCACGTCGGGACGCTCCATCGTCCCCACGAACTGACGCGCATAGGTCGAGAGCGTCTCCATGTAGCGACGCTGCCCCTCGGCGTAGATCGTGTCGAACGCGAGCGACGATTTGCCCGAACCCGAAAGGCCCGTTATGACAACCAGTTTGCGGCGCGGAATCTCCAGATCGACATTCTTGAGGTTGTGGACCCGTGCGCCCAGTATTTTGATCGTATCTTCTTTCATCATCGTAATTAAACGCACCGGAAGCTCCGTTTATTGAGCGGAGCGGATTTTTCCGGCGGGAATATCGTACAAAGATACGACATATGCGGCGCAAAACAAAACGAACAGAAGAAAATTCGGCCGGGACAAGATGCGGCGCAACTGCCGGAAAGACAGAGCCGGAATACGAAGAAAAGCAAAGCGGAATTCCGAAGAGACAGCAGCCCGGAACTCCGAGAAAAAGCAGGCCCGGACGCCGAGGAAGAACAGGCCCGGACGCCGAGGGAAAGCAGGCCCGGACGCCGAGGGAAAGCAGGCCCGGACGCCGAGGAACTGCGAGAATCCAAGCCGGGACTCCTTAAAGACAGCGACGTGCCTCTGAAGAAAAACCGGATCGGGCCTCTAAAGAAAAAACACAGGACCAAGCCTCCGACGGACAGCGGAGACGGGAAACGGGAAAAGCACAAGCCGGGGTTCCGAAAGACAGCGGAGCCGCGGACAGGCAGGACGGAGCTGGGACCGGAAAGCCGTCAGAGCCTCAGCACTTCAGTTCGAAGTCGTCGGCATCCATCCATGCGGGGAATTTCTCCTTGAAGGCCGCCTGAGCTTCGGAGTCGAATTCGGCGATCAGCGTCCGTTCGCGGTCGCCGGCGTCGGCCAGCGTACGGCCGGCGAAGTCGATCAGCGCCGAATCGCCCGCATAGCTTGCGTCGGGATCCGTACCTACACGGTTCACGCCCGCCAGATAGCACTGGTTCTCGATGGCACGGGCGCGGAGCAGCGTGCGCCACACCTCGCGCCGGTCGTCGGCCCACGAGGCACTGCACAGAATAGCGTCGTAATCGCCCCGGTTGCGGCTCCACACCGGAAAGCGCAGGTCGTAGCAGACCAGCAGCAGGAAGCGGAAGCCCATGTATTCGACGATCACGCGTCGGTCGCCGGGCGTATAGTCGCGCGCTTCGCCGCCGGGGCGGAACAGATGGCGTTTGTCGTACCACGCCGTCTCGCCCGAAGGTTTGACGAAGAACATCCGGTTGCGGAACCGCTCCTGCTCGGCGACGACGACACTGCCCACGACGGCTCTGCCGTACTGCGCGGCCCAGCGGCGCATGGTCGTGACGACCAGCCCGTCGGCCGGTTCGGCGACGCAGGCCGGACGCAGTTTGAATCCCGTGGCGAACATTTCGGGCAGCACGACGACATCGGCATCGGCGGCGGCCACGATCGGCTCCAGACGTTTCAGGTTCCGGGCGGTGTTTTCCCACTCCATATCGACCTGACAGATAGCTACGCGTATTTTCATAGGGAACTTCTCTTTTGCAACAAATATATGAAATTTTCTTACAGTTTGCACTTTTTGCAAGAAAAAAGCGAGACATCCTATAAGACATCCCGCAAATTTCATGCGATCCGCGCATACCGACGCGGCGCGGCGTAAGCCGGAACAGAGCGGCGAACCGGGTCAGCTTTCTCCGAGCCGCCACACGGTAACGGACGAAGCGTTGCTCCGCTGGTGCAGCACCGAGACTTTGCAGGGCACGAAATCCGAAGCGCCGCACGTCCAGACATCGACGAACTGCTGGGGGCTGCGCTCCGCAAGCGGGAACCATGTGCTCTGCACCTGAATCATCACCCGGTGTCCGGCGCGGAACGTATGCGCGATGTCGGTCATGCGGAACGGCACGCGGGCCGGAACGCCCGGCGTAAAGGCTTTGGGGCGCGAGAACCCGTCGCGGAAACGCCCCCGCATCACGTCGCCGCGCACGAGCATCCGGCAGCCGGACTGCGGATCGTCGTCGGGAAAAACGTCGATCAGCCTGACGACAAAATCGGCGTCGGTGGTCGAAAGGATCACCTCCAGCTCGACATCGACGGGTCCCGCGAGGGTCATATCCCCGTCGAGCGGCTCGGTGACGAAGGTCAGCACATCGGAACGGTCCGACACGAAGCGCTGGTCGGCGAGCATATACTCTTTGGGGCGGCGTTCGCCGAAGGATTCGATATAGGGCACAGGGTCGGCCGGATCGGACGTATAGGCGGAGGCGGAGCTTTTGGCCGTCGGGCGGCGGGTTTCGAGACGTCCGCCGTCGGAGAGGTAGAAGGTGAGCTTACGCGCTTCGCGCGGCGTCCAGCGGTCGAAAGCATGCCAGCGGTTGTCGCCCGACGAGAAAACCGCGGCGGCGGGAAGCGGGTCCGCGGCGCCCTCGCCCTTGAGGTAATGGTCGAAGAAAGGGAGTTCGAAATGCTCCATATAGTATTCCCACGCCGCTTCGCGCCCGAAATCGAACGCTCCGAGTTTTCCGCTGCCGTTGCGCCATGCTCCGTGCGCCCAAGGTCCCACGACCAGATGGCACGGCGTTGCGGGACTTTGCCGGACCATGGCCCGGTAGAGGTTCCACGCCCCGAAACAATCCTCGGCGTCGAACGTCCCTCCGACGACCAGCACGGCCGGCTGTACGTTGTAGCAGGCCCTGCGCAGGTCGCGCGCCTGCCACCATGCGTCGTAGGAGGGGTGTTCGGCAAGCTCTTCCCAGAAAGGATTGGGACGCTGAAGTTCCGTAAGTTCGGCCAGCGTCGCATGTTCCCGGAAGAACGACCACTCGTCGGGGCGGGTCCGCTTCGACATCGGGGGCATCTTTTCGGTCGGAGTATGGCCCGGAGGGGTGTTCATGCCGCTCAGGAAACGGTAGGAGTCGGTGAGCATCAGCACGCCGTTGTGGCGGACGTCGTCGCCCATGAACCAGTCGGTGACAGGAGCCTGCGGCGAAACGGCCTTCACCGCAGGATGGGTGCAGAGACCGCCCATCATGGCGTAGAAGCCCGGATAGGAACTGCCGGCGAAACCTACCCTGCCGTTGTTGTGCGGCACATGTTTCACGAGCCACTCGACCGTATCGTAGCTGTCCGTCGTCTCGTCCGTTTCGCCGTATCCCGCAGGGCGGACATGGACGAATTCGCCCTCGCTCATAAAGCGGCCCCGCACATCCTGCATGACGACGATATAGCCGCGGTCGATATAACTGCGCATATAGCCGCTCCCGAAGCTGCGGGGAAACTCGCCGGGACCGTAGGGGGCGCAGCCGTAGGGGGTGCGGAAAATAAGGATGGAGGCTTTGGCATCCGTTTTGGGCGTATAGACCGCGGTATAGAGTTTCACGCTGTCGCGCATCGCGATACGGTATTCGGCCTTGTCGTACAGTTCATCGACGGGCTGCCGGGCAAAGGCCGCGGCCGCCGTGAGCAATCCTGCGAGCAGGAGTGCGGAAAATAGGCGCAGCTTCATGGTCGGGAGTTTTCGGTTAGTGTCCGAAAGGTACGCTTTTTTCCGCAATAGCCAAAGCCTCGGCGGAAAATCGGATTCATTCGAAGCGGCGGGTCCGATCTATTCCCGCGCGGAAAGTTGCATAGCCGCGAAATTAAACGTACTTTTGCAGTCGGTCAATTCCGACAAACGACAATATGCTCAGAGCAGGACGCATCCAGAAACTCACCGTAAGCCGCATCTCGGATTACGGATTATACCTTGCGGACGAGGAGCAGAACGAGGTTCTGCTGCCCAACCGCTACATATCCCTGACAGACAAGCCGGGCGACGAAAAGGAGGTCTTCCTCTACCACGACTCCGAAGACCGGCTGGTGGCGACGACCGAAACGCCGCTGCTGCGCGTCGGCGAGGCGGGTTATCTCCGCGTCGTGGACAAGACGGCCCACGGGGCGTTCCTCGACTGGGGGCTGTACGGCAAGGATCTTTTCCTGCCTAACCGCAATCAGCAGGGCGGCATCATCGCCGGACGGAGCTACATCGTCTACCTCTACGAAGACAGCGTCACGGGCCGCTGCGTGGCGACCTGCAAGCTCAAGAGCTTCATCAACAACGACAGCATCACGGTGGCGCCCCGTCAGGAAGTCGATCTGCTCGTGGCTTCGGAGAGTCCGATCGGCTACCGCGTGATCATAAACAACCGGCACTGGGGCATGCTCTACCGCAACCAGCTGTTCCGCCCCATAGCGGTCGGAGACCGGACGAAAGGTTACGTCCGCAAACTCACCGAAGACAACCGCATCGACGTCAGCCTCCAGCAGGAGGGTTTCGCGCAGGTGAAGGACTCGGCGGAGGTTTTGCTGCAGCTGGTCCGCGACAACGGCGGCTTCCTGCCGCTGAACGACGACAGCGCCCCGGAAGAGGTGAACCGGCTGACGCAGACGAGCAAGAAGGTTTTCAAACGTTCGCTGGGCATGCTGCTCAAACGCGGCGCCGTCACGGTGGACGAACAGGGAATAAAGATCAACGAGTAATGGCCAAGATAACGACCGCGGAACGGGTTTCGCGCGAAGCTTCCGACAATTTCGTATTCCAGCGTTCGCTGCTGGCCTACCATGCCGCGGCGCAGCGCATCAGCGGCGACGTGCTGGAGATAGGCACGGGGGCCGGTTACGGCATCGAGGTCGTGGCGCCCCGCGCCCGGAGTTTCGTCACCATCGACAAACTGGCCCCCGCGCCCGAACCGACGCAGCTCCCGAACGTCGAATTCCGGCAGGCGACAGTTCCGCCGCTGCCCTTCGCAAACGACAGTTTCGACTTCGTGATCTCGTTTCAGGTGATCGAACACATAAAACGGGACCTCGAACTGGTGCGCGAAGTGAAGCGCGTACTGCGTCCGGGCGGAAAGTTCATCGTGACGACCCCGAACGCTCCGATGTCGCTCACGCGCAACCCGTGGCATATCCGGGAATACACCGCCGCGGAGCTGCGCAGCCTGCTCGGCAGCGAATTTTCGTCGGTCGAGGCGCTCGGTGTTTCGGGCAACGCGCGGGTCATGGAATATTACGAACAGAACCGCCGCAGCGTGAAGCGTATCACGCGCTTCGACATCCTCGACCTGCAGCACCGGCTCCCCCGCTGTCTGCTGCAATTCCCCTACGACGTTCTCAACCGCATAAACCGCCGCAGACTCCTGAAGTCCAACACCGATCTCACGACCTCGATCCGCATGGACGACTACCGGATCGGCCCCGTGACGGACGAGAGTTTCGATCTGTTCTTCGTGGCGGAAAAATAGGCGCAACCATCTGATAAAAACCAAGGGCTGCCCCACTGCGGGGCGGCCCTTGCCGTATCCTGTCATCCCGAACATACATTCGACATTGCAGACCGCGCCGCCGAAATCAGCGGCCGCAGCGGTCAACTGCGGGGCGACATTTGACAAATATTTGAAATCCAGCGAGGTGAATAATAAAAAAGCAGCCGTTTTTCCGCCCGGAACAACGCCCTTATTACACGAAACCTCCGTAACAGGATATTTTTCGTTTTGTAAACTAAAAAAAATACGAAATATTTTGCACAGTAAAAACTAATTCGTATTTTTGTTTTGAAACGAAAGGTATTATTTTCATATTGAAATTAACAAGTCGCTTCGGGAGCGGAAAATGAACGCTGATATGGACCGCCGCCTAAACAACTGACCATGAAATCGAAACTGCCGCCAAACCGGATTCCGGAACCTGCCGGAATAAGAACAACAGCAATGGCCGCCGCCGATGCGACGGCACCTGTACCCGCAGCAAAATGCCGGTTCCACGCCCCTGCGACAACCGCAGGCAACGCGGTTTCGGACCGCACCGGCAGCATTCCCTGCCGGAAAAAACCGAATCGAATCTCGAATCCGCTGATCGCTTCCGGCGCTTCCCGTACCGCGCAGGGAGATTATACCTATATATATTTATTCCGGAACATTCAAACAACTTAAACATCTAACCAAAAACAAATGCTTATGAATTTTAAATTCTACGTTAAGAGGTTTTTGTTATCCCTGTTTCTGGTGCTGGCATCGACGATGCTCTACGCCCAGAAGAAAGCGGATATCACAGGAACCGTCTACGATTCGGACGGCACTACCCCGGCGGTAGGCTGCGCCGTAACGATCGAGGGAACGCCGACAGGTGTTATCACGGACATCAACGGCAAGTACAAAATAAGGGGGGGGGAAACTCAGACCCTCGTTTTTTCTTCGCTGGGTTATAAGACCCAGAAGATACTAATAGGCCCTAAAACGCGGATAGACGTCACGCTGGAGGCCGACAGTCAGGAAATCGAAGGCGTCGTCGTAACCGCACTCGGTATCAAGCGAGACGAAAAAGCGCTCGGTTATGCCGTTACGAAGGTGGACAACGACGTACTCACCAGCACGGTATCGAGCAACTGGATGAACGCCCTGTCAGGCAAGGTCGCCGGTCTGAACTTCGATCAGGCGTCTACGGGTCCCGGAGGATCGATGCGCGTGACCCTCCGCGGCGAAACATCCATCAACATGAACGGCGGTACGGCCCTGTTCGTGGTCGACGGAGTGCCCATCACCAGCAGCACCACTTCCAGCACGTCGGAAAGCGCATACAACTCGACCGACGGCGCCGTAGACTTCGGTAACGCCGCGGGCGACATCAACCCCGAAGACATCGAGAACGTATCCGTACTGAAAGGTCCCGCCGCAACGGCATTGTACGGATCGCGCGCCGCAAACGGCGCCATCATCATCACGACCAAGTCGGGTCGCACCACCAAAGGCATAGGCGTTACGTTCAGCTCGTCGGTTTCGTTCGAGAAAGCCGGATTCTGGCCCGATTTCCAGTACGAATACGGCGCAGGACGCTTCGGCGGCAACCCCTATTCGTTCTACAGCGTAGACGGCGTGTCGCGCAACTGGTCGTCCTATGCCTTCGGCGACAAGTTCGACGGCCATCTGACCTACGAGTGGCCTTCGCTGAACGACGACGGCACCTATACGATGATGGAGTGGCGTCCGCGCAACTTCTTCGCGGGATTCTTCGACACCGGCGTAACGTGGAACAACAACATCTCGGTCAGCGGCAACAACGGCAAAGGCACCTCGGTCCGGGTTTCGGTAACCGACGTGCGCAACGACTGGATCGTTCCCAACACCGGTTACAAACAGCAGACCTTCTCGATATCGCTCTCGCAGCAGATCAACAAGTACATCAAGCTGGACGCCAAGGTGAACTACTACCGCAAGGACAGCGACAACCTGCCGATGACCGGTTACGGCGGCTCGTCGATCATGTATCCGCTGCTGTGGAATACGCCCAACGTGGACGCCCAGTGGTTCAAGGCGGACTACAAGAAATGGGTGCGCGAAGGCGGTGACCTGAGCAAAAGCACCCAGCACGTATCGGCCAACGGCAACAACCCCTACTACACGGCTTACGAACAGCTCAACAAACTCGACCGCGACCGCGTGTTCGGCAATCTGGCAGCGACGATCAACTTCACCGAAGAGCTTTCGCTGATCCTGCGATGCGGCATGGACCTCAACAACGATTTCCGCACCCAGCAGAAACCCAAGGGCGCCAAGACCTACATCAACGGTATGTACAAGGAGCAGACCGTGTTCGACTACGAGATGAACAACGACTTCCTGCTGCGCTATACCAAGAAACTGAACGACTTCGACCTGAGCGCATCGTTCGGCGGCAACAACATGATGCAGTCCTACCGTTCGAACACCTCGCTGGCCGAAAGTCTGGTCGTGGACCGCGACTACCGCCTGAGCAACTCGGTGGACCGTCCCAAAGTGACTTCCATACGCCGTCAGAAGTCGATCAACAGCTTCTACGGACTCATATCGGCCAGCTGGCGCAACATGATATTCCTCGACGTCACCGGCCGCAACGACTGGTCGAGTACGCTGGCTCCGGGCAACAACTCCTATTTCTATCCTTCGGTCAGCGGCAGCGTCATTCTCAGCGACCTGCTGCACATCGACACCCCGATGGTCAATTTCCTCAAGGTGCGGGCTTCGTGGGCCAACGTGGGTAACGACACGTCGCCCTATCAGCTGCTCAACTACTACAACAACTCCTCCTTCACCGGCGGTTTCAACATGCCGACCAACAAGGCGAACTACAACCTCAAACCCGAAAACGTCGAGAGCTGGGAGTTCGGCGTCGAGGGCCGCTTCTTCGACAGCCGTCTGACGTTCGACGTGGCGTTCTACAACGCGACCACCACGAACCAGATCATTTCGGTGCCCGTAGACATCACCACCGGCGTCTACAATACGATCGTGAACGCGGGCGAAATCAACAACCGCGGCTGGGAGGTATCGGCCCGCATACAGCCCGTGAGGAACAAGAACATCCGCTGGGACATGAACTTCACGTGGTCGCGCAACCGCAACAAGGTCGTGGAGCTGGCCCCGAATCTGGATTCTTGGACCATCGCAACCGGTCCCCGCGGCGAAATCCGCGCCGTTCCGGGCGGATCGCTGGGCGACCTGTACGGTTCGGGCTACGAGAAGGCCCCCAAGGGTTCCTACGTCACGGCCGACGACGGATCGACGATCGACGTATCGGGCTGGGACATCGTCGATTCGGACGGTTATCCCGTACTGGCTTCGGAATTCGAGAACCTCGGCAACACGCAGGCCGACTGGAAGGCGGGCTGGATGAACTCGATCTCCTACAAGAATTTCCGCCTGAGCTTCTCGTTCTCGGCGCAATGGGGCGGGCAGGCCTACTCCTTCACCAACGCCATGCTGGGCTATCAGGGTAAGATAAAAGCGACGCTTCCCGGCCGTTATGACGGTCTGATCCACAAGGGCGTGAACCAGAACGCCGACGGCACCTACTCGATCAACAAGACCGTGACGGCCAGCATCGAGAGCTACTACAACCTGCGCGTGTTCAACCGCGACAACGTGGTGAACAACACCTTCAGCACGTCGTTCCTGAAGATGAAGGACATACGTCTCGAATATTCGCTTCCCAAGAAGATCGCGGCCAAGACCAAGGTGCTGCAGGGCGCTTCGATCGCCTTCTTCGCCACGAACCTCTTCTGCTGGACCAACTGGCCGCAGTTCGACCCGGAGATCGCGACGATGAACGGTTCGGAAATCACCAAGGGTTTCGAAACCGCGGCGTTCCCGATGACACGCACGTATGGCGTTAATCTTAAACTTCAATTCTAATAAGACGATGAAACGAATCAATTCATATATATTGACCGGGGGAGTGATAATCTTGGGATTGTGCGGCTGTACGAGCAATTTCGACGATTACAACAAGGACCCCAACCGGGCGGAGGTCGGCAAGGCCAACTCCTCCCAGATGCTCGAAGACCTGATTTTCGAGGGCGCCGGAAGCATGAAATACCGCACGTGGCGCCACAACAACGAGTTCATGCAGTATACGGTGGAGACCAGCACGCTGAATCAGCTGCACCGCTTCGTGCTCACCGACAGCGAATTCAAGGGCGCGTGGAACTTCTGCGGACGCTGGGCCGTCAATGCCATAGAGATGTATAAGCTCGCGGAGAAGGAGGAGAATACCAACGCGCAGGCCATAGCCCTGACCATGAAGGCGCTCTACCTTTCGAACATGACCGACCTGTTCGGCGACATGCCCTTCAAGGAGGCGTTCAAAGGCATCGACGAAAACATCATGCAGCCGAAATTCGACGATCAGAAAGTCATCTACGACTCGCTGCTGATGGACCTCGAACGGGCCAACACGCTTTACACGAAGACCTCGACCATAGACGCCAAGCGCGACCTGCTCTACAACGGCGACGTGACCAAATGGCGGAAGTTCACCAACTCGCTCTATCTGCGCCTGCTGATGCGCGTGAGCAACCGCAGGGACATGAATTCGGCGGAACGCATCAAGACCGTATTCGAGAACCCCTCGCAGTACCCCATATTCGAGAGCAACGACGACAACGCCACGCTGAAATACAGCGGCACGCGTCCGTTCGTCAATGATTTCGGCGACAACGCCACCGACGACAGCGCGATGGGCGAACGTTTCATCAACATCATGGTGGACTCAAGCGACCCCCGCATCTCGGTTTACTGCAACCGCGTAAGCTCCGGAGCCAACGCGGGCGGTTACGTGGGAATCACGAGCGGCGCCCCGGCTTCGGTCATCTCCAAACAGTCGGCCGACGGCGCGTCCAACAGCAACAATACGACTTTCAGGCAGTACACCTCCCCGTACACGTTCATGACCTATTCGGAGGTGCTGTTCATCAAGGCCGAGGCCATTCAGCGCGGAATGATGGACGGCGAAGCATCGGAGACCTACTATGCTGCGGTCACGGCGTCGCTCAAGCAGTGGATTCCCGACATCTCAGAATCGGCCGTCGAAACCTTCCTGCAGAACGGAGCCGTGGCTTACGACGCTACGACCGAAATCATCATAACCCAGAAATACGTTTCGCTGTTCACGGTGGGCTACGAGTCTTGGCACGAGTACCGCCGGACGGGTTATCCCCTGCTGGTGATGGGCGAAGCCATCCGCAACGACGGCGTGCATCCGACCCGTTTCCCCTACCCGCTGGTGCTGCGTTCGTCCAACAAGAACTATGCGACCCAGCTGGCCAAAATGGGCGAAGACAACATGAAAACGCCGGTGTGGTGGAGCCGCAAGGCCGTCAAACTGGAGAATCCGGAGGAGGACAACAACCTCGGTTACACCGGCCACAAATGGGATGCGGACATCAAATGGTAAGAGTGTCCGTAAAACGAATCGCAACCGGAAAGGCAACGCAGCATCCCGGTCGAGTTTTGAATTTAACCCGTAAATAACGAAAAAACAATTCATATGAAAATAAAACAATTCATCTCCGGAAGATGGCCCGGCCTGAAGGCGCTCGCTCTCTGCGCGATGGCGGCAACGGCATTCGTCGCCTGCAAGGACGACGAGACCGACGTTGTCCAGGATCCCCATATCACGCTGTCGGAAGACGCTTTCCTGTACAACGCAGCGGGAGAGACGCACAGTTTCACCGTGTATTCCAATATCGACTGGAAGGTCGAAATGGCGGACACCTCCCAGACGTGGGTCAATATCTGGCCCAAGGAGGGTTCCGACGACGGCGTTTTCGCCGTGAAGGTATCCAAACAGCCGGCCAAGGACCCCGTACTGCGGGAGGCCCGCTTCCGCGTCGTTGGCAAGCACGAGCACGACAACATCATTCAGGAAATCACGATTTCGCAGCGGGACGTCGATCCGGCGCTCAAACTCGGAGTGACCACGACGCCTCCCAAGGTGGTCATCAACAGCAACGGCGAGGAGAAATATTCGGTAGGCGTCACCTGCAACGTGGAGTGGACGGCCAAGGTCGGCGACTCCGGCGAGGGCTGGATCACGATCGACGAGATCAGCGACAACGAAATCAAGTTCTCCGTTCCCAAATATGCGGGAACGGTGCCCCGCACGGGACGTATCGAATTCAACGCCACCACCGAGCGTATGACGACGGTAGAGCTGATCGTCTACCAGAGCATTCCGCTGGATATCGGCGAAAACGCCGAACTCAAGACCATTGCCGAGGTGTACGAGAAGCTGGGCGGCCTGCAGGGAACCGTTCGTGAGAACGTCAAGATACAGGGCACCGTGATCAGCGACCGCGTATCCGGCAACTGCCCGAATCCCGCCGCGTTCTTCGTTCAGGACGCCAGCGGACGCGCCATTCAGTTCCGCGTTCAGGAAGGCTCGCACTCGCTCCAGCTCAATTCGCTGGTGACCATACCGCTCATGAATACGCAGTCGGTGATCGACGACGACGGACAGCCCTACATCACCATTTCGACCGAACGCATCCGCGACGTCATCACCACGGGCGGCGCTCCGATCGAACCGAAGGTGATGGAAAGCACGCAGGGCCTGACGGACGAAATGCTCGGTACGCTGGTAACGATCAGAAATCTCCAGTTCGTATTCCCGCACGGAACCTACTACAACGCCAACGAAGGCTCCATTTACGGCGGCGGACGTCCTACCGACCTCGCCCAGTTGCTTCTGGACCGCGACGGCAACACGATCAGCCACTACGTCTACGGCGGCACGAGCGTCGAGACGGGCGCCATGTTCAAACATTACGAACTGCTGACTGACGATCCGATGCTGGATATAACGGGTATTCTGATCAAGGTCGAAAACGAATGGGCGATCAGGATGCGCAACATCAACGACCGCGACAAGCTGACCGAAGCCCGGCGTTACGTGCCCGTCACCGAATTCTACTGGCCCGAAACGCTTCCCGACAAGGAGATACTCGTTCCCAAAGTCGGCACGGGACAGCTGTTCGTGAACTTCGCCCCCAAGGCCGTCATCGCGCAGAGCACCACCTTCCGCCTTTACAGCGGCGCCGCCTATGTCCGCGTCGATGCGTCGGTCAACGGCACCGAGAAGGGATACTATTCCGCCAACTGCGGCGGCTGGGGCGCCCAGTCGAACGACACCTATACGCCGACCCAGAAGGCATGGTACTTCGAGACTTCGACGGCAGGCATTTCGGACGACCTTTACGTATGCTTCTGCACCACCAGCTCGCAGTCGGGCCCCGGTCCCTTCTCGATCGAGTGGGCTGCGGCCGAGGCCGGTCCGTGGACCTTCGTAACCGACTACAAGGCCGGAAACTGGGAGGTAATACCCGGTCCCAAGAACTTCGCCTTCAAACTGCCCGACGGTTGCAAGAACCAGTCTTCGCTCTGGCTGCGGTTCCGCGTCAATTCCGACGAGCGCGTGGACGGCAAGGCCGCCAACAGCGCGACGGGTACGAACCGCATGATCTATACGAGCCTGAAGAAAAAAGTCAATTAATCCGGTGTAACGCAGGATAATCTTGCCGGACCGCTCCCCTCCCGGAGCAATTCGGCAGGATTAGACAAAAATCTAAACAATGAGAAAAATGAAACGATTGATAAAATTCAGATTACCGTATCTGTTCGCAGCCGCATTTCTGCTGTTGTGCATCGGAATCAGCTGTTCGGAAGATCCGACATGGACCAAACCGACGCCCGAACAGGAGGAAATTATCCCCGCCGTCTTCATCGAAGATCTCGTGATGCCCGATGCGGAGGAGATCTTCATCCCGGAGGACCCCATCAAGATCATGGGAACCGGATTCGACAAATACGACGTATTCCTGTTCCGCTCCACGTCGGAAGACCCTGCCGAGGAGACCAAATATTTTCAGGCCGAGATCAGCGAGGTGGCCGAGGATTACGTCATAATAACCGTTCCCAAGACGATCGACCTGCGCTCGTACGAGCTTATCCTGAAGCGTTACAACAAGCAGCAGGTGCTGGGGCCGATGACCATCTACAAGGCGCACTTCCCCGCGATTCCCGATCAGGCGGGCATGACCGTCAAGGGCCGCGTCTACTGCGGGAAAAAGGCGGTCGCAGACGTGGTGGTGTCCGACGGAGTCATCGTCACCAAGACCGACAAGGACGGCGTCTATTACCTGCCCTCGGAGAAGAAAATGGGGTACGTATTCGTTTCCATCCCCTCCGGATACAACATCGAGAGCGAAGCGGGTTATCCGGCCTTCCCGGCCATGAGCCAGCAGCTGCTCAACGAAGACAACGAGCAGCACGATTTCGCGCTTACGGAGATCCCCGGCGGAAACACGAACCATGTGATGATGGTATTCACCGACCTTCATCTGGCGAGCAAGACCCCGAACACGGCAGGCAAATATGCCGACATCGACCAGTACAAGAACAAGTTCATGCCCGACATCACGGCCGAAATGGCGCAGTATGCGAACGTGTATGCGCTCTGTCTGGGCGACATCACGTGGGATGCGTTCTGGTACAAAACCATGAATCAGGGTCCTGAGAACATGGTGGAGGTACGCTACCAGCTGCCGAACTACAAGGAGTTGATGAAGAACTTCCCCTGCCCGGTTTTCAACGTGATCGGCAACCACGACAACGATCCGAAAGTGGTCGGAGACTATTTCACCGAGCTGCCTTTCAAGCAGCACATAGCTCCCACCTACTATTCGTTCAACATCGGCGACGTACACTACATCGTTCTGGACAACGACCAGTACGACAATTACAACGGCGGCAGCCGCATCGAGCGGATCGGTCTGCTCGGCGACTCCGACCCGCAGAAATGGCAGATGGCATGGGTGGCCGAAGACCTGAAATACGTGGACAAGTCCAAGAAGATCGTGGTCGCCATGCATGCCCCGATGACCTCGGCCGGTCTGAACCCGATCGTAACGCTTTCGGGCGGAAACGACCTGCTCGGTCTGCTGCAGGGTTATCAGGTGGAATTCCTCACCGGACATACGCACACCAATCACCACGCGAAGATCGCCGAAGGCGTACGCGAACATAACGTCGCAGCCGTATGCGGCACGTGGTGGTTCAACGTGAAAAGCGCCAACGGAGGCGCCGACTACGACTTGTGCAAGGACGGCTCCCCGACGGGATACGGCGTATTCAAATTCAACGGAACGGCCGTGCAGTGGTACTATAAGGGGATCGAGGTGGCCCGCAACGAGCAGTTCGCCGTATACGACATGAATTTCGTGAAGAGCGACTACAAGAGCGCCGTGGGCGCCAAGGCCAACGAAGTGCTGGTCAATGTCTGGAACTGGGACGAAGACTGGACGGTATCCGTGACCGAAAACGGACAGCCGCTCACAGCGACCCGCGTATACCGCAAGGACCCGACGCACTACACATGGCAGAAAGACGTACTGGAACCGGCCCACGCCCCCGGATCGCCCAACAGCACCTACCTCACGGGCTACAATGCCCATATGTTCTCCGCCATAGCGCAGGTTCCCGGCTCGACGATCAAGGTCGTCGTAACGGATCCGTTCGGCGGCGTCTACGAGAAGACGATCGTACGGGAAATTCCTTCGAATCTGCCGGCGCAATGGGTATTTACAAAGGGCGTCAACGTCGATGAGTTCGTCGTGGACAACAAAATGCCGTCGGCAACCGGAAAGGGCTATATCAGCTATATCAGCAACTGCGATCCGGCACTCGACGTAAACAACAAGATAGCCCGTGCCAATACGGCCGGCGAGCCTTATATCACGGGCGGATGGCCGGGCGACTGGTGGCTGTTCACCATTCCGGAAATGACCATAAAGGCCGGAACGGTCATCAACGCCAAGTTCCACGCACGCGCATCCGGAACCGGTATGAAATACTGGATGCTGGAGTACTACGACGGCGGCGAATGGAAGCCCGGAGCGCCCTTGCAGACGACGACCGTCGGAGAGGGCGATCAGGCGCAGACATTCTCTTACAATTACGAAATGATGAATACGGACCATTGTCTGATCGACCGCAACATGACGTTCGAGCATGCCATCAATAACGGGGATATTCTGATCCGGCTCCGTTGCATGGCCAACTGGCAGGCCAGCGGAAAGGGAGCCTTAGCCGCTCCCAACGGCGGTACGCACCGCATATCCGTACAAAACAATATCAACCCCACGATCTCGATCGTTCAGTAAACGGGATCGGACAGCAAACAGAACGGCCGCTTCTTTCGGGAGCGGCCGTTTTATTCGTCTACAGCCGAGCAAATTCGCGTCATAGCAGACGATCCCCGACCGGGCGGACATTGGCCGTCGTTCTTACGTCTCAGAAATAAGTATTACTCCATAGCAACAAGAGTATGCTTAAAAATTAGAATGAAACGGGATGCAACTTCCCCTTTTGCGTTCGGCTTGGTGCGCACAATAAAGTTGCCAGAGGGACATTCTGATTTAAGTCTACCCATAATTTCCGATTTTTTACCATCACAAAGATGAATCCAAAAATTGTCAATTTTTTGTCAATTTTATTTAACCGGAAATGTCCCTTAAATACTAACGGCACGATTATGAATCGTGCCGTCGAGTAATTTAACTATGTCATTTTGAGCCATTTCAGCCCAAAATTCTTTTCAGTACTCCTCTTCATTAAAGAAGAAATCGTCTTTCGAGGGGTAATCGGGCCAGATGTCTTCGATAGATTCGTATATCTCGCCTTCGTCTTCTATTTCTTGCAGATTTTCAAGCACTTCAAGAGGTGCACCCGAACGTACTGCATAGTCGATCAGTTCGTCTTTCGTGGCAGGCCAAGGGGCATCTTCGAGTTTCGATGCCAATTCAAGTGTCCAGTACATAATTTCAATGTTTTTAAGTTCCCAAATATCAGCGGATTAGCCAAACCGAAAACGGGACTGTTCCGCCATCACTGATTTGCAAAAGTATAAAAAAAACGAGAAAAACAAAGAAAAAACAACAAAACATCGCCGGTGCAGGATAAACACGCTTGCACTCAACAGATTACGGAATCCACAAGGTTTCATCGACCTCGTAATGCGCCGTAAGCATGCGTCCGAGCGCATAGAAGTAATCCGACAGCCGGTTCAGGAACATCAGCGCCTCGGCGTCCGTGCCGTATTTCTCGTCGGCGCGCAGTGCGGCGCGTTCGGCACGGCGGCAAACCGTGCGGCAGACATGGCACATCGAAACGACGGCGTTGCCGCCGGGAATCGTAAACTTGTCGATCGGCGGTACGGCAGCCTGCAAGGCGTCGATCCGCCCTTCGAGCCACGTGACGGCTTCGGGCGCCAGCGGAGCGACCTTCTCGCAGCCCGATTTCCCGCGGGCCAGCAGGGCTTCGACGGTCATCAGCCGCGAAAGGATGCGGTTCAGGTCGTCCACATACGGCGTCAGTGCGGCATCGGAGCGCATATTGTCGCACAACAACGCCGTAAAAGCCGCCAATTCATCTACCGAGCCGTACGCTTCGACCCGTTCGTCGGTCTTGAAAACCCGCTCGCCGCCGACCAGAGACGTGGTCCCCTTGTCGCCCGTTTTGGTGTATATTTTCATATCCGGAAATGTTGTTTCGGCAAATTATTGTTGAAAATCAGCAGGTATCCCCTATTGTCCACCGTCGTCGAACGATGCGCCGCCACGATCTGACGGCACAACATCTGGCGATCCTGTCCCTCGCAGGGCGACATCAGGGCGACGGTATGCCCCGCTTCGCCCGCGGCGGCGACCAACGCCAGCGTCTCCGCACGGGGCAGGTCCCGCGTCAGGATACAGAATTCGGCATCCGCACGATTCAGGCCAAACGTACCGTAACCGCAATGAATCGCCACGTTTTGCAACTGTATCGCCCGGCGTTCGGGAACTCCGGCACCGCGCAGCGCCCGGTACAGCCGCCGGTCGCCCGGCAGCAGCTCGCCGCGCATGAAGACCTCCCGTACAATATTATATACGAACGGCGAATGGACTCCGTGCCCCCGAAAATAACGGGCGCGGACCAGCCGGTTGTGCAGTTCTGCGATCCGTCCGTAAAAACCCAGTCCGATAGTGCGGCCGCCGATCCTCATCTCCCCTATTTTTTCAGCATGCCCGCCAGACGGCCTGTCGAAAAGGCGATCTGCAGGTTGTATCCGCCCGTATTGGCGTCGAGGTCCAGCACCTCGCCCGCAAAGTAAAGTCCCCGGACCTTCAGCGACTCCATCGTATAGGGGTTCACCTCGTCGCAGCAGACGCCGCCGGCCGTCACGACGGCATATTCGAACGGCGCATAATCCGTAAGCGGGAAGGTGAATCCCTTGAGCGTCTTTATCAGGCGGCCGATCTGCTCTTCGGTGATTTTGCTGACGTAATTCTTGCCGTTGACGTCCATTTCATGCACAAGAGTCAAGACGAGCGGCTTCGGAACCAGCTTACGCAGCAGTTCGGTGAAAAACTCGGTCGGCTCCATATCGGCGATCTCGCGCGCGATCCGCTCGCGCAACACCTCTTCGGTAAGCGCGGGTTTGAGGTCCACGACCAGTTTCACGCGCCGCTGGTCGATCAGCGCATCCACCGCGTCGCGGCTCATCCGCAGCGCCACGGCGCCCTCGATGCCGCGCTGCGAGAATCCCAGTTCGCCGAACTCCTCGCGCACGGGCTGGTCGTCGATCCAAAGCGTCGCCCGGACGTTGCGCAGCAGAAGGCCGTCGAGGTATTTGATCTGCGGATGCGACGAGACGAGCGGCGTCAGCGAAGGGCGCACCGGCTCTACGGAGTGCCCCAAGTCGGATGCGAAGGCGTATCCGTCGCCCGTGGAACCCGTCGCGGGATAGGAAAGCCCTCCCGTAGCGACGATGACGTTCGGGCACTCCTCCTTGCGTTCGAAACCGCGCTTGTTGATATAGCGGACGCCGAAGACCTTGCTGCCCAAGGTCATAATCCCGGTGACGCGCGTATTGTATATGATTTTGACGCCGTTCTCGAAGCAATATTCCAGCAGGGCCGTAGCGATGTCCCATGCCTTGCCGCTTTTGGGAAAGACCCGTTCGCCGCGCTCGATTTCGAGCTTCACGCCCGCCCTCTCGAAGAAGCGGATGGCGGCGCGGTTGTTGAACTCGGCGAAAGCCGGCGCGAAAAACTCCGCATTGGTCCGCACCTGCGAGGCGAACTCCTCGGCAGGCCGGGCGTTGGTAACGTTGCAGCGGCCCTTGCCCGTGATGCGGACCTTACGGCCCGATTTCTCCATCTTCTCGATGAGCAGCACACGTTTTCCGTTGCGCGCGGCGGTTCCTGCGGCCATCATGCCCGCAGCCCCCGCACCGACGACGATGACGTCGTACGGTATGATCTCTTTTTCTTCCAATTGCTCCATACGACCGCAAAGATAGGCAATAATTCTTTCTTTACGGAAAAATTTTTCTATCTTTGCGGCCGTTAAAACCGTTCTAAAAGATATGTTGAGCAGAAGATTACTTCGTATTAAGGTCGTCAAAGCGCTGTTCGCGCACCTCAAATCGGGTGCAGACAACATGATTGCGTCCGAGAAAACGCTGATGACGTCCGTCGACAAGGCCTACGACCTCTACTTCCAGATACTGATCCTGCCCGTGGAAATCGCACGTTACGCCGAGCAGCGTCAGGAGCTGGCCAAGCAGAAAAAACTGCCGACACACGAAGACCTCAACCCCAACACCAAATTCGTCGACAACCAGATCATCCGCGTAATCGCCAACAGCGACGCGGTGAACGACTATGCGGCGGCCCGCAAGCTGAACTGGACGCGGTATCCGGAGTTGATACGCACGCTCTACACCCAGCTGACCGAAAGCGACTACTTCAAGGATTACATGGCGCGTCCGGAGCGTTCGTTCGCCGACGACCGCAAACTGCTCGAAGACTTCTTCAAGGAGCTTCAGAGCTGCGAACCGCTGGACAACGTGCTGGAGGAGATGTCGATCCTATGGAGCGACGACCTGCCCTATATCGTGATGATGATCCTGCGTTCGCTCTCGAACCTGCGCCCGACGCACACGGAGCTGAAGGTTCCCGCGAAATTCAAGAGCGACGAGGACCCGCAGTTCGTCCGGACGCTGTTCGAAAAATCGCTCGTCAATTACGACTCCTATCAGGATTATATCGAGAAATTCACCTCCAACTGGGACGTGGAGCGCATCGTCTTCATGGACAACCTCATCATCGGCACGGCGATGGCCGAGCTGACCTCGTTCCCGTCGATTCCGGTCAAGGTGACGCTCGACGAGTACATCGAGATTTCGAAATACTACTCGACGCCCGGCAGCAGCACTTTCATCAACGGCGTGCTGGACAAGATCGTCGATTCGCTCACCGCCGAAGGCCGCATCAAGAAAGCGGGCCGCGGCCTGATCTGAGGTCTGATGCCGCGTGTCTGTCTGTTGCTGCTTCTGGCCGCGTCGCTCGCGGCATGCGGCGCCCGGCAGGTGAAGACCGAACGCAAAGGCCGGATTATCACCCTCACGGACAAGATTCTCGACACGGGAGGTACGGACACCGTGCGTTTCGGACGCCTGCATTCGGGCGAAATCGCCCAGCTGCGTCTGTGGCTGGCCAACGAGACAAGCGGACCGGTCGTCATCGCCAAATACGGCCGCAGCTGCGGATGCACGACGCTCGAATATGACAATCAGCCGATTAACGCCGGCGATGCGCAGCAGGTGACGCTCACTTTCGACGCAAGGGGCGAATGGGGCTGGCAGCTCAAGACGCTCGACGTCTCGTTCGCCGGGGCACGCAGTCCCCTCCGGCTGTTTATCGAAGCCGAAGTGGAATAAATAGTTGCGTATTCGACAATATTTCGTATATTTGTCCCGTTACAGAAATTAAACACTAAAACATAACGACGTATGATCAATTTTCTTCAGGTGCCGCCCGTAGAACCCCAGCCGGGTTTCATGCAGCAGTACAGTTTCATCATTATGATCGGCCTCATGGTGCTGGTTTTATGGCTCTTCATGTGGCGTCCCGAAGCCAAGCGCCGCAAGCAGATGCAGGCTTTCCGCGACGGGCTGAAAAAGGGCGACAAGGTCATCACCGCCGGCGGTATCTACGGCACGGTAAAGGAGATCAAGGAGACCACCCTGCTGATCGAAGTGGACGGCAACGTAACGCTGCGCATCGACAAGAACATGGTGGTAGCCGACAACAGCGACCTCCAGCGTCAGTAAACAGAATACGCGAAAACAGGAAAAGCTGCAAATTTTGCAGCTTTTTTGTTTGTAGGTTAGGAATTTATCCCTATATTTGCACCAGCAACCGGAGCAATCCGGGCACGATCCCAACAACATTGTCGAGGGGGGGGGAATCTTTTAAGCGCCTCTTACGGATTACCCCCTTTTCGGCAATGTTTTTTTAGGCCCTTCACACAAAGAGACACGGCAAACTCCGGCCGGGGCATTCCCGCAACAGCCGCGGCCGCGAAAGCACCTCCCCTACATTCAGAAAAGATTTCCCGTTTCGCCGTTTATTGCTATATTTGCGGTCGAATTTTCATATCAGACACCATGACCCAGCACATATCCTATCCCACCGTCGGGACCTGTTCCCGGCAAATCGACATCGAACTGGAAGAGGGCGTTATCCGCAGCGTAACCTTCACGGGCGGCTGTTCCGGAAACACGCAGGGCATCGCCGCGCTCGTACGCGGCATGAAAGCCGCAGATGCCGTCGCGCGGCTCGAAGGCATCGACTGCCGCGGCAAGGGCACGTCGTGCCCCGACCAGTTGGCAAAAGCGCTGAAACAGGCGCTTTAGCGCCCCGGCGCAACATCGGGAACGAATTTTGCACGCGGCAGGTACATAAGATCAAAACTGGAAATCTATGTATTTTGTCTGGTACCTCCTGCTAGGTCTGGCGTCCGGATGGATCGCCAACCTCATCGTCAAGGGCGACGGCTCAGGGCTCATCATCAACCTTATCGTAGGACTCGTCGGCGGCGTGCTGGGAGGCTGGCTCTTCTCGCCCGTAGGACCTGCGCCGATAGGTTCGCTCGGCAGTCTGGCGACTTCGGTCATCGGCGCCGTCGCGCTGTTGTGGATCGCCGCCGTCATAACGCGCAAGAAAATCCGATAAACCTAAATCATTCGATCATGGACACACTGAAAACCGACAAGACCGACACCGCAGAGGCGGAAAATATCGAAACGATGGAACTGTTGACCGGCATGCTCGACAATGCGACGCAGTGCGGCGGAACGGACGACGAAAATCCGGAGCCGGAGAAATCCGGGAAATGACGCCGGAACCCTCCGGCAAAAGCCGTGCCGGACTGGTGTAGACAGCTGATGGACAGCGCGATAACACAAAAGGGAGACCTCGAAAGTCTCCCTTTGTGTGAGTTGAGCTGCCAGGACTCGAACCTGGAACGACAGAACCAAAATCTGCTGTGTTAC